>PVMK01117276.1_pt1 | contig 42411 bp, 34 predicted proteins | sample 1853481 | NCBI WGS metagenome assembly PVMK01 (sample SAMN08533507, study PRJNA380276) | Marine sediment metagenome, whole genome shotgun sequencing project.
TTTGACTGGCCGCTCTCCAAGGCGGGTAAACTTTTCAAGCCAGCGGCGGGGCTGACACCCGACACCTGACACCTAAAAGGGGACCTAACACAGGTCCCTACCCGGCATGACGTCTTGCGGTCCGGGCGATTCTCGAAAGATCTCGGTGGCGTTCAAAATACGCTGGGCAGCGGCCCGTTTGAGACTGATATTCACCTGGTCGGCATCCACATATTCAAGCGCACCGGACGGACACACTTTGACACAGGTGGGATCGCCATCGCACTGATGACAAACAATCGATTTGCCCAAGTTGCGGTCAACGAAACAGGCCCCGAAGGGGCAGGCATAACTGCAGGAACTGCAACCGATACATTTTTTTTCGCTAATGATTCTGGCGCCCGTTTGGGGATCTCTGCTAATGGCATTAACCGGACAAACCAATTCGCACATCGCCGTTTCACACTGCATACAGGTGGACGGGATAAATTGGACCTGACCATTTTCTTCGGATTTGATGGCGCGGATGCGCGATCGTTCCGGATTGCATTCTTTCATATTTCGAAGAGAGCAGCTGATCTCACACATCCGGCAGCCACTGCACTTCTCGGGATAAATAACAATAACGTAGCCCATTCACCAGCCTCCATGTCTACTATTCTTCAGGTTTAAGTTTACCCTGTTTGATCAAATCAGATGCCACATCCTCCAGCTTGAGAGCACGAAGAGTATTGAGCGTTGGAACACCTGTTTTGACATCCCATCCCATTGCCTGGTAGTACTCGTCTTTCATTTTTTCCAAGCCCTGCGGCGTCACCTTGTCATCCGGATAGGTTCCCTCCATCTGATAATTGATCAATTTTTTGGGCAGGGAATCCTGATCTCTGGTCATTCCCTCTCGCACGGCGTAAGCTCTTTCCTGGCTTGCGATGCGCGCTGCCGCTTCCAAGAGGTCTTCGATACTGGTTTGCCGACCTTCTCCCGCCGAAAGCGCATTGGCCTGAAACTCGATGCTAATGCCCACATTTAAAAAAATGGTATTCCATTTGCATTGTCCTAAGGAATCGCTGACCGTTGATGTTTTGTTCGCCAGGGCGGCAAGCGCCCCGCGGGCCTCATAATCGAATTGGTCTATCACGGGTTTTTCCCCCGCCTTTTCCTTTTTCGCCAAGGCCGCATCGATTATGGACATGGCGGTTTTGGCCTCCCAGCTGTTTGGACTGGACATTCCGGTCATTCCGGCATCCTTACCGCTGCCGAGATTGTCGAAGGCACCGACCCGTGCGCGATATTCATCGCCGCCTCTTGGATTGACCACCGCGCCGATCGTGCGCGCCCGAAAATTCATAACGTTGGTTCCCCCCAGGGGCAGGCCCTTTATCTGTAAGGCTTCTTCAACGTCCGCGCCAATTTTTTGGGCGGCTTCGGCCGGATTGCTGGCTAAGACACCCCCAAAGCCTTCTTTCTGCACGATCTTGTCGAGTATCAGACCAATGGCTTCTTTGTTTCCCCAATTCAGCGCAATTCCGTCCGTATCTTTTTGAGTGATTTTGCCCTGTTCATAAAGTTCCATGGCCCAGGCAATCATTCGGGAAGCGGAGGTCGAATCAATACCCTGGCGCTGGCATTTTGAAACAAAAGCATACCAGGACTTCATGTCCGGATCCTTTAATACCCATGTCGTTGACGCATACAGGTTGCAGCTGGCGACCAGTGGGCCCCATGGGTCAAGCTCATAGTAATCCATGCAGCGGACCTGGCAGTTGAAGCATCCGGTGATGCCTTCTCCCTGGCGATTTTTATGATTTTCCCAAAAAGGCTTATGCCCGTTTTTTAGTTCTTTTTGCTTTTCCCATTCGGTGGCCTCATAGTTTCCCAATGTCAGCCCCCACGACGGGGGATCATTGTCGGCCAGATCGATGGTTTGGGCCATTGACAGCTGGGGCTTTTGGGCCTGTAAGGCCTCCAGGCACAGGTCAAAAAATCTGTCGGGCTCCGCGATGGCCACGCCTTTGGTGCCCCGCACGGCAATGGCCTTCAGGTTTTTAGATCCCATGACGGTTCCCATGCCGGTTCGCCCTGCGGCATTTCCCATTCGGGTCTGGATGGAAGCATAGGCGATCAAATTTTCGCCGGCCGGCCCGATACAAACCACTTCGACCTCGGGGTCCCCCAGTTCCTGGCGGATAGTATCCTGGGTCTGGTAAGTATCCATACCCCAGAGATGCGCAGCGTCTTTTATCTCGACTTCATCATTATGGATGGCAATGTAGACCGGATGAGCCGCTTTGCCTTTTAGAATGATGCTGTCAAAACCCGCATATTTTAGCTCCGGTCCCCAGTATCCACCCATGTTGGACATGCCTTGAATACCGATGACCGGTGACTTTGCGGCTACTTCGACCCGGCCGGAGCCGGGCACCATGGTTCCGGTAAAAGGACCGAGGCTGAACATCAGCACATTTGCCGGATCCAGCGGATTGACGGCCGGATCTGTTTCCGTATAAAGAATTCTAGAATTCAGCCCCCGTCCGCCGAGCCAAAGTTTCGCATAATCAGCGCTCGGTTCTTTTACAATCGCGCCCGAACTCAGGTCTATCCTTAAAATCGTCCCACCACGCAGATAACCCATTCACGTCTCCTTATTTTTTTACTTTGCCGAGATCAAATAAAATCATTTTGATTTGGCTCAATTCATTGAATGTCCAATCTGAAAGCATTCTGCCGATTCCGCTTTTCTTGACACCCCCGAAGGGCGCCATTTCATCCCAGCAATTTGTGGCTTCGTTGATATACACACTTCCGGCTTTAATGTTTTCAGCTAAATAATAGGCATTCGCCAAACCACTGGTGAATGCGCCGGTCTGAAATCCAAAGCGCGTGGAATTGGCCAACTCGACCGCTTCATCGATGTTTTCAAACGTCATGATCGGGGCCACCGGGCCCGGGGTGGCTTCCTGTGTGACCAGCATCTCACGGGTGGCCTCATCGATTATAGTGGGCTCGAGATAGAGCCCTTTGGGGTTATTGCCGCCGACTAAAAATTTACCGCCCTTTTTGCGGGCATCTTCTAAATGTGTCAGTGCCACCTCAAGCACTTTGCTGTTGTGGACGGGACCGACGTCAGCATTTTCATCTAGCGGGTCCAGTAATTTGAGGGCCTGGGTCCTTTCCACAAAGCGGTTTAAAAAATCCTGGTGGACATCTTGGTGAACCAATATTCTTCGGGTTGATATGGGCGACTGTCCATTATGGGCATAGCACCCGCCCATTGCGGCTTCCACGGCCGCTTCAATGTTGGCATCATCCATAACGATCAGCGGATTATTGGACACGATCGCAAACAACAGTTTTTTCATGGCTGCCTTCTGGGCAACTTTTTCGCCGGTTGTCTCTTGACCAAAAAGGCCGATTGCCTGGGTGCCCGAATTGGAGGCCAATTCTGCTCCGACTTCATCACCGGCACCGGTCAACACATTAATGCTTCCGGGCGGAAAGCCGGCCTCTTCTAAAACCTCTGCGATAAGAATGCTGCTGAAAGGTGATCCGGATGACGGTTTTACGATAACGGCATTGCCCAGTGCCAGGGCGTAGGGAATCGTACAGTTGGGCATTTCGGAGGGATAGCTAAACGTTGAAATGTTGACCACCACCCCCACCGGTTCGTAAATATGGATTAAACGTTTATTATTGGAATCTTCCGTAACATTGGGCAGGGTCAGGCCGCGGTGCGATTTTATATTTGCAGCCGCAACGTGAAAATTACTCCAACTATAGCCATTGATTGTGCTTCCCTCCCACACGGCTTGCTGGATGGGCTTTCCGGATTCCAGACAGGTGAGACGCGATGATTCTTCATCTCTCTTTTTAGCGAGCTCAATCGCCCTATGCAGAAGTTCAATTCGCTTTACCAAAGAAAGTTTTGCCAAAGCTTTCTGGCCTTCTATGGCTGCATCTATCGCTTTTTGGGCATCTTTACGGGTGCATGCCGGTACCGTACCGATCGCACTGCCATCGCCCGGATAGTTGACCTCGAACCGCTCACCACTTTCTGATTCGACCCATTCACCCCCGATCAACGCTTTTTTTTGTAAAAGTTTTTCAGACATGCATAGCCCTCCTCTTTAAGATTCGCTTTTATAAACACCCTAGTGTTGTGTCCCACAAATATATTACAAAAGTCATGCAGTATATTTAATACCACTTGTTCTTTCTGGATAACCACGTTCAGTTATTGAAACGGCCTGTCCGAATTCGGCTTAACAGAATCCCTCAAATCTCTTGCGGACAAGACCTGAAAATACATAATTAATCATGGTCGAAAAATCGAAAACGGGTAATCCAACCGCTTCTTGAACCGCAGCCGCATAAGGGGGAAGATCGGTACATTCAAATAAAATCGCTTTAATGTTTTCCTCTTTTTCAACCAGGTTTTGGGTCACCTGCACAACCTCCGCTTCAACCCCGTCAAAATCGAGCTCGCCTACCTCCGCATGAATCGCTTCATAAAAATGCTTTTGGTCTTCCAGCCCGGCGATGGCGTGGGGGATATTAACGCCATTGCCGGCAATCTGCAAATGTTTTTCTGTCAATGTTTTGCTGCTGGCGGTGATGATGCCAATTTTTTCACCCGGCTTCAGCATGCGGGAGATAAATGGAAGCTGCAATAAACTGGACATAAAAACCGGGACCGGAAATTCCTTTGCGAGTAGCTCATGGTAAAGAACCATAAAACCGCAGTTTCCGGTAATGGCCTTCACCCCCTCGTTTACCAAGTCCCAACCGGCATCGATAAAAGGCTTTAAAAGTTCGGGGTCTCCCTCATAGACCAATTTTTCCATATTGGCGCCCTTGACGACTGCATATCTCACCGGAAAAGAGAATGATGAGGCATTTCCGGGGCAGCCCGGCGGGAAAGGCATAAAGCTTTCCATCAGAATGATGCCGATTGCTTCTCCGTAACTGGTTTGCCCCTTTTTGGCTTTGTAAATCATAAAAGATCCTCCTCCGCATTTAATGTTTTCAATTTGTTTTGCTAAAAAAAGAATATAGAGCAAAATTTGAGCCAACAATTGAACCAAAAATAAAACTATGTAATTTCAGATAGTTATTTCGTGAATTGAATGAGCTTGGTGAGATTCTTGATGCAGATATGAATCAAATCAATTTTGTGCGGCAACCGATCTGTCATACAATCTCATCATCACTTCGACGCAGGTTGAACAGAGAACGCCGGGCATGCCAGCCATAGACGGCTGCAGCGGGGTTGTTCCCCAAGAGCCGGTCCTTGACGATTAGTGTTGAAACCGGAGCCTTGCAGAAGCGGGTGAACAAAATGTCATGTCCCATGCATAACCCTATAATGAAGTTCAATTGGGTTTCCACGTTGTTTAGAATTTCAGCCTGGGCAATGGGATTGCACGTTGAGTTGTCCGGATATGCTTCTAAATGCGGCAATCCCCGATCCGTGGCGGAGCTTCGGCCGATCTGACAACCTGCACTAAAGACCTCGATTCCGGCCTGCTCAAACAGCCGGCTGATCACTTCCAGCTCCTTGACAAAAGCAACACAGGTAGCGAATCCCACTCTGGAAAACTTCATTTCCTTGGTGAAATCAAGCGCCTCCTCGATACGCGCCCGGTAGCCGTCGTTTTTTTTGCCGACAACACATGCGGCTGTGTAAATGTCAACCACCTCTGGCGCAGCATACGCCTCATTGGCTTTCTCAATTTCTTTGAGATAATGGTTTGCCTGACAATAGGATGGAATACCTTTATCATCTCCACGCCAGCATCCCATTTTTCTGCATAAACACGTTGTTGTAACTTTATTTTTCATAATGACCTAAATACCTCCACAACCTATTATCGTTCATGTTGATTTATCGAAAAGTTATTCTAAATTTGATTAACGTCGACTCATTTTGCCTTCTTTAAAAAGCTTCTCTAAGTCCGATGCCTGAAAGAAACGGCCTCCTGACCGGCGATACGCCCAAAGATGAGGCATTCGGTTAGGGCGCAACTACTTAAACGACTGGCGCCGTGGATTCCGCCGCATACTTCGCCGGCTGCAAATAGGCGCGGAATCGGTTGGCCCTTTAGATTGATCACTTGGGCCTTCGAATTAATTCCGATGCCGCCCGGCGTGTAATGCAGTTTTGGCCAGAGCCTCATGGCATAAAATGGTGGCTTTTTCAATGGCGGGGTATCCTGGCCAAGCGGCTTCCCAAATGCGTCCGGCATGCCTTCTAAAATAGCTTTATTATAGTCCTTGAGCGTCTGGTTTAATGGAGAGAACGGAACCCCATAGGCTTCGGCCAGATCCGACAGATTTTCGAATCCTTTCACCTTGCCACTTTTGAGGCAATCTTTGAGGCTCTCCGCATCCTTTTCTGCTCCATTGCTGTCAACAATTCCAAGACAGGCATGACCGGCGCTTAACATTGCTTCAGACCGTTCTCGGCGATCCCCCCATTCATTGACAAAACGGCAACCGGTCGCCGGATCGATAAGAATACCCGCTGGGTACACGCTGTAAGAGGCAAACCGGGCCCCTTTGCCGTATGCCTTTTCATCGGGGCATCCCCACGGTCCCATTTGTATCCAGGAAAGATGGACGGGAAGGGCCCCGATATTTAAAGCGGCAACCATTCCCTCTGCCGTCGCCCCCCGGTGGTTGGTTGATTGAATAGATTCATCTAAACCCGGGCGTTGAAGCCTGCAAAATGGCAAGTCATTGCCGAATCCACCCGTGGCCAAAATGACGGCGCGATTGGCACCAATTATTTTCCTGGTTCCGCTGTTTTCATCGGGAAAATTGTAACCCACCCGTATGTTAATGCCGCATATTTTGGTTCCGTTACTGTCAGCGATGAAGTTTGTCAACAGGCACCGGGTGCGGATCTTGACGCCCAGTTCATTCAGTTTGGCCGTCTGTGCTTTGATAATATCCGCTCCCAAATGGCTCTGTGTGGTCAGGCTGCGAGACACAGAATGCCCGCCGAATCGGTCCAGTCGATCCAGGTATCTCACGCCCAGTTCTTTGCGGGTCCACTCGATGGTTTCTGCCGCTCTTTCAGCGACGATTCTTACGAGTTGCGGATGATTCAGGTTCAAACCTGCTCGAAGCATGTCGTCATAAAACAATTCCGGCGAATCCTCTATTCCGCGCTTTTTTTGCAGGTAGTTGCCAGGTGCCGCTAAAGCCCCGTCGCTGATGCGTGTGTTGCCACCGATCACTTTCATTTTTTCAAAAACGATAACCGAAGCGCCGGTCTGAGCGGCTTCGATGGCTGCAGCCAGCCCGGCTAGACCACTGCCGATAACGACGATGTCTGTTTTTTCATCCCAATCCGTCATATCAACTCCTCTTATTCATTTAGATATGCAAGATCTGCAAGCAGGGTAATCGGGTGCACGGTTTTCTTCTGAGTTCCATGCACGATTTGCATCTTGCATGGCCCGCACTCGGTACAAATCATTGTGTCGTCTTTTTCTTCGATGGCATCAAACATTTCACGGCCGGTCTCCATTGAATAATGATAGGTTTTCTTTTTCTGGCCGAATGTCCCTGAGATTCCGCAACAGCCCCTGTCGATTTCTGTTACAGACAAGCCTGGAATTAGCGTTAATGCATTCATGGCGGCCTGATTGAGATTCTGGACGCGTTGGTGGCATGGTAAATGATAGCCAATCGTTGCATTGGATCCCTTGAATTTCAATCGGCCCGTCTTTACTTCTGCCAGGTTGAAAATGTATTCTTGGACATCGTAAACACGCTTTGACAGGGCTTCGGCCCCGGGTATACTCAGATCGACGAAATCTTTTTTAAGCGCCAGGCTGCAGCTTGGACACGTTGTTATAATATCTGCGTCAGGGTATGTTTCGCTCAGTTGCTTTACAACAACGTTGGCTTTTTTCCTGGCGGATTCGATTTCACCCGATGCAATTAGGGGTAATCCGCAACATTTCGTCGTGGGGATGATAAGCGGATAGTCGATCAAACCGAACACTTTTTGAGTTGCATTATAAACATCATGCTCAAAGAAATTCGCCCAGCAGCCAGGATAATAGATCAACGGCTTTTTGTATTGCTTTTCCATCTGGCCTTTAGGATCCATCATCTTTACCTTGTCATACACAGGCAAGGGTCTGTCCCGGTGAATCCCAATGGTCTTTTCGGTCAGCAGCTTGACAATTCTGTTTTTTGACAGGTACCGGGCAAAAGGCAAGGCGGCTTTTGTAAGATTGGCCAGCATCTCCGGGTTGCCGATCAACCTGTTTTGGACCCTTTCTAAGGGTGAATGCGCCATCCCCTTTGCCAGGGAATTCATTTTTGCCAGATCGATTCCCACGGGACAATCGAATGAGCAATTTTTACAATAGCTGCATAGATCAATATTATCGATTTTGCCGATTAAATATAAAAAAAGATATTGCTGGGGATATCTACCTAAGGATTTGCCAAAGAATTTATAATTCGGGCATCCACTGATACAGCTTCTACAGCTGATACAGTGTAAAACGTCTTCAAAGGGCGTATCGATGAGTTTAGAACGACCATTATCCAAAATGATAACGGTAATTTTAGGATGACTCTTTGATTTGCGGGTGATGCCGGTGTCTGTCTCATTCTGGTTGGACGTTTCAGTGTCGGCTGTTTTTTCTAAATTCATTAAAACATATTGAAGTCCGAAATTTCCGGCCCAACGGGTTTGGAACTTGGCTTCTTCCTGGTTTTCAACTATTTTTTCCAAACCGACGAGAAAAATGATCTGCTTTGACTTTAGAAGGTTTTCGATATTTGATGAATGCTGTAATAAAAACAAGGTGCCATCGTTAGAAGCCGCACTGTTGACGCCGATGAGGGCAGTGTCATCGGAATAAGAAATGTCATCGGGTCTATTGCAAATTCGGAATTTTTTTTGAATCGAAAACCAATTTTCAAGCGGCTGCAATTTGAGATCCGGCAATTGCCATGAATGCTGGAATCGATTCTCTTTTATGGTTTGGTCGCTAAAATAGGTGGGAACGAGTTCTATACCCTGGGTTTGAAGCTTATCCGATATTTCCTGGACGGTTCCTGAATTATTGATGCAAACTTTTTTATTGTCTGCGATGACTTTTTTTATGATTCCGCAAGCCTCATCATCGTTATCAGCAAAATAGGTTTGGATGGATTCACACGATGCCAGGGCTTTTTGAAATTTAGCAGCCGACCGGTGTAAATCCTTAACGTTTTTTGTTCGCTGTGATTTTAACCGGGTTTTTACATTTTCGATATCGGGTTCGACGGGCTTTCCATCGCCGGAATAATGCTTCAGGAAATCCTTTTGTTTCGAATAATATGAAGGTTCGAGAAGTTTCGCGTAAATTACGTCTTTCATACCGCTTACCTGAACAGAATATTCATCAGAGCTGATCCGCCGTGAAAAGCATGAAATTTTTCTTTCTTTTCTGTTTGATGTTCAGTTCGGATTGCCTGACATAAGATAGTACCATGTGGGGGCACATTTTCACGCAGATCGGGTCTCCTGCACACTGATCACAGCGGAAGGCCTTGTCGGTATAAGGATCCATGAAACAGGCTCCGAATGGACAGGCGAACACACACCCCTTGCATCCGATACACAGATCAGGGTCGACGGCTATTGAGTTGGTTTCTGGATCTTTATGGGTCGCGCCGGTCGGACAGGCATTCTCACAAGGGGGTTGAGAGCAATTGTGGCATAAAGTCGGCGCGTTGTATATTTTCCCGTCATCGATGTGTCTGGAGATTCTAATGCGCGAAACGAAGCTGTTGCATTCACCGGCGTTGGATAAAGAACAAGACATCTCACATATTCGGCATCCCGTGCATTTTGTGTAATCAATGGTGATTAAAAGGAGATCTTTTTGCATTAAAAAAGCCCGAGTGTATTCATTTTCTCAGCGACATCATCTAATTCCAACTCCTCTAAGGTCGTTTGTTCCACGATTCCCGTTTCTTTATGCCATCCGATCAGGGCATAATATTTTTCTTTCATTTTTTCATATTTTTTCCTGTCTAAGGTGTATCCTTTCCAGGGCCCCCTGGTTACCGGATTGTCGAATTCTTTTTCAGGAATCGTATCTTGTTCTCTTGTTCTTCCCAGAATGTTTTCATAGGCTCTTTCCAATGCTTTGATTCTTCTGGCGGCTTTTAATAAGTGTTCGCTCGTAACTTCTTTTCCCAGGCCATGGGTTAGTGCTTCGGAGTAATGTTCTTCATTGACATCCATACTCAGCCATTTTGTGTGCCACTTGCAGGTAACCATCATATCGGCCAAAGTTGTTATCCAGGCAGCATCGATAACAAGTTCAGCCTTACCCTTGTAGGAGTACGGGTCGCCTGCTTCTTTTATGCCACCGCTGAGTCTTTCAGCCTTAATGTGCTTCTCCGCAATTTTTTGCTGTCTCTCTTCCTCGGTGTAATTCGGGTAGCCCGGCAAACAGACAATATAAAACTGAATATTGTCAATGTCGGTGATACCGTCAGAACGGCGGCCGATGGAATAGGTCAGTGCCATGGAGTTAAAGCGCGGATTGATACCGAACATGGGGTTGTTGTTTACTTGCATGGCGAATTCATAGGTGCTCTTATTCTTTCTTTTTTCTGCCGGAATTCTTTCGTCCAGATAACGGGAAGTCGCTTCCATACCGTCGGCGATAATATCCCCAAAACCTTCCCGACGAATCGTTTTTTTAAGCATACCTAAAATCGCATCACGATCTCCCCACTTCATGGCAATGCCATCTGTGATCTCCTCGGGTAGCATGCCCATTTCATATAATTCCATCAACCATTGCAGTGTGATGGCAATCGATGTGTTGTCGATCCCGTAATTTTGACAGATTTTTACACACTCATACCATAGCAGCATGTCATCATTTCGCACTTCCCATGAAAACTGTGGATACACTTCACAGGATATGACGGTGCCGCCTAAGTTAGGAACATCGAAATTTTCCATGCAATGAACCGGGCACCCGAAACAGCCGGTTCGACCGATGCCAAATTTGTCCCAAAATTTGCGAAAATCGGTTTTGCCCTCCGGATCGAAATTTTGGGCGGTCTTATGGGCATCTCCGGCTGCCTCTATACCGGACAGCACATAAGCATATTCTGCATCCATGACGCCGATCTGAGAAACTTCTTCATAATAGTCACTGTTCTTGAGGTCTGTGTGAGCGCGCAAACATGCTTTGAAAAAATTTTCCGGATCAGCGACCTTTACGCCTTTTGTGCCGCGAACGGCGATGGCCTTGACATTTTTCGACCCCAGGATGCAACCCAGACCGGTGCGTGCTCCTGAATTACCGATATTGGTCTGCAGCGCTGCGATGGTGACCCTGTTTTCACCGGCTGGACCAATCCCCACAATTTTCACCTCTTCATCCTCGAGTTCTTTTCTCAACACCGCATTCAATTCGTAAATCGGCTTTCCCCAGATGAATGCTGCATCGCGGATTTCCACCACGTCGTTTTCGATATAAATATATACTGGTTTTTCAGCTATTCCGCTTAAAACGAGGTGATCATATCCTGCATATTTGAACTCGGCACCCCAATCCCCTCCGAAATTGGCGTTACCAATCAGGTTCGTTACCGGTGATCGGGTCATGACATCGACCCGGCTGGATCCGGGGAACATCGTTCCTGATAGGGGACCGACACCAAAAGTGATGATATTTTCAGGATCAAGCGGTTGGATATTTTTATCCATTTCTTCATAAAGAATCCTGCTGTTGATACCCCGTCCACCAATATATTTATCAGCATAGTCGGAAGTGGGTTGTCTTTTAATCTCTCCGTTGCTGAGGTTAATTCTTAGTATGGTGCCCCCGTATAGATTTCCCATTTTCATACCCCGTTATTTTAAATGCTGCTGTTGTCCATAATTGATAATCTCGTAAAAAGTCAGAAAAGCAATCTTTTTACGAGTGTGTTTTGTATTTGGTGTTTAGTGTTTAGTATTCTAACATGCCGATATAGCATCATATATTTCATGCCAAACACCAAACACGTAACACCAAACACTTGATGAATTCGACTTTTTACGAATTCATCAAACTTTTACTTTCTAAAGTGATTTAGTGTGCTGATACGCTATATATTTATCAACTTTTTCCCGTTTCTTTTTAATGCTCATTTTATCGTACTGGGTCAAACTTAATGCATCCTTCGGACATATTTCGACACATTTCGGGCTGCCGTCGCACAGATTGCATTTTACCGATACACCCCGATGCTCGTCGATAAAGGGAATACCGAATGGACAGACAAACACGCATCGTTTACAGCCAATGCACCTGTTTTCGTCTACCACGATAGCGCCGGTTTCCGGCTTGCGGTGCATGGCTCCGGACGGGCAAAATTCAAGGCAAGGTGCTTTTTCACACTGCTGGCATACAATCGGCAAGGTAAATATACGACCGTCATCTTCGGACCGAATCGCCCTTATTCTGGCCTTCTCCGGGTGACACTGATTATCGTTATGCAGTGAACAGGCCATTTCACAACATCTGCAGCCGGTACACTTCTCCAGGTCGATTGATATAAACATATTCATTTTATAATCACCTGACGATAGAATTTATAGAACCCTTTGTCATTGTTTAAAAAAGATAGATACTACAGTGCAGGAATGAAATCAATCTTTTGACCCGCCCCTGCCATAAACGAATGGTCGAGCATCTGCGCCAAATCCGCATCCGTCAAAACCTTTACAGCATGTGTAAACCCGTTCCCAACCGACCATCCATTCGGCTTAGCTCTCCTGTGTCATAGGATGAAGAAAGTCCTTGGCCGGGTTAAACTTCTCCTTCATGACCCGAGGGCTGAGCCAGCGTAACATGTTGATTTTGCCTATTTTTTCGTTGGTTCCCGAGGACCGCGCACCGCCGAAGGGATGCAGGCCGATAAACATGCCGCAAGTCTTCTCATTGATCAAGAGATTGCCGGCGCTGTAATAGAGCCGCTTTTCCATCTCCACCAGGGCGCTGCGATCCTGGGCGAAAATTGCGCCGGTCAAAGCGTATCGGGAGGTGGACTCACAAAGATCCAGGGCCTGGTTATAGTCCGGGTCAGCATACACGTAAACGGTTATCACCGGACCGAAAATTTCCTCCTGCATGGTTTTGAATTTAGGGTCGGTCGTGAGAATCACGGTCGGTTGAATGAAAAAGCCCACCGAGTCGTCGCATTCACCGCCGGCAATGATTTCAGCCTCCTTTGCATCCCGGGCATACTGGATATAGGCTTTGATGGAATCAAAGGCTTTTTGTTCGATGATCGCGCCCATGTAGTTGGTGAAATCCTCCGTGTCCCCGAACTTAATCGTGGCGACCATATCCAGCAGTTTGGTTTTGACCTCGGGCCAGATGCTTTGAGGGATATAAACCCTGGATGTGGCCGAGCATTTTTGCCCCTGGTAGGCATAAGCACCGGCGACGATGGCAGTGACCAGAGCGTCGATATCAGCCGTCGGATGGGCGAAAACAAAATCCTTGCCGCCGGTTTCTCCCACCAGACGTGGATAACTGACGTAATTGCCGGCGTTTTGGGCGACTGTGCGCCACATCTCGTTGAAGGTGGCGGTGGAGCCGGTGAAGTGGATGCCGGCCAGCATGGGATGTTTCATGACCGCGGGTCCCACAACGCTGCCGGAGCCGGGAACGAAGTTGATGACGCCATCGGGTAGTCCGGCTGCCTGCAACAGTTTCATCACATAGTAGCTGGAATAGATGGAGACGGAGGCCGGTTTCCACACTGTGGTGTTGCCCACCATGGCGGGTGAGGTGGGTAGGTTGCCTGCGATGGCGGTGAAATTGAAAGGCGAGACGGCAAAGACAAAGCCCTCCAAAGGCCGGTACTCCATACGATTGTACATATCCTGTACGTTTATGGGCTGTTCTTCAAAGATTTGACGGGCGAAAAAAGGATTGAAGCGGAAAAAATCCTTCAGTTCACCGGCCGCCTCCATATCCGCTTCGTAGGCGGTTTTGCTCTGGCACAGCATGGTGGCGGCAACCAACGTGTAGCGCCAGTCATCCTGAATCATTTCCGCGGCTTTGAGAAATACCGCCAGACGCTGATCCCAGGGGATATCCAGCCACGCTTTTTTGGCTTCCAGGGCCGCCTCGATGGCCATGGCGACCTCTTTTTCCCCGGCTTTGTGATAAGTTGCCAGCACATGAGATTTGTTGTGTGGAATGATGCTTTTGCCGGTGTCTCCGGTTCTAATTTCCTTACCCCCGATGATCAGGGGGATTTCCAGCTCGGTCTGCTTAAGCTCGGCCAGTTTGGCTTTCAGATCGGCCCTTTCGACACTTCCCGGCAAATAGTCAAACATCTGCGCATTTTCTGGTTTCCTGATTTGGTAAACGGCATTAGACATGGTTCACCTCCTTTTTCAAATATGTTTTTTTATCGTAAAAATGATCGGTAAGCCTTGGTTTTAAATTGTGTTCTTCCCCGAATCGTTCTATCTAAACCATAACCCACTTTCATGCTGTTTGCCTCCTGTCGATGGTTTTTAAATTGGGAAAACAGAATTGAATGTAAGCGCTGAATAAAACTAGCATAGCAAAAATCATGCCTCATAAACATCATGGGGAAAGCAATCTCTTTGCCACAAAATTGTTTTATGGCCTGTTTTTTGCTATTCAAGCCCCGTATATAACAACAGGTGCACGATTATCGCAATCTATAAAAGCGGCTTTCAGAGGAGAAATGAAATGGACAGCATTGAAATCAAAAGTCTCGACAAAGAACACATCATACATTCCTGGGTCGTCAATGACGATTTAGATCCATTCGTGATTAAGGATGTTGAGGGCCCCTACCTCATTGATGGGGACGACAACCGGATTCTCGATTTTGCATGTGGTTCGGTTTGCGTCAATGTCGGGCACAAACATCCAAAAATCGTTGCCGCGATACAGGAACAAGCAGAGCAGATTTGCTACATCCGTCCGTCGTTTACCTGCGAATCCCGTGCTGCCCTGGGAAAAGCCCTGGCCGAAGTGACACCCGGCGATCTAAACAAGTTTTTTTTCACTGTATCCGGCGCTGAATCCAACGAAAATGCCATCAAAATGGCACGTTTTTTTTCAAAAAAGCAAAAGATTCTGGCCCGATATATTTCCTACCACGGCGCCTCCTACGGGGCGGCCACACTGACCGGCGATCCCCGGCGAATAAAAGCAGAGCCGGGCATTCCCGGTGTGATTCACGTGATGGATCCTTACTGCTATCGCTGTCCTTTTAAACTGACTTACCCGCAGTGCGACGTCCATTGCGCCGAGTATATTCGAGATGTCATCGGTTTTGAAGATCCCGCAACAATCGCCGCGATCATTGTGGAACCGGTAACCGGTTCCTGCGGCTGCATTATACCGCCCGACGGGTATTTGCAGCGATTGCGCAATATTTGCGATGAAAATGAAATTCTGCTCATTGCGGATGAGGTAATGGTGGGTTTGGGTCGCACGGGGCGGTGGTTTGCCGTTGATCACTGGGACGTGGTTCCCGACATCATGACCATGGCCAAAGGGTTGACCAACGGCTATTTGCCGCTCGGCGCCGTTGCCGTAACGGATAAGGTCAGTGATGTGTTGTACCAACAGCCGCTTTCCTGCGGGCTGACCTATCTGGCCCATCCCCTGTGCTGTGCGGCAGGCATCGCATCCATCGAAGTGTTGCAAGAAGAGAAAATTGTTGAAAACAGCAAGCTTATGGGGCAAGTGCTGGTAACCGAGCTAGCGGCACTTAAGGAAAAACATGCCTGTGTCGGGGATGCCCGTTCGCTTGGCCTTATGGCCTGCCTGGAGTTGGTCAAGAATAAAAAAACCAGAGAACCCCTTGTTCCTTATGGGGCCAGTGGAAAAGCAACGGCGTTATCCAAGGAAATATCCAAGCGTTTAAAAGAAAAGGGATTATTTACGATTGTGCGCTGGTTGTTTCTTTTTGTCACCCCGCCGCTCAACATCACGGAGAGTCAGCTACGCCACGGTCTGGCCATTATTGATGAAGTTTTGGATTTTGTGGATGAGCAGATCGACAATTAGCTTCTGGTGTTGCGTCCCAGAAATAATTTACAATAATTTTTCACATACCAAAGTCATTGCGAGGAGTGAAACGACGAAGCAATCCGCTGCAAAGCATCGTCCCGAGCGAAGTCGAGGGATCCTTCGATTTACTCATGACATTTCTGGCATTGCAGATTTATTAAAGGAACTTGTGGGACAGGATCTAGTAAGCAAATTTGCCATAAATGAATAGGATATTCAATATTGAATAAATCTTAAGAAAATGGCCATAAGATTTGAAGCTTTCTCGGTTAACACCGCACAATTCAGCTAAACGCTTGAATTATGGACGATAAGATTTTGATAGTTAATGTCGTATTTTTTGGCTTTTCGTGCGATAGTGGCCTGGCTGACTTTTAGCCTTTGAGCCGCCTTTTCCTGCGTCCCGACTTTCTCAAGTACCTTTTTAATTATATCTGCTTCATATTTTTCCATGAGCGTTTTCAACGATTGATTCGGATCCGAACGAATTCCGCTAGCGGCATAAGAAATTTGAGCGTTTTCTAGAATTTCAAGGGGTAAATCTGCCTTGGTAATTATTGAGCCTTTCGATAAAATGAAAAGCCGCTCTATCAAATTGCTCAATTCGCGCACATTACCCGGATAAGGATAGTTACACAATCGCTTTAAAGTGTCGGATGATATTTTCATTTTTCGATTATATTGGTTATTGTATTTTTCAAGATGGTATTGGATAAGCGGGAGAACATCCTCGGAGCGCTTCCTTAGCGGAAGGATATGGATAGGGACGACGTTTAATCTGAAAAAAAGATCTTCTCGAAATTTATTATTCTTGATCATATTTTTGAGATCTCTTTTGGTAGCGGCCAAAATTCTTGCATCGATTGAAATCGTTTTAACACCACCAACGCGCATAATGTTTCGGTTTTCAATGAAATGAAGGAGTTTGACCTGCACATTCCGTGGTAACTCTCCGATTTCATCCAAAAATAGGGTCCCTCCATTGGATAGTTCAAAGTAGCCTTGTTTACCCCCTTTTTTGGCACCGGTAAATGCGCCTTCATCATACCCAAAAAGCTCAGATTCCACTATAGATTCAGGAATAGCGCCACAGTTGACACGAATGAATGGTTTTGCCTTTCGAATAGAATTCTCATGGATCAATTTAGCGATAATGCTTTTACCGACACCTGATTCACCGCTGATCAGGACCGTTGAATCAAAATTTGCCACGCTTAGCGCCATTTCCAATATGTGTTTCATCGCTTTACTTTTAACAACAAGGTTCATCTTATTTTGTTTATTGAGAAATAATTTTGAAAGTTCCTCGGAATAGCGTTGGTTCAGCGCTTTTGTTTCCTCTAATTCTTCCTTCATTTGACTCAGCGCTGTAATCTCGCGGGAGTTGCAGATGATATAGATAAGTTTGCGGTTTTCATCGAAAATGGGAGACCCGGTGACTAACATTTCGGCACCGCTCTCAGCGTGTTGAATAATCGTTACGGGTTTTCTTTGCTTGATAACTTCCAAAGTGACTGAATGATCAATTAAGCCGCCGGAAATCCAATTTCTGACGCTTTGCTTTGCCAGGTTTCCATGTTTTAGATTGTAGGTTTTTTGCACCGAATTATTGGTATAAATAATGTTGCCGGCAGAATCGCTCAAACACAAGCCGTCGTATGAAGAATCGAAGGCTGCTTTCAGTATGTTAAATAATTCGTCTCTTTTGCCCGTTTCAATGATGGCCTTGGTATTCGTCTTCCGGTCTTTTTTCATTTCAGTGTGCCCCTTAGTTTATTCAACATTGAATAATTAGTATCCACAATTGAATATATTTGTCAATTCCTAATTGAATACCCGAATAATTTTTTTAATTAAGGATGGCATATTGTTTGCACAACTGACGAATGACTGTTATCGCTGGTAGATCTTAGCCTCAATTGAGAACCGCCTTCTTAGTTTCATTTTATAGATAGTTAAAATGTGAGGAGACCATCATGAGCAAGTTCATGCAGGAAAGGGCAGCATCGGTTCAGCCGATCAAATCTGCTTTAAAATTGAAAATTCTGGATAATAATGATATCCGGGCCATTGACGAAACCGCCCTTAAGATCTTGCAGGAGATCGGTGTTTACATGCCTCTGGATAGGGCCCTAAAGATCTATGCTGATGCCGGGGCAAACGTCGATTTCGATCATCAAATCGTAAAAATCCCCGCCGATCTGGTGAAAAAAAGCATGGCCCAGGCACCGCGTTCATTTGTTCTGGCGGGTCGGGATCGGCCGGAACTGGATCTGAAGATAGATGGTCTTGCAGGAACCTACTTCAGCTGTGGCGGGGGCGCCTCAAGTACGATTGATATGATTACCCGCGAAAAAAGATTCTCTTTAAAGGCTGATACATCAAATCAGGCAAAAATCGCCGACTATCTTCCCTACATATCTTTATTCTATCCCACCACAAGTGCCAGTGATTATCAGTCGACACTTCACGAAATGGAAGCAGCCCTGAACAACACCGAAAAGCACGTCGCGGCCGAAACCGTGATCGGGGAAACCGAAAGCAAATATCTTCTCGAAATGGCTGCGGTCATTGCCGGCGGCAAAGAAGCGCTTAGAAAACGCCCCTTTTTATCAGCGGTTATCTGTGTTGTTTCTCCGCTGGCATTTGTGAAGGACGCTCTCGAATCCATCATCGTGTATGCCGAAGCGGGAATACCGATTAACATCCAGCCGATGCCGACCATGACCCTGACAGCTGCGGCCTCTCAGGCCGGAGCGCTGGCCCAGGGTCTGGCCGAGGTGTTGAGCGGCATTGTTTTAATCCAACTGGTGAATCCCGGCAATCCATCAATTGCCAGCATTTTACCGGCAGTTATTGACCCTCGCACCGGGGATTATCATTACAGCGGTCCGTTTTCAGAGGTGACCAATGCCGCCGGTATTCAATTGGCGCATTATTACAATATCCCCAGTCATTCCGGAGCCTCTTTAGGCGGAAGTTCTTATGAATTGAATAAATGGCAGGTCGGAAGAGAGAATGTATACCTCCCGCTTCTCGCCGTTATGGTGGGAGCAGAGTTGTCTTACAGTATGGGACTGATCGAAGCGGTTAATTTGTACCATCCTCCCAGAATCATCTTCGATGGCGAGATTCACAGACATGTCGATATCATGAGCCAAGGCATTGAAGTAAATGACACGACGCTGGCATTTGATACGATTCGAGAGGTCGGGCCGAGAGGGACTTTTTTGGATAAAAAACATACAGCGGAGAATGTTCGCAAATTTTGGCCGAATTCCATTCTCTTCGAGAAATCGGTGGAACCCGGAAAGCGGTACAAAGATCCGACCGAAGCCGCATGGGATCAGATTCATTGGATACTGGAAAATCATCACGTCCCGGCGTTGGAACCAAAGATGCAATCTGAGATGAAAAAAATTATTGAAGCGGCTGAAAAAGAAATTGGCGCGAAATAGAAATTGTCATTTTCACTGTGTTGCGCCCCTTTTTTTTGAAATTCAACACTTTCGCTAGGGAATTTGTATAAAAGAGGCTTGACAAGCCAACCGGTATTCTTGTATACAAGACAGTGAAAATATTCCAATACAATTTTTTTTGCCACAAAATGCAAAAAAATAACAACTAAAGTACTAATATCTTCACGTAAAGGAGGTTGACCATGCCAGCGCAGGAAGCTATTGATTTGACATATGATACGAGTGAATCGTCTCGCGGGTTTAAGACAGAAACGCGAACCCGGCGTTTAAAAAACGCCTATTTGGATTCAACGCCGGCGATATGTATGGAACGTGCCCTGGCGTTTACCCGATCTTACAAAGAAACTGAAGGCCAGGCCACGCCTTTACGCCTGGCCAAAGCCTTTCGTCTGGCATGTGAAACGATAACCCTCAATATATTTGACGACGAATTAATCGTGGGAACCCACGGCTCCGGACGCCGAATGGGCGCCCTGGTCCCTGAAATTTCCTGGAAGTGGCTTGCCAAAGAGCTGGACTCCGTGCAAACAAGACCCCGCGATCCATATTATATAGACCCGGAACATGAACGCCTGTTTATCGAAGAAATTGTTCCTTACTGGCAGGGAAAATCCCTTGAAGAAAACGCCCTGGCAAGGTTTCCTGAAGACACCAGGAAAATTGGTGTGGATACAGATATTCTTGACACAGAAATGAAATGGCGTAGTCATGTCGGTGAAATTACACCCGATTTTCAGGATATCCTTTTCCCTAAAGGATTCCGGGCAATCTGCAATGAGGCCAAAGAAAAACTGAAAACCTTGGAATATACCAATGTCGCAGACCTTGATAAAATCGATTATTACCAAGCGGCCATCGAGGCGTGTGAAGGGATTATTACTTTAGGTAAACGCTATGCGCAGCATGCAGCTGCCATGGCAAAAAAAGAAAAAGATCCCGGGCGCAAAAAGGAACTGGAAACCATTGCCGCAAACTGCCGCCGGGTACCGGAATATTCACCGCGGAATTTCTGGGAAGCTGGGCAAATGCTTTGGTTTGTGATGCTGGGTTGCTTCCTTTCCGAAAACTGCCCGGCCTTTAATATCGGGCGCTTTGACATGTTTATGAATCCGTTTTATCAAGCCGATCTGGAAACAGACAGTATAAATAAAAAATTTGCGCAGGAAATTATTAACTGCATTTGGATAAAAATTGCTGAATTAATCTGGCTTTTGCCCCAAAATGGCAGTCGATATTATGCCGGCTACAGCGGTTTTACCAATCTAAGTGTTGGCGGTCGAAACATCGATGGCAGCGATGCCGTAAATGATATCAGCTTCATGGCCGTCGAGGCCACTGCACAGGTTGCGTTGCCGCAACCCTCCTTGAGTGTCATTATTCAGCCGGATACGCCGGAAGAATTTTTGCTGGCCTGCTGCCGTCTGTCCCGCAAAGGTAACGGTTTTCCAGCGTTTCATAATGATCGGGTGGGTATCCAGATGATGATGTATGCCGGACTGCGGCCTGATGATGCCAGGGAGTGGACGTTGCTCGGCTGTGTCGTACCCCATCATCGCAAGGTCTATGAGTGGACGGATGCGGGTGGATACAACATGGCAGCTGCCCTGGAATGGACACTTAATCAGGGCCGCAGCCGCCTTAGCGGTAAACAAATGGGTTTGCCCACCAAAGATCCGCGTGAGTTTAGTTCTTTCGAAGAGCTTAAAGAAACTTTTTTTGAGCAAGTCGACCACATCATGAAACACTGTGCGGTTTCAACCGTGATCGAGCATAAACTGCATCGCAAAATGGTCCATCGCCCCTACCTTTCTCTTTTGGTAGAAGGTTGCCTGGAAAGCGGAAAAGACCTGGTAAACGGCGGTGCGCGCTATAATATTGGCCCGGGTTGGATTGTCGTGGGCGCAGCGGACTGTGCCAACGGCCTGGCGGCCGTTAAAAAGAATGTATTTGAGGAAAAGAACATCACCATGGACCAGCTGGTTAAGGCCCTGGATGACGATTTTGTCGGCCATGAAGAAATTCAGCAATTGCTCAAGAATTCCCCCAAGTTTGGCAATGATGATGATTATGTAGATCGTCTCCAGGTAGAAATGACGGACTACAATGATAAAGGACTTAGGCGGTACAAAGATACCTTGGGCAATCCCTTCCATAGTGCGATTATGGGGCTTACCTATAATATTCCCACCGGTTCAGTGGTGGGTGCGCTACCCTGTGGACGCAAAGCAACGCATCCTTTGGCCGAAGGCTGCTCTCCTCATCCAGGAACGGATACCACTGGCCCCACTGCGGCCATGCGCTCTGAAGCAAAAGTCAACCATGAATTACATCCCGGTGGAACCTTGCTCAACCTTAAGCTGCTGCCTTCTGCTATCGAAGGCAACCGTGGTCTGGCCGGCATGGCCAATCTGATTCGGTCCTATTTTGAACTCGGCGGGTATCACTGCCAATTCAACGTCATCAGTCCAGAAACCCTGCGGGATGCCCAAAAACATCCTGATAACTATCGTGACCTGGTGGTTCGTGTCGCGGGCTATTGTGCTATTTTTAACGATCTTTCCAAGGAAGTACAAAACGAGATTATTCGCCGTACCACTCATGAAAGCTTATAACCCCAATTGAGTTAAAACTCAATCGGGTGTTATTTGTTATTCGTTAAAGGTTGATAATCTCGTAAAAAGTCAGAAAAGCAAGCTTTTTACGAGTGTGTTTTGTATTTGGTGTTTAGTGTTTAGTAATCTAACATACCGATATGGCGTCATATATTTCATACCAAATACCAAACACGAAACACCAAACACTTGATGAATTCGACTTTTTACGAATTCATCAAGGTTAATAGTTTAAAATGAAAAATATAGTAATTGAAATCCAGCGCTGGTCGGTGTCGGACGGACCGGGTACCCGCACGGTGGTCTTTTTAAAAGGCTGCCCTTTGCATTGTCCCTGGTGCGCTAATCCCGAATCACAGGATCGGCAACCGCAAATTGGAATCTTCCCCTCCAGGTGTGTCGAATGCTATGCCTGCGTTCGGGAGTGTCCTGAAGGAGTTGCAATCCCTGCAAAAGACGGCGCATTTTCAGGCGATATATGTACCCAATGCGGCAAATGTATCAAGGTCTGTCATTCGGGTGCTCGCACCTGGATGGGGGAAGAAATGTCAGCGACTCAGCTGATACAGATCATAAAAAAAGATATGGTTTTTTATCGAAAGTCTTCGGGGGGCGTCACATTCAGTGGAGGCGAACCCTTAACTCAGCCGGACTTTTTGAAAGCGGTTATCGAAGGATGCCAAAAATTAGGGATTCACGCTGCCATAGAAACCTGCGGGTTTTTTAGCTGGGAATCTGCCGAAGATACCGTCAGGCTGGCTGATTTTGTCTTATTTGATATAAAACACATGCATGACAAAAAACATAAGGTGATCACGGGCGTCGCCAATAAGAGAATTCTTGAAAATGCAAAAAAAATTACACAGCTTGATATTCCAATGGTGATCAGAATTCCGGTAATACCATCCATCAATGACAGCCAAGAGAACATCAAGGCCACAGCAAAATTTGTTCGTGCCTACCTTCCCAGTGCTTTAGGAATTGAAATGCTGCCGTATCACAAATTAGGCCTCTCCAAATATGCTGCTCTGGGGCTGGATTACAAACTGCATCATATCAAGCCCCCGGATGAAGCCCATATAGAAATGTTGCAGGATCTGATAACCGCTGAAGGGGTGTCTTGCATCACCGCCGACAGCAGCTACGACCCCCAGCCAATCCAAGCGAGGCTGAAAGTGGTCGGTTAAGGAATACCCTCCCCATGCTTCAAACTTCCCTTATTTCTCCAAAAAGCCAGGAGATGATTCATGAAAAAAGTTTGCATATTTTAGAAAACACAGGGTTTGCGTTTCATTATGAACCCGCCTTGCAACTTCTAAAAAAGCATGGTGCCAAGATAGACGGCCAGACCGCTTATATTCCCGCTGATTTGGTACAGAAATGTTTGGCAACCTGTCCCTCAAGCTTCCATTTTGAAGCCCGGGACAGCTCCAAGAGCGTGGTGTTCGGCCGGAAAGATGATTTTTTAGTTCTGCCCAATCTGGGTCCGGTATTCATCCAGGATGGCGAGGGTCGAAAACGGCACGGCACAATGGCCGACTACATCAATATTACCAAGCTAAGCCATGCTTCAGCGGTGGTGGATGTGGTAGGATCCTGTCCGATAGACACAGTTGACGCGGATTCCAAAACAAAATTTTTACAAATGATTTATCATTCCTGCCGTCACTCGGACAAGCCGGTAATGTGCTGCGTTGGAACGCCCAAGGTCACAGACCAGCAGCTAGAACTTCTGGAGATCGCCTTTGGGCAGCCCGGAATTATCAAAAATAAGACGATTACCGGCATCAGTTTAAGTCCCCTAAGCCCTCTGGCTTATTCCGAAGATGCGGCCCATGGGATTATGGCCTGTGCTACACACAGGCAGATGATTATCATTGCCGGCGCCCCCATGTCGGGCATCAGCGCTCCTGAAAGCATCGCCGGAACCAGCCTGATCATCAACATAGAGTTTTTAGCCGGAATGGTACTTGCTCAATGTGTTGGGCCGGGAACGCCTTTGGTTTACGCCACCACCGCCTCGGCGAGTAATTTACGCAATGCATCCTATGTTACCAGCATACCGGAAACGACGTTGCTTAACTGTTTCGCGGCCCAGATGGGTCAATATTACAACGTTCCCACCAGAAGTGTTGGAACAGCTACCGACGCCAAAACAATGGATATGCAGGCTGGCTATGAAGCCATGCAAACGTTGTTAATGACGTGTTTAAGCGGAGTTGACGCCATTTACGAGACTCTGGGGACATTAGATGCATTAATGACGGTCTCCTATGAAAAATTTATGATTGATCAAGAACTCATCTCCCGGGTGAGAAGCATTATCAAAGGCGTGGATGTGTCGCTGGAACAATTGTACTGTCAGGAAATTGAAGAGGTCGGCATTGGCGGAAATTTCCTGACCAACCTTTCTACTGTTAAAGCGTGCAGACAACGATGGGCCCCCACGGTTTCTGATTGGTGGCCTCATGAAAAATGGGTAGAAGACGGCTCTCAGGATCTAATTGAAAAGGCATCTGGCCAATACCAGGAAATTCTCAAACAGACGCCTGAAAGCATCATGGATCCTGCCATCGATAGAGAAATGCTTGATTATATTGAAAAGAGTAGTTAAGCAACGCAAAGGCTTGAATTGATGCCGAGCTTGGACAAAAACACTATTTGCGATGGAAACTAATATCAGAACGAATGAAGTGAAACGCTAGACACCCGCAGTTCTCACCTTACGGAACCACCTTATACATATCCAGATCTTCAATTTTTGGAAACCATTCAAATTGTTGGTTCCGGGCCCCCACAGATCCAGAATACCCCATATTAATTTCAGATTACGTCTGCAAACCCTCAAAATTTACGCTGTATAAAAACGAGCAATAATAGCTGCATTGTAAATTGACGATAGCAGACAGAATTAGTCGCAAAGATAATGCAAGGAAGATTCAATTGTCAGCTGTATTCAACTGCAATATAATAATGGACAAAATCACTATAAAACCACCAATAATCTGTAAGGTCACCATTACTTCGCCCAAAAAAACAGCAGCAATAACCCCCGCCGATATCGGTTCGAGTGTTGCGGTAATGCTGGCATGCGTTGGCTTTATCCGTTTGATTCCTTCGAAATAGAGTCCAAATGGAAAAATGGTACCGCAAATGCCGATAAACAATATTAACCCCCATTGAAAGGGTGAGTATCTGTGGAGAAATGCTTCCAATGGTGGGTGAAGGCTATTCCACATCAAGGCGGCGAACAGCAGGCCGTAAAGTAAGACTGTCCAGGGCGTGTATCGCCTCATGCCGTACTCACTTAATATTGAATAAACTGCAAATGAGACCGCCGCCAGTATACCCGCGATGATCCCGACCCGATTTAATGCAAATATCTGAAGATTATATGCACCGACCACTAAAAAGCACCCAATTAGTGTTCCTAAGATGGCCAGGGCAATATTAAACCTCAGCTTCTGTCGCTGGACGAAAACGACATACAACGCCACAAATACTGGACCGGTATAATGGAGCAGTATGGCGGCGGCTACATTGATTTTGCTGATGGCCAACAGGTAAAAAAACTGCGCTGAACCAATACCGAACACACCCAGACCGATAAAGTAGGGCAGGCTTTTTATTGATATTTTAAGAAGTACCGGATCTTTCAGGCATAACCATATCAGTAGACCGGCAAATGCCAATGTGGTTCTCATTTGAATCAGCTGAAAAGCAGTGATTCCGTCGTTAAAGAGATACTTGGCAGAAGTCCCCGATATGGCAAACAAAATGGCTGCCAGAGAAACATAAAGATATCCCAGCCGGGCTTGTTTTAGATCGATTTCTTTCAATCAGGCCTCTCTAAAAGTACTATTATTTGGATATAAAACTTATATAAAAATTGCACACCACCAGTCATGATGCACGGGGTTTCTGGTTGCACAATTCATATGCAAATCTTAACTATTTTGCAAGGACTGGAATTGTAGGTAGCGTGCCGATGGTGAAATCTGGGAGGACTGAAAATCTTTTAGGTGTGGTTACGCAATATGAAATCTTGGGGTTTTGCAGATTAGATGTAAATTTCTCATTAGTTTTCATGAGGAGCCCCTTCTTATCATAAAATTATAGCGGTTGTCATAAATATGTTCCGTTTGCCGGATTTCCTAAAAGGAGAAAATGTAATGTGTAACGGCCTGAAATTATAACAAACATGACAACCGCTATATTATTGTTTTTAACGTCGGGACAAAAAATGAAGAAAAATTATTAGAGCGTTTGGATCAAGCTATTTTAGATGTTATTAATAATCCCAAAAAGACTTAAAAAACTGCCCGTATCGGAACGTTATTATGACAAACGCTCTAGACATTTAATTTGATAAAGCTAAAAATGCCGCAACCCTGCCTGTCTGAGTGCATGGTGTTGTTGGCCAGTTAGTAAATGCAGGCATCTAATATTGAAAGCGCGTTTGCCAGCAGTTCATCTGAGGCACATTCGATGCGCTTAGCTCGACGGGTACGGAAGTCGACCGACTTGACCTGCTCAACCATGATGAATCCCGTCAGGGTACTGTTTTCCGGAATAGGCACATGGAAAGGAAACCCGCGTTCTGTGTTCGTTAGAGGACAAACAATGGCCAAGCCAGTGCTACGATTGAACAAGTCTTTACTCACAACCAGAGCAGGCCGACGCCCTTTCTGTTCATGACCGGACTGGGGATCGAAAGTGATGGCGATAATGTCGCCTTGTCTGGGGATATAAGCCGCCATCTACCATGCCTCCTTGCCGACCGGCTCTCCCCAATCGACTTCGCTGGATAGGTAGTCTTCGGGAATTTGCGCTACGAGGTCCTCGAGACGATACCGCCCGCGGACTTTTTTGATTGGGGCGAGAACGATGATGCCGTCTCGCACCGTGACGTCCACCTCGTCGCCAACTCCAAGCTGAGCATCCTCTAGCACGTTCTTGGCAAGACGTAGTCCCTGGCTGTTCCCCCATTTTTGAATCTTCGTGTGCATGTAACCACCTCCTTTTGTATATACATAGTATAGCCATTTCAGATTCAGCAGTCAAGAGGCTTTTAAAGCCAACATTAGTTTGGATCATTGCAAATAGCATATGGCAGTCCACAATATTTTGCAAATTTCCCGATTCTGGATAGCGTGCCGGATGGTGAAATCTGGGAGGACTGAAAATCTTTTAGGTGTGGTTATAGCGGTTGTCATAAATATGTTCCGTTTGCCGGATTTCCTAAAAGGAGACAATGTAATGTGTAACGGCCTGAAATTATAACAAACATGACAACCGCTATATTATTGTTTTTAACGTCGGGACAAAAAATGAAGAAAAATTATTAGAGCGTTTGGATCAAGCTATTTTAGATGTTATTAATAATCCCAAAAAGACTTAAAAAACTGCCCGTATCGGAACGTTAATATGACAAACGCTCTAGATGCTTCATCCCGCGACGCGGGGCAAGATTCAGGTTTGAATCATGGGCGGGGGCAGGCTGTGTTTTTTGAGCTTTCGCACAACGGTCGGCTGGCTGATATTTAAAAACCGGGCCATCTCGCGTGTTGATTTGCAGTGCCGCATTGCATTTTTAAGCATCTCCTTTTCGAGCGCAGAAAGCATATCCACCAAATTATTAATTTTTTTATCCGTCCCTCTAACTTCCCAGCGGTCTTCGAGCACTTCTTTGCCGATGCTGCTCAATAATATCGTATCGATCACATCGCCTTCACTCATCACGACAGCCCTTTTAATAATATTTCTCAGCTCACGCACATTTCCTGGAAAAGAGTAGCTCTGCAATAATGAAAGGGCCAATGGATTTAGTTTTTTCTTTTGTTTATACTTCCGGTTAAACTGGCGTAAAAAGCTATTGGCCAATTCGAAAATATCTTCCGGCCGTTCGCGCAGGGGCGGAATTTTTAGGGTTAAAATGTTAAGGCGATAAAATAAGTCCTTGCGGAATTTTTTTTGTTTAACAAATTCTTCGATATCTTGATTGGTCGCCGCGATGATGATGCAATCAATTGATTTGGTTTTGATTCCCCCTAAACGCTGGACTTTATGATCATCCAGATATTTCAACAGTTTGGCCTGCACCGAAAAGGGCAACTCACCGATTTCATCCAGGAAAAGCGTGCCTTCATGGGCAAGTTCGAAAAGCCCGGGCTTACCTTGCTCCCGGGCACCTGTAAACGCGCCTTTGTCATAACCGAACAATTCAGCTTCAAGGAGGCCTTCGGGCAATGCCGCACAATTAATTTGAATAAAAGGTTTCTTTTTTCTTTTGCTGTTGTTGTGAATGAATTTCGCTAAGAGTCCTTTACCGGTACCGGATTCCCCTAAAAGCAGTATGTCAGTTACTTCCATGCGAGCGAGTTTAAGGGAGGTCTTCAGAATTCCATGCATTTGTTCGCTTTCTGCGACAATTTTTTGTTTTCTCAATTCTAGCATACTCAGTTCAACAAGCTCATTTTTATACCGATCTTTTTCTTTACGGGTCTCGTCTAATTTTATTTTAAGCGCTTCTAATTGGGTGATATCCCTTTCATTAATAACCACCATAGAGACTTGACCCTTTCTGTCAAAAACAGGTATCCCTGTACAAAGCACCGTTTTTTTTGTGTTTTTTACATGTTGCAGCTGACTCACCATGCGCTTGGTTTCGATGACTTCATCCGTCACATAATTGCTGTACAATCCCTTTTTTTTAATAAGATCTGAAACCTTTTTTCCGATAATATCCTCTCTTTTAATCCCCCCCAGCCTTTCTGATGCTCTATTGATCAGCACAACCCGGCCTTCTTTGTCGCAAATCCAGATCCCATCTGAAGAGGATTCGAAAACGGTCTTAAACTGTCTATCCAAGAAGTTAAAGGATTCAAGTTTCCGCGCGGTTGATTCAAATTCATCCAGACGCAGGAAGTTACAAACTGAACCGGTTACCGTTTTGCCTTCTTTTATCGGAGTGATGTTTACGATTAGATTTACGCGTTTATCCAGAATTTGGCCCTCCAATTGGGGTGTGCCGTTTGCCAGGCACCGGGCCACCAATTCACTGGTCTTCGGTAATAACTTTGATATGTGAACCCCGATCATTTTGGTTTTAATAAATTTAAGGATTTCCCTTGCGCGGTTATTAGCAAACTGTATGCGGCCTTCTTTATCCGTGGCAATGACACCATGGTTGCTAAATTGGAGTAGTTGTTCATAATTTGGTATTTTCCGCATTTTGGCCTCTTTGAATTCTGAAATCTTCAGATCAAAGCAAGGTTCTGCTATTGGGAAAGTATGGTACAGAATCGATCAATTTCCGCTTCGGTATTGAAATAATGGACCGAGGCTCGCGCTAATTCATTAATTCCTCTTGAATCCAGGTCAAGTCTGGCGTAGCAGGCATTGGTTACGGATATGTTGATCTTGTGAGACGCTAGGCGTTGCTTTATTGCCGAGGCGCTCTCATTCTCGTTGGTGAATGTCACGATACCGCATCGATGTTGACCCAGGTCACGTACGACCACCCCGGCTAAGTCAGACAGGCGATTTCTCAGCAAGGCGGCCAAATACTGAACGCGCTCCTGAATGGCCATTAATCCAATGTCGAGCGCATAGTCCACAGCGGTTGCCAGCCCGATACGACCTGCAATATAGCTTTCCCAATTTTCGAAACGTCTGGCATCATTCCTTATTTCAAATTGATCTTTGCCGATCCAAGTCGCTGCATGCAGATCGATAAATGGAGGCTCTAACTGTTCAATCAACGGCCGGCGGACGAAAAGAAACCCCGTCCCCCGGGGACCCCGTAAATATTTGCGGCCCGTTCCGGACAGCATGTCACATTTTATTTTCTTTACGTCAATCGGCATCTGGCCCACCGATTGGCATGCATCCAGCAGGTACAATATATTATGCTTGCGAGCAATCCGGCCGACGGCTTCGGCCGGGTTGATCAAACCGCCCTGGGTTGGCACGTGCGTAATCGCAATCAGCTTCACATCTTCATCGATCATTTCATCAAGGGCATCAATCGAAATTTCCCCGCTGGCATCGTTGGGCACCACATCTATTTTTAGATCCTTACGCATCGCGACTTGCAGAAATGCCAAATAGTTACTGGCGTATTCAGCCTGGGCTGTCAGAATACGATCTCCGGGTTTAAAAGGGATAGCGTAAAAAACCATATCCCAAGCTCGGGTCGCATTTTCGACAAAGGCGATTTCCTCCGGGTCGCAATTCAGTAAGCGGGCGAATGCCTGATAGAATCGATGCAGTTTTTCCTGAGCATGCGCCTCGGCTTCATACCCCCCCATGCTGCTCTCCAGTTTCAGATGGTCGGTGACTGCCTGATAAACCGCCTTCGGCGGCAAGGAAGCGCCTGCATTGTTAAAATGCAAAACCTCCGCGCAACCAGGCGTTTCTGCTCGAATTCGTTTTAAATCGATTGGGGACATCATGCCACCTGAGAAATTTGCGGTTGAACCGCATAAACGCTTTTGGTTATCATTGATATATGGAATTTTAGAATTTTTTGCAATAGACAGGCGTGTCGGTTCTTGGTGACGGAACCTCCAATGACTCGTTCCTGAAACAAGCGATGAAATCAAATCCGGTCATGTCATTTTCGAATTCAAATAATTCATGTTTCTTGACACATTATTGGGTCTCTGACATATTTATATTTTGCATGAAAATAGATGAGAAGGGTAAATCAAAAACAGCAGTTGCTCAGAGTCGGGCAGCTCGTTGGAGGGAGGTGTAGTCATGATACGCAGTTTACATGCCGGGAGCAGACAAACCGGGGGATTCAGTTTAAATGTCTTTAGCGATGATGCACTCGAGGACATTCACCTGGCGACCCTGGAAGTTCTCCAAAAGACGGGCGTCTTCGTTGACGACGATGAAGCCCTGGAAGTCTTCGACGGTGCGGGAGCTGTTGTGGACAGAAAAAATAAGATCGTCAAAATTCCCCCTCTGGTGGTAGAAGACGCCATCCAATCAACGCCGTCCAAATTCATCGCTTGCGGCCGCACCCCGAAAAATGACGTTGTGCTGGAAAGGAACCGGGTGACCTTTACCAACTTCGGTGAGGGCATTAAGATCAATGACCCTTATACGGGTGAACATCGCGAGACGGTCAAAGCCGATGTGGTCAATGGGGCCAAGATTATTGATTATTTAGATAATTTGGATACCTATGAAAGGATTATGGTTTCCCATGATGTTCCTCAGGAAACCGTTTCCCTCCACAATGCCGAAGCCTCTTTAGCCCATACCTCCAAACACCATTGGTTAGGCCCTGTAAATGGATACTGTTCCAGGAAAATTGTGGAAATGTTGGCCGCCATCGTAGGAAGCAAGGAGAAACTCAGGGAGCGTCCCTTACTCACTTTTGTTACGTGCCCGGGAAGCCCGCTCACTTTTTCCAAAGAACATTGCGAAATCATTATGGAGGGGGCCCGCTCCGGGCTGGCGGTCAATATCGTATCGATGACCATGGCCGGTGGCTCTGCGCCGGTGACACTGGCAGGAACCCTGGTGGTATTGAACGCCGAGGTCCTCGGTAGCCTTGTCCTCAATCAACTGACGTGTAAAGGCTCCCCTGTGGTTTATGGGAGCTCCACCTGTCCGCTCGATTTGTGGCGAACCACGGCAACTGTCGGGTCTCCGGAATGCGGTATGATCAGCGCCGCAGTGGCCCAGTTAGCCCGCAAATATGCCCTCCCATGCTTTGCGGCCGGTGGTTAGGGCGATAGCAAAATCGGTGATGCCCAGGCAGGTCATGAAAAGACACTCACCGGGCTACTCGCTGCGTTGGCAGGGGTCAACGTGGTTTACGGCCTGGGGATGCTTGAAAGCGGCGTCACGATAGACTTCGCCCAGCTGGTAATGGATAATGAATTTGCCGGGATGATCAAACATGTTTTAAATGGGATTCCGGTCGATGACGAAAATCTGGCGGTGGATGTCATCCATGCCGTCGGGCCGCTCAAGGATTTTCTCGGCCAGAAGCACACCCTCAAACATATGAGAACCCAATCCCAGCCCAGCCTGATCGATCGCAGAAGACGCTCAAAGTGGGAAGAGTTGGGGAAAACCGATATTTATGAAAGAGCATCAGCCAAAGCAAAGGAAATATTGGAAACGCACCAACCGGATCCGCTGCCGGACAGCGTCCTCTCGACGATTCGATCGATCATTGAGGATGCAGAAGAAGAGTTAGGTGCAAATAAAGAAAAGTAAACCCAAATATTGGGTTTGGAGGTTGCAAAATGAGTAGAGACGACCTGATTAAAGCGGCTTTACAATCTGTTGTGGATGGTGACGAAGAAGCCGCCCTAGAAGTTGCCAATAAGGTTATTGCAGAAGGCCTTAATCCCGTGGATATCATTGCTGAAGGCTTTGCCATGGGGATGATCAAGGTGGGTGATTTATTTGCCAAAGAGGATTACGCGCTGCCGGAGGTGCTTCTATCCGCAGATGCCATGCAACAGGCCTTGGATCTGCTGGATCCGCATATTCCCCGGCAAGATGTGAAAGAGAAACTGGGAGTTGTGGTGATCGGAACCGTTCAGGGAGACATCCACGAAATTGGTAAACACATCGTTGTGACGATGTTGGAGGTCTATGGTTTTGAAGTACATGATCTTGGCTGCGATGTGCCGATTGAGAAATTTATTGAAAAAGCCAAAGAACTAAAGGCGGATATTGTGGCCTCCTCGGCCCTGATGACCACGACCATGATGAGACAAAAAAAACTGGAGGAGGCGCTCAAAGAGGCCGGCATTAGAGATGACGTCAAAACAATGGTGGGCGGGGCCGCCGTAACGCAGGAATGGGCGGATTTAATCGGGGCTGATGGTTTTGCCCCAGACGTCACTGAAGCCGTAGAAAAGGCCAAACAACTGATGAAACCCGCCAGCTAGTGTCATGTCCCACAAGTAATTTATAAAACACGTTTTTATTTTAGGTGTCAGGTGTCAGAAAACAGATGTCAGAGGTCAGAGGACAGATGAAAGCCGGAAACTAGGGCTGCCCTCTGCGGCTGCCAGATACCAGAAACCTGACACCCAGCAATTTTCCCTATTTTGAATATCGAATATCGAACAAGGAATTTCGAATGATGAAGTTTTCTTTTCCTTCGATATTCAACATTTTATATTCGATATTCTGCGGTTCTCTGTTTTCTGACATCTGACATCTGGCCTCTGTCCTCTGACACCTGAAACCATAGACATTGTGTTATTTAAGAACTCAACTGGACGAAAATATACCACACGACTTTTGTAACATTTTTGCGGGATATGCCACTTGGTCAAGGATAAATTTTAGCCCAGGCCGCTACGAGCGATTCTAAAACGTCGGCCCCAGGTCATCGGCATATTTCTTGACTTCGGAAATCTGGCGGATGCGTTCTTCCGCCATACGGTCTGCCGCCAGGTAAGTGGGAATCCCGTCGCGATCTGCAATTTCAAAAACCCGCTGCATGTTGTCGTAGACACGGGTCACTTTAGTCTTGCCGCGTTCATGGCTGACTCCACCGACCCCCAGGCGATCCGTATCATAGATGGTACCACCGGCGTTGGCGATGTAGTCCGGGGCATAGACCAGCCCCATTTTCTCTAGCCGGTCGCCGTGGTGCTCTTCAGCCAGCTGATTGTTGGCGGATCCGCAGATGATTTTGCATTTCAGACGGCTGAGGGTATCGTCATTGATGACTTTCCCCAGGGCACAGGGGCAAAAAATGTCACAGTCCACATCATAGATTGCCTCGACCTGCACGGCGCTGGCCTCGAAACGCGCAGTCATGGTTTCCACCTTGGCGGGATCGATGTCCGTGACGGTCAAGCGGGCTCCGAGCTCGTGAAGTTGCTCGACCACGTTGTGACCGACCGCCCCCAGCCCCTGCACTGCAACCTGTTTTCCCTCCAGGTCGTCCGAGCCATAGACCCGGTTGCAGCAGGCCTGCATGGCGCGAATCGTCCCCAGGGCCGTCATGGGTGCGATATCACCGGCACCGCCTAAATAGGTCGGCAGGGTGACGACGTGCGCTGTTTCCATGCGGATGTATTCCATGTCCTTAAGGGTGGTGCCCACGTCTTCGCCGGTGATGTATTTGCCGCCCAGACGATTGATGAATTTCCCCAGCGCCCGGAAGGTCGGCTCGCGGTCCGTCCGTTTCGGGTCGCCGATGATGACCGCCTTGCCCCCGCCGAGATTCACTCCGGCAGCGGCGTATTTGTATGTCATCCCCCGTGCAAGCCGCAGGGCGTCTTCAACGGCTTCCAACTCTCCGGCGTAGCCGTTCCACATGCGGCAACCGCCGGTGGCCGGTCCCAGGGTCGTATCGTGAATGGCAATAACGGCCTTAAAATTCAGGGCCCGGTCCTGGCAGAAAAATAGATTTTCGAAGTCGTATTTTTGCATGTATTCGAAGATGGATTCCATAGTTGACAAAGCTCCCTTAGTATTTTTATAGAAAAAAAGCTAGAATTTTACGGAACGCTGTGCCATATTTTAATCAATGGCACGGCCTTTACTGATTCCCGATCCGGAAAACGCAACCATCGAAGAACTCAAAAACGTACTTACCACCCGATTCGCCCGACTTAAATCCGATCGCGCGAATCTGGCTGACGATTAAAGCATGCGGGTTCAATAACGATGTCTGCAAAAATGAAAAAAAATTACTAGAGCGTTTGCACCCAGCTATATTGGACGTTATTAATAACCCAAAAAAAGACTCAGAAAACTGCCTGTATCGGAACGTTATTATGACAAACGCTCTAATCGGTTTTAGCCAGGCTTTCATCCGCATACATGCGTTTGACTTCGGCCCGGTCTCCGATGATGGCTTTGACCACCAGGGCATTGTTGGGCGGGCAGCCTTTGACATGCCGATCGGTCTGGTTGTCTTTCATACACAGCCCCACGGTCACGATATCATCAGGCGACACATCGGGGGGAAAGGGCGCTTTGCCCGTGACCACCGCGACACCCGGCAGGTACATGAGTTGATCGGCATTGCGCATATCGATCAGGGCACTCATCACCGTATTGCGACAGCCGGTGCAGGCGGCTTCCCCGTGAATCAATTTAAATCCCTCCACTTCGACCGGATCATCTTCGATCGCTCTTAAAAAACGACGTTTGACACCTTCCAGCGGTTCGCCAATGACATCGATCGACCCGGCGTCCATGACACCCAAACCGCGCGCCGCAGCATTTTTGGTCAGCAAGGTTTCTTCCGGATCGTATCCGATCAGCCGTGCACAGACAGCATCTACGGCGACCACATCCTTGCCGGCCAGGATGAGATTCATTTCCACCGGTTTTCCAAAAACCGGCCCGACGCCTTCCTGACAGACCACCGCATCGACCACAGCAAGCCGGGGCTTTACGACTGTCAGCCAATCAATGACACCGTCAAAAAGGCCTTCCTGATGCATGGCCTTTTTGGCTTTATCAGTCAGCAGCCCCTTAAGCTTTTTGATCGCACAGGTCATTTCGGTTTGATCGTGGGTTTTTAGCTTGGGCACACTGATGATGACATCGGCCTCTTTAACCAGTTCCCAGCACTCAATCTGATCGAAAATCTTGCCGTTTTCCACCGGCAGATCCACCGCTGCCTTGGTCGCCTTCAGGTTGATGACCTCGTAGCCCAATTCCTGAAGGTCACGATACCCTGAGCTCTGAATGACCTTCTCCGTATCAACACCGACTGCGGAGGACTCGGCAATTACCGGCCGCGCGCCGGCGGCCTTTACGATATCCGCTACCGCCCGCGTAACTTCAGGCAAGGTGATACAGCCGGCCTCTCTTTCGACCGGAGGCGCTACCCAGCTGGGATTAATCAAAACCAGATCTCCGGGTTGGATGATGTCTTTGATGCCGCCGATGAGGTCCAGCGATTTTTTGACGGCCGTGTAAATTTGCTCAAAATCCGGTCCGGCCGGCGTTCTTACAATCGATACGCTTGCTTTTTGCATGTGCGTCTCCTCTATTCCTTGGGATCTTTGATGCCGGCCAAGCGCTTGGCCAGTTTTATTTTTTCTGCGAGATTGCTTTCCCTGTAAATCATGATGCGCTGAGCCTGTGGGGAACCCGCACCATGCATCGATTCCACCAATGCGGTGCCGCCCGTCATGGCCTCGATCAAGCGGGCAATTTTGATGCGATCCATCGTCGGGATATTGGCTATCCCCGAAAAATATTTTCGCACCAGATGCCCAACATCTTCACTCTCAAAATCGTGTTGACTGGGCAGGGTGGCAATAAATCCGCCGGCCAGATCCAGCGCCAGGCGGGCCACCTCAAAATGAAAGCGGGTGACGTTCTGTTTGCAGACATTGGCCAGCATGGTATCCACCATGTAGGCCCCCGAAGGTGTCGGCCAACCTTCGGCCGAACAGGCAATCGATGAGCTGTAAAGGGTTTCGCTTAAATGCGTCATCTCCGTGACTTTATCGCGCACATGCGACCCCTTGGCGGTGCCCTGAATGAGGCTGAGATAGCTCACGGCACCGATCAGCACATCCATCAGTCCGGTTTTACAGGCCCCGTAGTTGGCGCGGTGGTGGGCGGCAAACCGGTATACGAGCGCACCCGTGAACTCGGCTTCACCATCCATGAAAACGTTTTCATACGGTATGAAGACATCCTCGAAAACAAGTACCGCTTCGCCCCCAACGGCCCCAAAAGAGGGCTTGCCGACATCGATGCGTTCCTCTCTGTCCCGGCGGTCGTCATTGGCCTGTCGACCGAAAATCAGTGTGATTCCGGGTGCATCAATCGGCAGCGCGCAGACAACGGCGTAATCTTTTGAGCCTTCATCCATGGCGGTGGTCGGCATCACCAGGATTTCGTGGGAGTTGACGGCGCCGGTCATGTGAAGCTTGGCGCCTCTAATCACGATGCCGTCTTCCCGGCGTTCCACCACATGAACATATTGATCCGGGTCGGGCTGATCCGCGGGACCTTTGGAGCGATCGCCCTTGGGGTCGGTCATGGCACCGACCACCATTCGGTTTTCGTCCTGGATACGGACCAGCCAGCGGTTAAACCGTTGCAGATAGTCGGTACCCTGTTTTGCATCAATTTCGTAGACCACCGAATAAACGGCGTTGATGCCGTCAAAACCGACACAGCGCTGGAAACATGTTCCGGTTTTCTGCCCCAGGACACGCAGCAGTTTAACCTTCTTGATCAAATCCTCCACATTCTGATGTACATGGGTAAAGCGACTGATCGTATGTCCCGTCAGGTGCGATATGGCCGTTGCCAGGTCCCGGTGTTTTTCTTTACCGGCCAGAGCATAAGTCATGGCGGCCGCCCGCACATGGGGCGCCGTGGCCGGATGCCGCGTGACGTCATGGATGCGTTTGCCTTTGTAATAAATGACGGGCTTCAGCGCCCTCAAGCTTTCGATATACTCAGCACCGTTTTGCAATTTCATGTGGAGCCTCCTGCTCAATGATTTTTGAGATAGCTTTTAGTTGCCTGCTCCCGTCAGCCGGCAACGGATAACAGTCCGTATTTTTCAATGTGACCGTCTGCCAGCGCCTGTATTTTTTCGATCTCCAGCCGTCCCCGCTCGGAAGCGAACAAGTGCCGATATCGTTTTTGTTTTTTCAGGTAATCGGCTACCGGTATTTTACGCTTAATTTTGCGGGTAGCGGTGATTTTCCCGTTTTCCTTTTCAAACAGCGGCACCAGTCCGCTGTTGACTCCCAGCCGACCGATCTCAAGCGTAAGATGTGACGGAAAGCTCCACCCCGACGGACAGGGGGTGTCAATCTGGATATATCGCGGCCCGTGATAGGTCATTGCTTTTTTGATTTTTTTCTTTAGATCGCGCAAATAGGCGATCGATGCGGTAGCCACATAAGGAATACCGTGGGCCGCAACGATCTCGGGAAGATTCTTTTTCATTTCGGCTTTGCCCATGGATTGTCGGCCGGCCGGGTCCGTTGTTGTAGCCGCCCAGGCAGGAGTCGCCGCGCTTCGCTGGCCGCCGGTGTTCATATAGGCCCCATTGTCGACACAAATGTAGAGGACATCATCGCCACGTTCCAGCATTCCCGAAAGGGCTCCAAATCCGATATCGAACGTTGCGCCATCCCCTCCGATAGCGACCACGCGTGTGTGGTCTCGCCCCTGAAACCGCAGGGCGGCGACGACACCCGAGGCAACCGCCGGGGCATTTTCAAACACATGGTGTATCCAGGGCACCCGCCAGGGAGAGAGGCCATAGGGTGAGGTGAAGGTTTCCAGACAGCCGGTGGGTGAAACCACAATCACATCGTTTCCGGTCGCCTCCAGAATATGTCGAACCCCCAGGGCCATGCCGCAGCCGTGACATGCCCGATGGCCGGAGACAAACAGAGATTCGTCCGGGGTTTCTTTTTTAACAGTCATTTTTTTCTCCTTAATCTAACCCGGACAAGCCGGTTGGAGCGAAGCGGAAATCCCGGTTTATCGGGGGATTGAAGATTGAATATCGTTTGGATTGACGATTGTCGATTGACTCCACCAGAGGCGGACAAGTATTGAATATTGGAGGTATTCTATCGTTTTATTATCAAGTTTTCATTTAAACCTTCAATTCTTAGGTTTGTGAAAATGTAAAGACAAAAATAAACCGGCATTCTTACCTCCTGCAGAAATACAGAATGCAAAGAAAAGAAAATAGACGCAATTCCATAAATATTCAATCGTCAATCGACAATATTCAATCTTTACAAGACAGCGAAAATATTCCAATACAATTTTTTTGCTACAAAATGCACAAAAATAACAACTAAGATACTAAGATACAATGGTCGGGTTGAGGTCCACCCACTCCGATTCGGGCAATACCAGTCCCGAGCGGTGAATCTCCTCGGCGCGCGCCACCAGTCGGTGAATCGTGCGGGCATTGATTTCCCGTCCGCCGAGCCCGGCAACAAAATCAACCACCATGGGCGCTTGCGGCCGGCCGTACAGTTTGGCCTTCAGATCAAGGCCGATAGAGCCTTCGCTGCCCATGGAAAAGCTGGCATCCATCACAGCGATAACATTGGCGTCCTTTACGGCTTGCCAGATCTCCTCGTGCGGGAAAGGTCGGTAGCATCTGATCTTGAGCAGACCGACTTTTTTACCGGCATCCCGCAGCTCGTCAACGGCATCCTTAACTGTGCCGGTGACGGACCCCAGGGCCACTAATATAATTTCGGCACCGTCGATACGGTAGGCCTCGATCAGCCCGCTGTTATCACGGCCGGTCAACGCTGATACGTCACGCAGGATTGCCTGGATTCGCGGTTTTCCTTCGGTCATGGCCTTGTGAATCGCATATTTAAATTCCATCATGACATCCGATTCCGCATAGGAACCCCAGGTTTTCGGTGTGGCCGGGTCCAGATGATGCTCGGGAGCAAATGGCGGAAGAAAATCATCCACTGCTTGCTGGTCGACGAACTGCACCCGCTCGTAAGAATGGGTCAACACCCAGCCATCCATGCATACCATGACCGGCAGCATGATGTCGGGATCCTCTGCGATTTTGAAAGCCGCCAGATGCATGTCATAGGCTTCCTGGACACTTTCCACGTAAAACTGTATCAGTCCGGCATCCCGCAAAGACATGCTGTCCTGGTGGTCCACCTGGATGTTGATCGGCGCGGATATCGATCGGTTCACGGCGGTAATCACAAACGGCAGCCGCATGCCCGCGCTGGCGTACAAGACCTCGGTCATCAGTAACAGTCCCTGGGAGGATGAGGCCGTATAACTCCGGCTCCCCGCAGCCGCGGCACCGGCGAGTACGCTGGCTGCTGAAAATTCGGATTCGACTTTGACGTACTCAGCACTGATATCGCCATCGGCCACCATTCTGGCCAGGCCCTCGACAATATGCGTCTGAGGGCTGATGGGGTATGCCGAAATGACATGGGGTCGACAGGCCTTCACCGCCAGCGCGACCGCTTCGGATCCCTCTACCACTCTGATGTTGCCCATGGTCTATTTCTCCTCCGGTAATATTTGGATGGCATCGGCCTTGCATTCATAGGCGCAGATGCCACAGCCCTTGCAAAAATCGTAGTCGATTTCATAGCGGTCATCATTGACGTGGACGGCGTCATCCGGGCAAACATCCCGGCAGATACCGCAGTGATTGCACAATTCCTGATCGATTTCCGGGCGCTGGTCTCGCCAGGTGCCGGTCTTGTAGTTCAAAGAGGTTCCGCCCTCAACAACGGCACCTTTTGTCAGTTTCATGAAGTCTCCTTTAAAAATGCGTGGTAACTTTCTGCAACGATCTGCGCGTTTTTTTCCCCGAGTTCACCAGGGAATTTGCTTCGCACCGCGTTCAGCGCGGCTTCCAGCGACAGCTCCCGGCTGAAGCCGGCAAATGTGCCCAGAAGTGCGGTGTTGATGATGGGCCGGCCCAGAATCCTGCGGGCCATCTCATCTGCTGATATGGTGACGGCGTTCGAATTTTCGAGTCCTAAATCAGCCACCGATTTATCCGTATTGATTAAGAGCGATCCGGTCTGCTTCAGACCTTCCGCGACATCGACCTCACAGAGAATGGTGGCATCCTGCACGATGACATAATCGGGCGCATGAACGTGGCTGCGAGTGCGGATAGGGCGGTCACTGAGCCTGCAAAACGCAACGATCGGCTTGCCGCGACGTTCCCCCCCCCCGCCTAAAAATGGAAATGCCTGGCCGTATTTGCCGTCCTCGAGGGCGGCAATGGCCATGAACTGCGCCAGAACGAGAGATCCCTGGCCGCCTCTTCCGTGTATTCGAATTTCTTTCATTGCGTTCCTCTCCCTAACCCTTCAATTCGTGTTGCGTCCCACAAGTAATTTACAAAACACGACTTTTGTAACATTTTTGTAGGACACGACACGATCTATCACCTTAATTCGGCTGAAACAGAATCCGCTGCCTTTACGACCGTTGCAGCAAGTTCCTTTTCAATGCGCCCCGGCGTCATCGTAAATATGGAACCCGTGACGCTGATGGATGCAACCACCTGACCGCCCAAGCGGACCGGAGCGGCAACACAGCGAACCCCTTCGTAATATTCCTCGTTATCGACGGCATATCCCTGTTTACGAATCTTGGCCAGCTCTGCCATCAGATCCGATAGACGCGTAATTGTATTTTTTCCGTAACCTTTCAAGGACTTGTTTTTGTAAATTCCTTTGACCGCCTCATCCTTTAAACCGGCCAGCAGCACCTTTGCCGCCGGCGGCCGAATGCGGATCGGTGGCAAATCCCACATACGTGGCGAGCGAGAGGCCGCTCGGGGTGTCCAGTTTGTCGATGTAAACGACCTTGTCACCACGCAGTATCGCCAGATGGACGGCTTCCTGACTCTCTCGGCGTAAGACTTCCAGATGGCGATGGGCAATTTTACGGATGTCCAGATTATCTAAAATTTTGCGGCTGATTTCCAGAAATCGAAATCCAAGCGAATACTTTTTGGTGTCCGCATCCTGGGCGATGTAATCATGGGGAAGTAGTGTCGAAACCATGTGATGCACCGAGCTCGGGTGCAGGTCGAGAAGACGGCTGATTTCCGTCAGCTTCAAACCCCCGGGATGATCACTTAAGGTTTCAATGACCTTCAGACAGCGCTCAATGGAATTGATTTTCATTTTGCATGAAAATTAATGAGAATATGAAAGCCTTCGGCTCGTGCAAAATTCAGGTACGCATTTTCATAATATGAAAATGGTTTTCATATATATAAAACATCTTTCTTTGTCAAGTTTAAATTTGAAGGTTTCGCAAAAAGTCCTATCGCCGGTCATTGCGAGGAACGAAGTGACGAAGCAATCCCTTGATTGCCGAGACTTGGATTGATAGAGATTGCTTCGCTACGCTCGCAATGACAGCTTGGCAGACTTTTTACGAGTCTATCAAATTTTGGGATGACTCAAAGAGTTGTTGGCATAAAAAAGCCTGGCAGCATCACGTGTTCACGTGTACATACAGATATACGAGGCGGGCTTTTTCACTTTCAGATCAAAATTCGTCTTTGCAGGAATGGTGATCGTTTCACCAGCCTTCACGGTCCGCCACCCGGATCCCGGAGGCTGGACCTCAATTTCTCCCACGGTTATCGTGAGGTGTTCTTCGCTTTGGGTATCAAAGGTATACTCTCCCGGCAAAACGACACCCGCCGTAAATGCCACCTTCTCGCGCTCAAATCCCAGGCTTTTGACGTTCCCGTCAAAATAGGCGTTAACCTTG
>PVMK01134970.1_pt1 | contig 42411 bp, 46 predicted proteins | sample 1853481 | NCBI WGS metagenome assembly PVMK01 (sample SAMN08533507, study PRJNA380276) | Marine sediment metagenome, whole genome shotgun sequencing project.
ATAGCAGTTCAGGTTGGGAAGTTGGCATTGGCCCAAGCCTCGTCGTTGTAGACGAAGGTATCGCAAAGTCATTGACCACGACAACGGCGAATGATGACATCTGGAAATACCAAAATTCCTTTAGCAGTGCTTGCCAATTTTTTTGCGGCAGGCTCACTGCCCAACAATAATTTCAATGCCACATCGGCTTCTTGCTCAAGCTCCTGGGCCTCTGACGCCTGCGCCGTGGCGTCCAAGGTGCTGGATATTTACCAGCGGGACAGAATATTTGATAAGGCGCGCGTGACCGGTGAGTACCTGCAGTCGCGCCTGGCCACATTCAGGGAGCATCCGCTGGTGGGCGAGGTGCGTGGTATGGGCATGATCGGCGCCCTGGAACTGGTGGCCAATAAGCAGACCAAACAGGCCTTTGAGGGCAATGCCGTGGCGGGCTTCTGCCAGCAAGCCTGCGAAGAAAATGGCCTGATCCTGCGTGCGCTGGGCGGCAACGGCATTGCCATCTGCCCGCCACTGATTATCAGCGAGGCGCAGGTGGATGAGTTGGTGGATAAACTGGGTCGCGCCCTGGATGCGACCCTGCAACATGTCGCCGACAAGCAATTACTGGTTGCCTGAGGTTCCCATGACTGAATTCAACCAACCACTGAGCGGTAATGATATGCCGCGTTTCGGTGGTATCGCCAGTATGTTTCGGCTGCCCGTACAGAGTGACGCCAGTGGCCTGGATGTGGCGCTGGTGGGCGTGCCGCTGGACATCGGTACCAGTAATCGTACGGGTTCCCGTTACGGGCCGCGCCAGATCCGCAGCGAATCCGTACTGGTGCGACCCTACGGTATGGCGACACGCGCCGCGCCGGAAGATTTCGACTGGGCGCGGGAACGTGGCGTCCGGGTGGTGCCGGCGGAGGAGTGCTGGTACAAATCCCTGGCGCCGCTGATGGGGGAAATACGGGAGTCCATCGGGCCGGACAGGCCGGTTTACCTGAGTTTTGATATCGACGGGCTGGACCCCTCGGTCGCCCCCGGTACCGGCACCCCCGAACCCGGCGGCCTGAGTACATCCCAGGGCCTGGAGATTATCCGCGGTATGTACGGCTTAAACCTGATTGGCTGTGACCTGGTGGAAGTGTCGCCGTCCTATGATACCAGTGGCAACACGGCGTTGCTGGCCGCCAATCTGGTGTTTGAAATGCTGTGCAGCCTGCCGGGCTGCCAGCGCAGAGGTTGAAAAGCGCAACCTGGGCCATAATCATTGGTGTGCTGATAGATACCGGGTGCGTGACGTTTTGCGCGATTCTTGCGTAAAGCAACCAGCAAGCAGTCGTGTTGGTGATGACATCAGTACCATGATCCACGCTCACCCGACTATTTCCGAGACCCTGATGGAAACCACGAAGCAAATCCCATTGCCAGTAGCGCGAATACGCCATACACAACGGCGAATTCGTTGATATTGGTCAGCGACCCAATACCGTCCACTCGGGTGCCGGGAAAGGCGTGTTCGCGATAAAAGAGCAGGAGGTTGGTCAGAGCGGACACCGCGGCGATCAGAACACAAAGCTGTAACATGCGTTCATACAAACCCCGGTTCCACTGCACAAGAAAATGCGTAATCGCAATAAAGCTGAGGAGGTAAATGGATATCGTAAACTTCTGGCCCAGTCGGTACCAGTCCAGTGGGTCACTCCACAATCCGCTGAGCAGGAGATAGAGCAGATAAACAGCCATAGCCTGGAATACCGGCTGCCTCCAGGTATCCCTTATAGCCCCGACGAATACAAATAATCCCGGGACAAACACGAATTTGGCAAAAAACCGGTAGTGATCACTGTAGTCCTGGAAAATGAAATAGCCACACATGAATATCCCGTATACCGCTAGCAACAGGAAGGGTAATGCTCGCTTTTAATTATCGGAGAAGGTCAATACTGTTTTATCAAGTAAGGCCGTTGCAAAAATCAATGGCGTACGCAGTGAGCGTCATTAGTTCATGTGAACAAGTGTGACATTATATACCGAAGGCCTCCCCGGAAGCATCGTTGTTGTTTCTCAGGGCATCATTTCGGCGCTATACTGCCCACCCGGCGACTATAATGAGCACGAAAATAAGGCAGCCATGAGCGAAAAGACAGCCATGAGCAAAAAAATAGCCATGAGCGAAAAAATAGCCATGAGCGATAATGAGCACTCGCCCATCTCCGTGGAGGTGGTGACCCAGCGCAAGCAGTGGCGCCAGTTTCTGGCCCTGGCGCATCGACTCTACGCCTCGGACCCCGCCTGGATCCCGCCGCTCAATGTCATGAAACGCGAGCAGCTTTCCCCTGCCAACCACTTTTTCGAGCACGCCCGTTGGCGGGCCTGGATCGCCTATAGGGACGGTATCCCCGTGGGGCGCATCACCGCGCAAATTGATGAGATGCACCTGCGACAACACGACGATGGCGTCGGGTACTTCGGTATGCTGGAGGCGGATGATGACCCTGCAATCTTTGCCGCGTTGTTCGGTGCGGTACAAGACTGGCTGCGCGGCGAGGGGATGCGCCAGGTGCGTGGCCCCTTCAACCTGCATGTCAATGAGGAGGTGGGTTTATTGGTGGACGGATTTTCCACGCCGCCATACTTCCTGATGGGCCACGCCCGCCCCTGGTACGGGCCCGCTCTGGAAGCCCAGGGCTATCGAGCGGCAAAAGATCTTCTGGCCTACCATGTGCGCCCTGATTTTGAAGCGCCGCGAGTCATGCAGCGCCTGGCAAACCGGGTGTCAGACCGGGTCAAAGTCCGCCCGATAAGGCGCAAACAGTTGCTCGTGGATGCGGCTATTATGCGCGAAATCTTCAACGACGCCTGGCAAGATAACTGGGGTTTCGTACCCCTGGCTGAGGTGGAGTGGGCCGACACAGTAAAAACCCTGGCCAAGCTGATGCCCGACGATTATATCCAGATCGCGGAACTTGACGGCGAGCCTGTCGCTTTTATTGTGGCCCTGCCCAACCTGAATGAGGCGATCCGCGATCTCAAGGGCAAGTTACTACCCTTCGGCTGGATCAAATTGCTGTGGCGCTTGAAGGTGCGGCACCCCCGGACAGCCCGGATACCGCTGATGGGTGTTCGGCAGGAATTTCAGCACTCGCGCCTGGGACCCACCCTGGCATTCATGGTCATCGACGCTGTCCGCAAATCCCTGCACGCACATGGGGTGAAGGATGTAGAGATGGGCTGGATACTCGAGGACAACGACGGCATGCGCAATATCATTGAAACCATTGGCGGCAAGGCGTATAAACGCTACCGCATTTACCAAAAAGAACTGTAGACATACTATGCATCTAGACCCGAAAACGCACCAAATGACGGCCATTGTCCTGGCGGGCGATCGCACCAAGGCTGATTCCCTGATCCATCATACCGAGGCCGGCAGCAAGGCCATGATCGATATGGATGGTACGCCCATGGTGCGTCGCGTACTGAATTGCCTGCGCGCCTCCCGGGTGGTCAGCAAGATATGCATGGCGGGCCCGGAGGCGAGTGAAGTCGCTACCGATGCGGTCCTGTCGCAGTGGATTGAGGCGGGAGAAATAGACTGGGCCGAACCGGGCATTAGTCCCAGTACCAGTGCCTACCAGGCTATGCAAGGACTGGGCCCGGAAGAGGCGGTATTATTGACCACGGCGGATCACCCTCTGCTGACCCCTGAAATTGTGGATGCTTTTGGCCGGCAAAGCCTGGCGGATGACGTCGATGTTACCGTGGGACTGGCCCCCTATGCCCTGATTGCCGAGGCTTATCCCGGTATCAAGAAAACCGTCCTGCACTTCAGTGACGGTGATTTCTGTGGCTGTAACCTGTTTGCCTTCATCACGCCGGAAGGTCGTCGCGCCGCCAGGTTCTGGCGCAAAATCGAGCAGCAGCGGAAAAAGCCGCTGGTGGTGATAGGCCTGCTGGGCTGGCGTTCGGTTATACGCTATCGCCTGGGATTACTGTCGCTGGAAGAAGCCCTGACCCGACTCGGCAAGCGCCTGGGTTTGCGCATGCGCGCGGTGATCCTGCCCTACGCCAATGCGGCCATCGACGTGGATTCCATCGCCGACCTGATCCTGGTCAAAGGCGCACTGGAAAAAGCGGCGGCCGAAGACGCCTGAGTTGCCATGCGCGTCAGCCCCGACGTGCTAACAACACAGTTTTGCTCTCGCCCGGGGACGAATTCGCCGGTGGCCGGCTGATAACATCGCGGCATGATTTCCAGTCGCCAACCGCTGTCATTGCGCTCCACGGTGTAGCAGTTGTAGCGGGCCACATCCGCCCCGTGTAAACCCAGGGCAGAGGCCGAAGGTACGGCGATAACGGGTGCCACCCCGTCCCGGGTGCTCAATTCGTGGTAATGCGCCCGGTGGCCGTGCCCGTGCAGTATCAGTTCCGCCCCGTGCTCGCGCAGCACCGCCCGCACCGCTGCGGCATCGGTCAGCCGTTTGCGCCATTTTTCCACCCCGGGTAGCGGTGAGTGATGCAGGTACACAACCCGGAACAGCCCTTTGCTGGCGGCGTCTTCCAGCAGTGCCGGCAGGCGGCTCAATTGGCTGGCCCCGGCGGTTCCCGTGGCCATTAAAGGTGGCTTGGGGCAACCAGTGGACACCCCGATGAAAGCGATATTTTTGCGCACGCGCAGGCTGGGAAATGTGGCTGCATGGCCGGCGGCATCAAGCGGTGCGCTATCCGACGCCATGTACTCCTGCCACAGGCCGAAGGTTTTGTCCCAGTCAGCCCGCACACAGGTGTCGTGATTACCCGGCACCAGGGCGATCTCCCCGGGCTGGCCCAACTGCAGCAGCCAGGCGCGTCCCTGCTCGAACTCCTGTGGCAGGCCGATGTGGGTCAGGTCGCCGGTAACCAGTAACTGATCCAGGCTGAACTGTTGCAGGTCCCGCTGCAGAGCCTGCAAAACCTCTGTCCGGTGTTCAAAGCGACGCTTGCGCCGCCAGGACAGGTAGCCCAGGGCTCGTTTGTTGAGCAGGTCCCGCGCACGCACCCCTTCCAGCGAGCTCAGGTGGGGGTCGGAAATCTGTGCGAATGTCTGGCTCAACCTTGACTCCTGCGACCTGTACTCAGATGCGGCGGATATCGGCTCCGAGATCGGCCAATTTCCCGTCGATATTGTCATAGCCCCGATCGAGGTGATAGACCCGGTCGATGGTGGTGTCCCCGTCGGCGGCGAGTGCGGCGATAATCAGGGAGGCCGAGGCGCGCAGGTCTGTGGCCATAACGGGTGCGCCCTGCAGTCGTTCTCGCCCGCGCACGATGGCGGTATGGCCCTGCAGTTCGATGTCGGCGCCCATGCGCTGTAGCTCGGCGACGTGCATGAAGCGGTTCTCGAAAATGTTCTCGACCACGGTCGCGGTGCCGACCGCCAGGGCATTGAGTGCCATGAACTGGGCCTGCATATCGGTGGGGAAGGCGGGGTAGGGTGCGGTGTGAATATTGACCGCCCTACAGCGCTTGCCGCCGGTATCCAGATGTATCCAGTCCGGTCCCAACTCCAGGCGGGCGCCCGCCTGCTCCAGTTTGCCCAGTACGTGATGCAGGAAATCCGGGTTGGTGTCCGTTACCCGGATATCGCCCCGGGTTGCCGCGGCCGCCACCAGAAAGGTGCCGGTTTCGATGCGATCCGGCGGCACTTTGTGGCTGGCGCCGTGCAGGGTTTCGACGCCCTCGATAGTGATTGTGCTGGTGCCGGCGCCGTCTATTTTCCCGCCCATGGAGCACAGCAACAGGGCCAGGTCAGCGATTTCGGGCTCCAGGGCGCAGTTCTCCAGCACACTGGTGCCGTCCGCCAGCGCCGCTGCCATTATCAGGTTCTCGGTGGCTGTTACCGAGGGTACATCGAAGGCGAAGTGGGCGCCGCGCAGGCGGCTGGCCCTGGCCTTGATATAACCCGCTTCGATGTGGATCTCGGCGCCCATGGCTTCGAGCCCGGCAATGTGCTCGTTGACCGGGCGCGAGCCGATAGCGCAGCCGCCGGGCAGGGAGACATCGGCCTCGCCAAACCGGGCCAGCAACGGGCCCAGCAGGAGAATGGAGCCGCGCATGGTCTTGACCTGCTCGTAGGGCACGTGAACCGAATGGACATCTGCGCTGTGGATTATCAGCTCAGTGTCGTCGCGTTCCACCGCGCAGCCGAGCAGCTGCAGCAATTGCAGGGAGGTGTTTATATCGCGAACGCCAGGAATATTGCTTATCTGCAGCGGGTCAGGTGTCAACAGCGAGGCGGCAATAAGGGGCAGGGCGGCGTTCTTGGCTCCCGCGACGCTTACTTCACCGCGCAATGGGCCATTGCCGGTGATCAGTATCTGTTCCATTAGTGTACCTGGGAGGGATTGATCAGGCCGGCATCTTTGAGGCCCGCGTAGGCGGCGATGATGGTGTCGATCTGCTCGCGCGAATGTGCCGCGCTGACGCTGTTGCGCAACAGGAAATTGGTTGAGGGTGAGGCCGGCGGTATCACCAGGTTGACGTAGACCCCCGCTTCCATCAGGGCTTTCCAGCAGTCGATGGTCGCCGAGCGATCTTCCATTTCTACTGCCACTACCGGGCTGGCGGTCGGACCCACGGGCAGTCCCAGGGACTTCAATCCGTCGTAGAGGCGGTTGGTGTTGTCCCAGAGCTTGTCGCGCAGCTGCGGCTCCCGACTGATGATGCGCAGGGACTCCCGTGTCGAGGCGATCACCGAGGGTGATGAAGACGCGGTGAATATGTAGGCGGTGATGCAATACCGAATCGCCTCCAGTTCCGCATGGGGGCTGACGCAGAAACCGCCAATAGCGCCCAGGCTCTTGCTGAAGGTACCCACTGTGAAGTCGACATCCGCCTCGATACCGGCGGCCTGTGCGGCGCCCCGGCCGCTGTCGCCCAACACGCCCATGGAATGGGCTTCATCCACCAGCAGGTAGCCGCCATATTCTCGTTTAACGGCGGCTATCTCCTGTAGTGGGGCGACGTCACCCAGCATGGAGTAGATACCCTCGGCAATAATCAGGGCCTGGCCGGCCCGGTCACCCAGGCGGCGCATACGCTTGGCCAGGTCTTCTGGATCGCTGTGCTTGAAACGGATGACCTCGGCGCCACTGAGCTTTACCCCGGCGTAAATGCTGGCGTGACTGTCGCCATCCATGAGGATGACATCTCCGGGGCCGGCCAGGGTAGAGCACATGCCCATGGTCGCGGCATAGCCGGTGGAGAACACAATGGCGTGGTCAACGCCGTAAAATTCCGCTATTTCCGTCTCCAGGGCCTGGTGCTCGGCGAAGGAGCCATTGGCCAGCCGTGATCCGGTGGTGCCTGTGCCCCAGCGCTGAGCGGCGTCCCGGGACGCTTTTATGCAGCGCGGGTCGTAGGACAGGCCAAGATAGTTGTTGGTGCCGGCCAGAATGACCTTGCGGCCCTGCACCACGCCCTCGGTGGCGGAGAGAATCTCTTCGGTGACGGCGCCAAAGGGGGCGACCTCTCGCTCGACGAGAGAGGCCTGAAAATCGGCCATGGCTTGAAATTTGTCAAACAGCATAGGATCCGGACCTCAGAAGTTCAGTTCCCGGACTTTTTTGGCCAGTTCGCCAATGGTGTTCACGTCAGGGAGGATGTTCAACGGGATGGAGATGTCGAAATGGTCCTCGATCTTCTCAATGAATTCCATGACCTCCAGAGAGCTGAGACCGATATCGCCCACCAGTGTCGTGGACTCAGACAGTGTCAGCTTGTTTTTGTTCTGTGATTCCAGGGCGGTGAAGAGGAAGCCCAGGTATTCTTGGTAATCGGTCATTTCGTTGCTACCCTTGCGTCATTCTAGGTAAGTCGTCAGACTCCTGAATTTCAAAGGCTGGAACTATACCCATGGAGCAATGGTAATGCCAGTCATTTGGCTGATAGACGCCTACCGGGCGGGGGAACGGGGGCAGGTGCGAGCCCTGGTCGAGGCCCTGGGCTGGCCCCTTGAAATCAAGGTGTTGAGCTACCACAAGTACGTGTTTTGGCCCCATGTGCTGGGTTGGGACACGTTGCGCGGTATACCGCCGAGTCCGCCGCTCTGTTGCGGCCGCCCTGGCCGGATCTGGTGGTCTCCTGTGGTGTGCGCAATGAGCCGGTTTGCCGCTGGATCCGAGCCCAGTCCGGTGGCCGCACCCGCTATGTGCATGTGGGGCGCCCCTGGGGGTCACTGGATGCCTTCGACCTGGTGATTACCACGCCCCAGTACCGCGTCCCCCAGCGGCCCAATGTCCTCAACAATGTGCAGACCCTGCACAGTGTGACACCACAAGCCCTGCTGACGGCACGGGCTGAGTGGGCGGCCACTTTTGCCAATTTGCCCAGGCCTCGCTTCGCGGTCATTGTCGGTGGCAATAGCGGACCGTTTACCCTGGGGCGCAAAGCCGCCGCCCGATTGGCGCGACAGGCGTCTCGCCTCGCCCGGGAGCACGTGGGGCTCACTGCTGGTGTCCACCAGCTCGCGCACCAGTGCAGCGGCGGTGGATGCCCTGCGGGCGAATATCGATGTACCCAACCATTTTTATCGGTGGCTGAGCGCAGACACAGCCAACCCCTATCTGGGCATCCTGGCCTGGGCGGATCGGCTGATTGCAACCGGCGACAGTATCGCCATGCTGTCAGAGGCCTGTGCTACCGGTAAGCCGGTACAGATGTTTGACCTGGGTGGCATGCGCGGCGGCGGCTCCGCCGACAGGGACTTCCGCTTGGGTGGCGCCCTGTACGCGACCCTGATGCGCTGGCTCTGGCAACCGCTGAGTCGGGATATCACCCTGGCCCACAAGAAGTTGCGTGAGTCAGGCCGGGCGGTGTGGCTGGATGAGGAATTCGCGGGCGCGATGGTGCCGGCGGAATCAGATATGCAACGGGCTGTTACGGCAGTGCGGGAATTACTTGCTGAGGTCTGACTGACTCTCGGCGTCCAGTAGTTGGGCGCCACCGTCCGCCATCTGGTACACATAATCGGCTGCCTGCACCATGGCGCGATTGTGGGAGATGGCCAGAATAGTGAGCTGGCCCTTGAGGGATTCCATGGTTTGTCGTACGGCTTCTTCGGTCTCCGGGTCCAGGGCGCTGGTGGCCTCGTCAAGAATTAGCAGCCTGGGCTGGTTGACCAGCGCCCGCGCGATGACAATACGCTGCCGCTGGCCACCGGAGAGCTTGCCGCCGCGCTCGCCAACGATGGTGTCCAGGCCGTGGGACAGCTGCGACACGAAGTCCCAGGCGCCGGCCAGGCGCAGAGCCTGTTTCGCGTCGTCGATACTGAGCGCGGGGTCACCCAGGGTGACATTGTGCAAAATGCTGTCGTGCAGCAGTATCGTGTCCTGCGGCACATAACCAATCATGCTGCGCCAGAGTTTGATGTCGATGTCCTGCAAGGGTGTTCCATCCAGCAGAATCCTGCCCTGTTGGGGCTGCAGCAAGCCTATGGTCAAGTCGACTATCGTGGTCTTGCCGGAGCCGGAGGGGCCGACCAGGGTGGTCAGCGAGCCGGCGTGAAAATGCAGGGACAGGCCGTGGAATACCGGGTGCCCATCGTAGTCGAAGTTCACATTCTCGAAGCTGATGGCTTTTTCAAAGCGCGGCGTGGCGCTGCCGCCCAGATGCTCCTGTGCATCGTTCGCGCCATTGATAGCGTCCATCAGTGACCAGTAGGCGCTCTCACCCTGCGCCAGCTTCTGGTACTGCTTCTGTACTTTGCCAAAAAATGAGAAGGCCCGCCCCAGGGCGACTACCAGTACCATGACCATGGGCAGGCCCATGGTGTATTTTTCCAAAGCGACATAAACGCCCAGGCAAATAAACCCGGTGAACATCAGCTCTTGGGCAGAGCTCAAAAAAGCGCTGCTCAGCACTTGGCGGCGCAGGGCCTTGTCCAGGCGGCTGGTATCGTAGGCCAGTACCTGATCTGCCAGGTGTTCGCGTGCCATCGCTTTGAGAGGTTTCACCGATTGCAGTGTATCGGTGAGATTAGCCATCAGTGAGTTCATCAGCCGGGTCTGTTTTTTACCCGCCCGGCGAGTGATTCGGACCAGAAAGTGTGACAGGCCGATCACTATGACACCGGCAACAATGGCGACCAGTGAGGCGCGCCAGGACAGGGCAAAGGCGATGGCACCGTAAATCAGCGCCTGAATCAGGTAAGTGATGGCGGTGGCGCCGTTGACAAAGGCCGTTGAGGAGCGCCCTGCCTCGGAGGCCAGTGCGTTGGTCAGCTTGCCCACGGGTTGGTGTAAAAAATACTCCCATTTGCAGCGCAACACCGCGCGCAGCATTTGCAGGCGCAGGTCGGTACTGACCTGGGCGGCGGTATAGCCGACCTGCCGCTGGGCGACCAACAGGAACACGCTTTTGAAGGCCACGCCGCCGAGGATGATGCTGAGCATATTGCCCAGGGTTGGCGCGATGCCCATGCTCGCCAGGGTGTCCAGTACGGTGCGTTCAAACGCACTCTGATCCGCCCCAGGCACTCCCGGTAGCATGCTGGTCGCCTCGGGGCCCAGGGCGATATTCAGCAGTGGCAACAGGGCAGTGAGGCCAATGCCCTCGGCAATGCCAGACAGCAACAGGGCGATCAGCATCAGCACGGTTTGCCAGCGGTAGGCGCGGAAAAAGCCGAGCATCATGCCCATGTGAAAGTGGCTCCGGTTATGTGACTGTACAGCGGCAGATTATGCCAAGTGTACTGCGGCGGATAAAGTGCACTAGCCCGGTGTTTTATCACAATTGCGGTCACCAGCGCATGCGCCGTAGCAAAATCACGGCGCACAGGGAAACAATGATTGTCGGAAATATAGCCACCACCGGGATATTCAATTGTAACAATTGTCCCAGCGCAAATACGATCTGGGCGAGCAAGTAGAACAGTATGCCGACCACAGCGCCAATGCCCATGTTCAGGCCGAAGCTGCGGCTGCGCCCCGAACCCAGGCTGGCGCTGATCGGCGTGGCCAGCAGTACCATGGCGGCAACAGTCAGTGGCATCAGCAATTTTTGCCAGAACACGCTGAGGTATTGCTGCGTCGGTTGTCCGTCGCCGGCGAGATATTGGCTGTACCGGTACAGCACTGAAAGCGCCATGCTGTCGCTGGACAGGCTGAGCGTGGGCAGCTCGCTGGGCGCCCATAAATGGGCTATTTCCAATTTTTTGTGAGAGCGAGTCCTGAACTCGCCGTCCACCATCCGTTTTTCCTTGACGCTCTTGAATAACCAGCGCCGGTCGGGGCTGACCTCTGCGGTGCGGGCGTGCAGGGCGCGGATCAGTTGGCCGCTTTGTTCGAACTCGAACAGACTGATATCGCCCGGTACTGTGTTCTCGTACATCTTGCCGAGGTGGATATAGCGGTGCCCATTGGTGGACCAGACCCCGCCACTGGGGATTGTGACGTGGTCGCTGTAGCGCAGCAGGCGCTTTTCACGCTCAGCGGATTGCGCCAGCTGTGGCGTGAAGTATTCCATGCAAAGCCACAGGCACACCATCAGCACCAGGGTTGGCCCGGCGATGGCGGTGAGCAGTTTCCTGAGGGGAAACCCGGTGCAGCTGATGATGGTGAGCTCGTTGAAACGCTGCAGGTTTGCCAGTGCCACGATACTGCCCAACAGGGCGATAACCGGTGCCAGGCTCACCAACTGTTGTGGCAGGCTGAACAGTGTATAGCGTGCCACAGCCACCGCGCCATAATCGAGCTGGGTGCGGCCGAGCTCCTCAATGAAACTGATCAGGCCGAACACGGTGCCCAGCACCAGCAATACCAGCAACCAGCCCTTGGCCAGGCTCAGGCCAATGTATCGTTGCAGAATCATCGTCGCGTCAACCGTGGTTGGGTGACCAGTAGCACCAGCGCCACTGCCTGTATGGCGTACACACTCCAGAGGCCGGGTAGCGCCGCCAGCTTTTCCTGTTCAATCCAGGTGCGGGTAACACTGATCATGCTGAACAGGGCGATGTAAACCAGCAGAGCAATAAGGAAATTGCGCGTGCGGGATTCGCGCGCACCCGAGCGAGCCAGTGGTACGGCGATCAGGCCCAGCAGGACCGTCGCCAGCGGCGTGGTGAGGCGCCACTGGTACTCGGCGATATCCTTGGGCTCGGAAGATGTGGACAGGTTGACGGTGGTCTCAGCCTTGCGCCGGTAGCGCTCCCGGAGTTCCTCGTTTTGCAACAGTACTACCAGCTCTTTGAACTTCAGAGACATGTCTTGCCGCCGGCGATTGTCCAGCAGGTAGTTATAGCCGTTGTAGAATCGTGCCTGCATGGCCTCGCCCGGATTCAGTGTCGGCAGAGAAGCCGATTCCGCGACGATAATTTCCGTACGATGGGCGTCCCGATGTTTTTTTTGCAGGAACACGCCCTTATGCAGGCCTCGCGCAAGGTCGATGTCTTTGGCAATGAAGGTGTAGTCACTGCTACCCAGACTGACGAATTGCCCGGCGGCCATTTTTTTCAGGTCAAATTTGGCCTCCGCCGCCGCCTCCAGCGCATAGCTTGTGCGGTAGGCCCAGGGGCGCCCCAGAATAGAAATAAAACCGGTGACAAGGGCGATAACCAGGGCCAGTTTGAGTACCGCCTCCAGGATTCGTGCCCGACTCACGCCGGCGGCGTAGTAGGCGGTCATTTCAGAGTCCCGGTAGAGTCGGCCGACCGCGGCCAGCACCGAGAAAAAAAACGCGGATGGGAGTAGTATTTCCAGGGTAATCAGTGTGTTGAGCCCGATCAACTGGAAGGCGGTGGACATGTCGAGTTGCCCTTGCGCAGCGAGAGACAGTTGTCTGGCGGCGGAGAAGCCGATAAAAATCAGTATGAGCAGACCCAGCCCGGTGCAGAAAGGCCGAATAATTTCCCAGCTTATGTGGCGGTCGATGATCAAGGGGGTGGAGATCCTGTCGTAACTGGCGGGTATTGTACATCAAGCGCCCGCCATCTGGTCATTTTGGGTGGTTTGACGCATAATTGCACGCCTTGCATCAGCCACCAGGCTTCTCTCCAAAAGTGAGAATATATGTTTAATCTGAGTGACGGCGTCAAGAAAGCGTTGATTCTCATTCCGACTGAGCCGCTGCCGGCCAACACCCGGGTAGCATTGCGTCGCAAGTACCTGGCCGGGTTGGAATTAGCCAAGGCGCATCGGGCGAACTTCCTCATCATAGGTCACCCAAAAAGTGGCAATACCTGGCTCAAAGTGATGATCTCGCGGCTGTACCAGCTGCGCTATGATCTGCCGGAGTCCAAGTTGATCAACACGGATGAGTTTGCCCGCAAGATACCTGAAATACCCCGGTTGGCGGCCACCAATGGCTATTACAGCTATGAGGGTGAGGTGGGTAAATTGCTGGCCGAGGGTGCCACTGACAATCCGCTGCGTCACAAGCCGAGCCTGTTCCTGGCGCGCAACCCCATCGATATAGCGGTGTCCTGGTATCACCAGTTCACCAAGCGACAGTCCCGTGCCAAGCAGGAGCTGATCAATCACTTTATAGATCACCCGATAGATCGACGTACCATAACAATGTGGGATTTTGTACGACACTCGGACATCGGGCTGCCCAGCCTGATTGAGTACCAGAATACCTGGGCCCGCAACGTGCGGGATCTGGAGCATGGCATGTTGGCAAAGTACGAGCAGCTGCGCACTGAGCCGGTGCCTACGTTGCTCAGGATCACACAATTGATGGGAGAAAGTTTCAGCGAAGAGGAAATTCGGGCGGCGGTGGAGTGGGGCTCTTTCGATAACCTGCAGAAGCTGGAAACCAGCGGTACCTTCAGTCAGGGTGGCATGAAACTGGTTAACGCCAATGATCCCAGCACCTTCAAGGTGCGGCGCGGTGTGGTGGGTGGTTACCGGGAGGACTTCGAGCCGGCGCAGGTGGCGGAACTGGAGGCCCTGGTAAGGGATAATATTTTACCGGAACTGGGCTATTGCCAGGAAGGCTTGGTGGATGGATGACGAGGTATTAGCTCCGCGTACCTGGGTTATTCTCAGCGACAAACGCGGCGACAACGGTCAGGTCGATACCATTGTCGATGCGCTACCCTGGCCGGTAGAGCACAAATACGTGCACATGCTACCGCAGTATGTGCTCGGTAAACCGCGTTACAGGCCGTCTCTCGACCATCTGGATCTCAGCCAATCTGACCCCATAGACGGGCCGTGGCCTGACCTGATACTCACGGTTGGTCGGCGCCCTTCCATGGTGGCCCTGTGGGTGCGCAAGCAATCTGGCAACAGGACTAAAATTGTTCTGGTGGGCAAGCCCTCCGGTTACATGCTGGATTTCTCCCTGGTGGTAGCCAGCGCCGAGAACCAGATGCCCCCCATGCACAACTTTCTGCCCACAACCCTGCCCTTGATGCGCGTTGATGCACAGGATGTGGCGGTGGAGGCGCAGGCCTGGCGGGAGCGCTTTGCCCCGCTGGACAAACCCCTGATCGCCATGCTGATTGGTGGCGAAACCAATCCGTTCATTATGAATCGTCAGGTCGCGGATGATCTGGTGGCGGCCGCGCACTGGGTAGTCGATGACCTGGGCGGCACACCCTATGTGACGACCAGTCGGCGCACCACGCCCGAGGTTATCGAGGTGTTGCGTAAGGATCTGCCGCCGCAGGCGGTATTTTACCAGTGGTCCGCCGAGTCCGAGGAAAATCCTTATCGCGCCCTGCTGGGCAGTGCCGACGGCTTTATCGTTACCGCTGACAGCGTGTCCATGATGGTGGAGGTGATTTACCTGCACAAGCCGTTGGCAATTTTTCCTCTGCCGGGGGGCTGGCTGGGCAGCGTCGACCAGCAGCGACGCTCTCTGGCCCACTGGTTATTCAATCCGCGCCAAGAATCAAGGTGGGACCGCTGGCGTCATAGCATGGCCAGAGGCGTGTACTACCTGGATGTATTCAAGCTGCTGTGCGCCACGCGTGATTTCCGCGCTTTTCACCGCTTGCTGGTGGAGCAGGGGCTCGCGGTATGGTCGGGGGAGCCGTTTCGCGAGCCCAACGCCGAGTTGCCGGACGATGTAGGTGTGGTGGTAAAGCGCATAGAGGCGTTGTTTCCGTAGGTGCCCTGGAATGGGTCAGTGTCTCGGTGCGCGATGCGCACCGACAAGCTCCAACTCTACTAACGCATCCCAAGCACGTTTTTCATGAAGTGCGTGCCGAAGCGGCTGATACGTTGCGCGGCAACCGACAGTGGGCTCTGGTCCAGGAAGTTCACCTGCACCATGCGACGCTCCCCGACAAACCGGGTATGGCCGTGCCAGGAGTGGTCGGTGCGGCGAAAGGCCAGCATGGTGCCGCCCAGGGGTGGTACCTGGGCCACATAGTCCTCGATATCGCCTTTTGAGCGCAACATGCGCAATTGCCCATCTTCGTGATCCCACTGCTCGTTGAAGTAGACCAGTACGGTAATCACCTTGCTTTTGTGGTCAGTGTGAATATTACCGTCGGTGCGCTCGCAGAACTTGCGCACGGTCACCGTGGTTGGCAGGGATGCCAGTTCCATGTCAAAACGCTCACCCAGGGCTGCGGCGAAAGACGGGGCCTGCAGTTCATCCATGAGTGTCTCGAAGGCCGCGCCGTATTGCAGGTTTTCCAGGGCGTGGTTAGCCGCGGAGTCTATAGCGGGGTAATCCGCATTGACCCGCGCCAGCACTTCGTTGCTGAGAAAGCCCGGCACGACCAGGAAGTCGAACGGATCCGTGTGTAATTGCGCCTCGCGCAGTGCGTTCAGGTTTATCAGTGACATCAGCGTATTTTAGTATGGCGCGGTTGAGTCGGGCAAGGTGCCCCGCCCGCCAAAGATGTTAATAGTACGGTAAATCCGGTGGCAATAGTGCGGTAAATCCAACCCTGTGGCGGTAATGCGATATCAGGCATTTTGCGGTATTATTCGCCGCCTTCCCACTACACTGTTGAGGAGAGCCCCGCACATGGCCGACAAGGCTCGGGTGGTCGTACGCCACATCATTATGCTGCTCTGCTTCTGGTTGCCTGCGACGCGCCGCAAGAAGATAGAGCGCTGGCTGCGTGGGCGAGAGGAGTACAAGAAGCTGCAGCGCAGTGATTGGGTTTTGATAAGCTGGGGCAAATCCGGCAGGACCTGGTTGCGCGTCATGCTGTCGCGTGCCTACCAGCTCAAGGGCGGGCTGGAGGCCAGTGAATTGCTGGATTTCGACAATCTGAAGCAGAGTGATCCACAGCTGCCGGCGGTATTTTTTACCCACAATAACTACCTGCGCGATTACACCGGTAACGCGCAATCCAAGAGTCACTTCCAGGGTAAGCGTATCGTATTGCTGGTGCGCGACCCGTGCGATGTGGCGGTGTCACAATTTTTCCAGTGGCAGTTTCGCATGCGCCCCAACAAGAAGTTTATCAATGATTATCCCGCCGAAGGGGCCGATATCAGTATCTGGGATTTCGTACTCGACAAGGAGGCGGGGGTGCCGCGCATTGTCGAGTATTTCAATGGCTGGGCGCAGGCTATCCCCGAATTGGAAGATGTATTGGTTGTTCGCTACGAGGATATGCGGTCAGACCCCGGTGCCGTGCTGGCGAAAATTATGGCGTTCACCGGTACCGAGGTATCGGCGGAGCAGGTGCGCGAGGCGGTTGATTTTGCCGCCTACGACAATATGAAGAAAATGGAGCAGGATAAGTTCTTCAAGGGCAGTGGCGCCCGGGTCAAACCCGGCGACAAGGACAATCCCCAGTCATTCAAGGTGCGCAAGGCGAAGGTGGGCGGCTACCGGGATTATTTTACCGACGAGCAGTGCCAGCAGCTTGAGCAGATGGTGGCGCAGCTGGACCCGATGTTTGGCTATGGAGGGGAGCAGCCGTGAAAATGACCATCCAGAGTCTGCGGCAGGGGCTGCAGACCGGGCGTAAGAAATTGTCGCGCAGAATTTTACACTGGCGCATGCGCGGGGAGCCCGAGGCGGAGATTCTCAAAGCCGAACGGAAAATGCGCGGCGTAGAGCAATTCGACAAGCTGCAGCGCGCGGATATCGTGGTTGTATCGTTCGGGAAAAGTGGCCGCACCTGGTTGCGGGTCATGGTGTCACACCTGTTCCGCGTGATGTACAAGCTGCCGGAGAACGCCATTCTGGGCTTCGACAATTTCCACAACCTCAACAAGGCTGTGCCCAAAATATTCTTCACCCACGACAACTACATCAAGGATTTTACCGGTGATTTTGACACCAAGTTGCCGTTCTATAACAAGCGCGTGGTGCTGCTGGCCCGGGACCCCCGTGATGTCGCCGTGTCACAGTTTTTCCAGTGGAAGTTCCGGATCAAGCCGACCAAGGTGGCTATCAATAACTACCCGCCGCGCGGCAGTGATATCAGCCTGTTTGATTTCATTATGGGCGACAATGGCGGCAGTATGCGGGCCGTGACAGACTATCTTAATCTGTGGGCCGCGGAGGCCGATAAGGTCGAGAACTTCCACTTGCTGCGCTATGAAGATCTGCGCAGCGAGCCTCACAGGGAGCTGCGCAACATGTTGGATTTTATGCAGATTGATGCCAGTGACGAGGATGTGAATGCGGCGGTGGAGTATTCTTCCTATGAGAATATGAAGAAGATGGAGAGCAAGGCGCAGTTTCGCCTGGCCGGTGGCCGCATGATGCCGCGTGACAAGGACAACCCCAACAGCTTCAAGGTGCGCCGCGCCAAGGTTGGCGGCTATCGCGACTATTTCTCTGATGAGGAAGTTGCCGCAATCGATGAGCGGCTGGCGGAAACCCTGGATTCGATGTTCGAATATAAGTAGAGATGGAGATGGTGCGCAGTGCGCACCAGGCACCGTTGATGCCGTCAAAGATACCCCTCAGGCCCCAATTAACTCCAGTGCGTCCGCGCGCAAATGCCCCAGTGCGATCTCATCGCGCAACTGATCCTCGGTGAACGCTCCGTCTTTGAGCCCATCCCGCACCAGGCCAAAAAAGAAGGCCTCTTGTCGTGGATCCGGGTGGGCGGCATAGGTGCCGGCGAACTTGTAGTCGCCAAACAGGGCGCGGCGCCCGCGGCGCAACCAGTGCCTGGGGGGAAATAGCTGGAACGTATCGGCCATGCGGTAGTCGATCTTCAGGCCGGTTTTCCAGGGTTGGGTTTTGCGTTTGGTATTGTGTAGCAGCCTGGTGTTGTCGGTCAGGTTGTCGAAGTCATTCCACTCGCTCTCGAGCAGGCCAATGGTGGCCGGGTCTTCCCGTTTTAGTGACACCCAGTCCATGTAATCGCGTTTGACCGGCTCGAACATTTCGGTGAAGTCTCTCTCGAACTGCCAGTGCTTGAGTTGCGCACAGTCCAGTAGCATGACACTGCTGGCGTAGGCACCTTTGCGCCCCTTGCGGCCGGACTTGGGGCGACACACGATGGCCGACCCCGCCATATCGCGATTCAGCAACTCCCAGATATCGCCGATGGCGAAGACATCCGGGTCTATTATCACCGCGCGACCCTGGTAGTTCATCAACTCCGGCGGTGCGAAGCGCAGTGGCGTGAAGGATTGCAGGTCCTCGTTCAGCCAGGGGCGCATGTCGCCGTCGCGCAGGTAACGTTGCCCCTCGTGCTGTAGCATGCAGGGATAATTCTTCACTTCGATTAACTTCACATCGAACTTATCTGCGTGGGCGGATTTTTTCTGCAGGGAGTAGCGGCTCACCAGTGCACCCAGCATCTGCTTGTGGTTGGTGTGTATGAATACGGTGGGTTTCAAAGGGTTTCTTCTCACGAGTAATTTGTGGGATAGTTTACCGCCGGCGCGGATTTCCATAAATGGCTGGCTTTGGCAATATTTGGAGCGATCGCATTAGTGAGTGAGGGGAAAATCACAGTCTGGTGCCTGCTGGGAAAGAAGGCTGGCGATAATACCCAGGTGCTGGCCCTGGCCAGTGAGCTGGGTTTTGGCTATATCGAAAAGACCATTGTGGCCCGCCCCTGGGAGTTGCTCGCTCACCTGGGTCTGCAGATCACCCTGGCGGGTATTGAGCAGGCCCGTTCCAGCCCCCTTGCAGCTCCGTGGCCGGATCTGGTGATCAGCGCCGGGCGCCGCAATGAGCCTGTCGCGCGCTGGATCAAACAGCAATCTGGCGGTGGCACTCGCCTGGTTCACATCGGCCGTCCCTGGGCGCCTCTGGCCACCTGGGACCTGGTGGTGACCACTCCCCAGTACTTCCTGCCGCAGCAGGACAATATCCTGCACAACACACTGCCCCTGCACCGCATGCCTGAGGTTGAGCTGGCCGCTGCCGGCGAGAGCCTGCGCTCACGGTGGGTGGATTTGCCTCGCCCCTGGATAGCGCTCCTGATGGGTGGGGACAGCGGACGTTTTGTGATGACCGCTGAGAAAGGCCGGCGCCTGGGTGCGATGGCCAATGATCTGGCGGTGGCTGCCGGTGGCGCCCTGCTGGTCACTGATAGCCCGCGCACACCGGGCCCGGCGGGTGACGCGCTGCAGGCGCAGCTGAGCGCTGCGCACTCCTGCTATCGCTGGGGCGATGCGGGAGATAACCCCTACCGTGGCCTGTTAGCGCTGGCCGATGCCTTTGTGGTTACCGGCGAATCCATGTCCATGTTGGGCGAGGCGGCGGCCATGGGTAAACCTTTGTTTATCTTTGATCTGGGGGATGGTGAGGCCAGGTGGTGGTCACTGGCGCACAGTTACCGTTACAAGCCGTTGAGCCATCGCCTGGCCATGCGTTTTGGCCCGCAGCGGATGCGCCGTGATATTGGCAATATTCAGAGCGCGCTGGTTGACAGCGGACGTGCCAGCTGGCTGAAGCCGGCCATGATTCCCGCAGCGGCTGGGGCTTTGAAGGCCTCAGATGCTGCGACAGCTGCAATACCTGCAGCGCGGGAAACGGCGGATGACGAACTGCAGCGGGCGGCGTTAGCTGTCAGGCGGCTTGTGCTACCGCGCTGAGCGGGTGCAGCGGCGGGGGGGGCAGGTCTGGCGTATTGTCCAGTACCTGCAGGGCATCGTGGCGCACGTGGTTTTGCGCCATCTCGTTGCGCAGAAAATCCTCGGTGACCGTGCCCTCGTTGAGGCACTCCTTGAGCAGGCCGAAAAAGAAGTTTTCCTGGTTCTTGTCCGGATGCTGCTTGTAATTGCCCAGGAAGGCGTATTCCCCGAACAGTTTACGACGCGCGCGCATTACCCAGGCCACCGGCGGGAACAGGCGAAAGCGCTCGGCGGGCCGCCAGTCGGTAGGCAGGCCGGTCTTCCAGGGTTGGGTCTTGCGCCGGGTGGTGTGCAGCATTTTGGTGTTCAGTGTGAACTTGTCGAAGTCATTCCACTCGGACTCGAAGAACGCGATGCTGTCGCGGTCTTCTTCCCTGAGGCAGATCCAGGGCTGGTAGTCCTGGGTGAAATCAAACATGGCCTCGAAGTTCTTTTCTGCGTCCCAGTGCCGCAGTTTGGCGCAGTCCAGTAGCATGACGCTGCTGGCCATACATTTGTCGATCAACCCCTTGGGGCCGGAACGCATACGGCACATGATGGCCTTGCCGCGCATGTCGCGGCTGAGCAACTCCCAGATATCGCTGGCAGCGAAGATGTCCGGGTCGATCACCACGGCCTGGCCCTCGTAGCCCATCAGCTTGGGCGGCATAAAGCGCGTGGGAGTGAAAGACTGCAGGTCGTCGTTGAGCCAGGTTCGCTTAACGGCATCGCGCAGGTATTCCTGGCCCTCGCGAGCGGCAAAAAATGGATAGTCCCGGGTATCCATAATCTGCACGTCAAACTTGTCGTTATTCCGGGAATAACGGCGCAGGGCGTGTTCGGCCACAATGGCGCCGGTGATTTGCTTGTGATTGGTCTGGATAAATACGCAGGCTTTCATAGGGTCGCTATTCGTGTTGCCAGGTGGCTTCATTGCGGGGGGAAACTATAAAGGAAAGTGCTATTTATTGCTATTTCAGCGGGCCCGATTTCAGCGTGAATAATACTTGATGCTGTGACTGACAAATAAAATAGCTCAATAAAAACAAATAGTTAGAAATCGTGGGGGCAGCATCAAGCCACTACTTGAATAGGCCGCGGCGGTAAAGATCCCAACAGAAGCCCCACAGAAATATAAGCGGTAGCCGCCTGACCTTGTCGGGAATGATGATTTCCTGTCCTGAGTGGCGTTCCAGTTTCCACGCGAAATAGTCCAGCGCGCCCTCGAAAGTGAATAGCGCCTTGACCACCCTGAGAATCGACATCAGTTTGCCCTGGCCCCGCCGCAAGGACCAGGCCAGCATGGACAAGCGATGCTTGTTGGGGTCGATCCGGCTTTTATACTGTAGCCCTGTGCCGTAGTCATACACTGTAAAGGGGAACCCAAGCGAGTCAGCGTGATGCCGGGTAAGGGTGGTGTAGAACTCCTGTGAGGATTGGGCCAGTTCCCCGGCACGTCCGCTGCTTTCGGAGCGCAACTCGGTGGCATAACTCAGGGCCAGGGCCTGCTCCCACAAGGCGTCCAGGCTGCCATGTTCCGGCAGGGCGGGAACTGCTTTCTGCAGGAGGGTGTGAGACGCCTGCAGGAGTGAATCTTCTATCGCAGACCGCGACTGTTCATCTCGGCTGTAAATTATGCTGGTCGGTTGCGCAAAACGACCCCAGATGTAGGATTCGAACATGGTTCGGGAGCAGCCGCGCTGGAAGTCGCGCAGGGAGATGATGGTGACCTTGCAGTGCAGTGTTCTGGCGTCAGGTGTTTGCTCCTCCGATTTCAGCTCGGCGTAAAACACGTTGGGAGGCAGCATCCAGTTTGCCGCCGCCAGCCATGACCGGCCGTAGGCTGCCCGGTAACTGTCGCAAATGAGGTATAAATCCACCAGCCCATCGTAAATATTGCCATTGCGCAGGCACGACCCATAGAGCAGGGCGCCGCAGATGGCGTCATGGTGGCGCGCGCGCAGTTGCTCGAGTAACTGACCCAGTGCGGGGTCTGACTCCACGCTCGGGCCGCTTACATGGGGGTAGATACTCACAGTTTCAGGAATTCCAGAGGCATGCTGGCGCTGATTTCCACCGGGCCATTGGCCTCCAGGATTTCTCCGTCTAGGTTTAGCTTTCCGTCCAGTTCGATGCGGATATTTTGTGCATTGTGACTGATGTAGCCCGAGGAGGGAACCGCGTTATTGTTGGCGCGGCCGCGTATGATTGAGAGCAATGTACGCGCAAAGCGGGTACAGTGCTGTTCAATAAGCGTCAGTCGGATATCGCCGGGCTCTTCTCCCCAGAAGGGGCGCATGCCAAAGGCCAGGCGCTGCAGTGTGCTCATGGCCAGGATTAATGTGTCGTGTTGCGCCAGGTCAGCGTCATCCAGAAACAGGTTGATGGCCACATGCCGGTTGTACACCGGGTCATTGCGCAGTACCCCCCACACGGTGCGAAGGGTGCTCAGCGCAAGGCTTAAATCGTCGCGAAAGCCCCGCGAGTGAATTTCTCTGTGGGCATATTCGGTACCCTGGATTATGGCGCCACCGCCCAGGAACATGCCGTAATATGGCCGCTGGCCGCTGTCTGTTACCACCCGCAGTAAGGCGCGCTGCGCCAGCTTGTCCGTGGTGTCGCGCCCGCCCTCACACCAGTCACAAAAGCGCGCCGTCGCCTTTCTCAGGGAGCCGCTGATGCCGATGTCACCGGCGTTCATATTGGCGGTGCCGCCGGGCAGCAAAGCGATCAGCGGTGGCGTTTCGAACAGGCTGGACTCCAGTAGCTCACCCAAAACGCCCGATACCGTGCCGTCGCCGCCATTAATGGCCAACACGCTGATCCCCCTGGCCGCCAGTTCAGAGAGAGCCGGTTTTACCCCAGCCGGGCTGTCGGTCACGATATGGTGAATATCCGGGCACTGCCCGATACGTGTGCGGATGCGCTCAAACTGCTTGCGATTGTGCCCACTGCCCGGGTTGCTGATTAAACCCACCGTCCCGGCTGGGGCCTTCATGGCCGGGGTTCCCTCAGGGTAACTGTTTTGAGATTGATCTCAGTGGAGCCCAGCTTTGGCGCGGTACCGCGCAATTGCACGGGTATCGACAATTCCTTATCGAATAACAGAGTGATTCTACCGTGCAGTCCCAGCAAGCTGAAATCCGGTTTTTCCACCAGAGGGCCCTGTGGGTTGACCTGCAGGGTCACCGCGCGCACATCGCGCGTACCGGTGACGCGCTGGCCGTCGGTGACCTGGTAGTCAACAGAAATGCTCGTGTCGGCACTGTGTGTCATGCGCACGTGATAAAAATTGTAGTCGGTGAGAACCAGCCACTCGGCGGATTCATCGGATCCCGCCCCAAAGCGGTTCGCCAGCGGTAACAATGCGTAGACGTCGGTGACCACCCAATTGTTGGCAGGTTCCGGGTAGGCGATGTCATGGCTGCTTTTGATAGGCCATTCGGCTGCTGGCTGGTTGGGGTCGTCGCCCGGGGTGCGGCGTACGCGCACGATATGATCCGCCAGGTAATCGTAGGCTTTGTGGCGTTGTTGTTTGCCGCTGCTGAGGCGCGAACGCTGGATTACGCGACCATTTTTGGGGTCCATTGTCAGTTCCACCTGTTCGGAACTGTTGATAACAGAGCTGGCGGCATTCAGTTGCCACAGTTGTTCATCGGCTGCGTCGCGGTTGATTTCTACGCGAGATCGCGCCGTGGCCCAGAAAGCCTTGTGCTCAAATTCCAGAACCTTCCAGGCAGGGAGTGTGGGTGCCGGGGCTTCGGCCACGACGATGCCGCTCCATAGGCCAGTGCCGATTGCCAGTAAAAGGCAGCGATTGATCAGGCGTTTGTAGTGTGAGTGATTCAAGGTTTGTGACCATATCAGCGGATCAGGCGGGGGACGTCCCGCCTGGGAGATGTGGCCATAATACAGGAAATGGCCGTCGATAAAGATGGCATATACACACACTGCTTGTGTCTGACCTGGATCATGTGAAAATTACCAATTTTCACATGATCCAGGGCGAACGAAAGCCGTTAAAAATACCACCCAATCTTGAGAATATCCCGTTCATCCTATACCCTTCGCCGCTTAATCTACCCTGGTCAGGGGGACTTAACATGCACATGGTTATCAAGCGCATAATCAAATGGTTGGTACGCGCGATTTCGGTATTTTTGCCAGAAGAAAAAGCCCACGACCTGCAACGCTGGCGCCGTGGGCGTGAGGAATTCTGGAAGTATAACCGCTGCCAGTACATTTTTGCCTCCTATGGCAAGAGTGGCCGCACCTGGGTACGGGTGATGATTTCTCGTTACTACCAGTTGGTGTACAAGCTGCCGGACAACATTCTGATGGGTTTCGACAACTACACCCGTTTGAACAGAAATATCCCCAAAATTTTCTTCACCCACGACAATTACCTGCGTGGTTACACGGGTAACGTGGATTCGAAAAAGGACTTTTACCATAAAAAAACTGTTTTACTGGTGCGCAACCCCCTGGACGTCGCGGTGTCGCAATTCTTCCAGTGGAAGTACCGCATGCGCCCGGAAAAAAAGGCCATGAATAAATACCCGGCCCACGAGGCGGATATTTCGGTATATGACTTCGTTTTGGATGAAAACCAGGGCCTCACACATATCATTGAGTTTATGAACAAATGGGCCACAGAGCTGCCGAAAATTGAAAATCTGCTTGTAGTGCGCTACGAAGATCTGCGTTCGCACCCTGAACGGGAAATGGCCAGGATTGTGGAGTTCCTGGGTCTTGAAGCGAATGATGAATTCCTCAGGGATACGGCGGAATTCGCCTCGGTGGAAAATCTGCGTAAAAAAGAGCGGGAGAATTATTTCTGGCGTAGCGGCAGCAGGGTGCAGGCCAAGGATGTGAACGACCCCAACACCTTCAAGGTGCGCAAGGCCAAGGTGGGCGGCTACCGCGACTATTTTGACGATGATCAAGTGGCGGAACTCAATGCTGTGGTAGATTCGCAGCTGTTGCCGGTATTTGGCTATACCAGCGCCGAGAACAACGAGGTTACCAATGGATAAGTGCGTGTTCATCCACACCAACGAGCGGCAGTGGCTGGGAGCCCTGGTGTCGGAATATTCCCTGCGCCGCAACTCCCCGCATGCCGATAAATTTGATGTCCGATTTATCCATACACGGGATTACCCCTATCTGGCGGCCAAGGAAGGGCAGACTTTTCTGCGCGGTGGCACCAGTCGCGTGTGGCGCATGGAGGATCTGCAGTCCTTCACTCCCCTGCGCTTCAAGCCGCCGGAGTTAATGAACTGGCAGGGCAGGGCGGTGGTCATTGACCCGGATGTGTTTGCGGCGGGTGATGTCTACGAATTGCTGGATCGCGATATGGGAGGTGCCGCCGTTATGGGACGGCACCGCAGCGGGAAATCCGAGAAGGAATCCCAGGTCGCCACCAGTGTCATGCTGCTGGACTGTGCGCGACTTAAGCACTGGGATGCGGAAAAAGAGTTCGACCAGTTGTTTCGCTCGGAAAAGGACTACAAGGAGTGGATGGTGTTGGCCTATGAAGATCCGGCCAATATCGGTTACCTTGAAAACTGCTGGAATGATTTTGACCATTTGGACGCTAATACCCGCCTGTTGCACAATACAAAACGCAAGACCCAGCCCTGGAAAACCGGCTTGCCGGTGGATTTCACGCCCGCTAACAAGTTCAAGAACAAGCCACTGCTGGCCTCGGCTAACCGCCTGCGAGCGAAAGTTTTTGGCGAATATGGTTTGTTGGGGCACTATCAGGAGCACCCGGACAGGCAGCAGGAACAGTTCTTTTTTGGCCTGTTGAAAGAATGCATCGAGTCCGGGTGTGTCAGCGAAGACCTGGTGCGGGATGAAATCAGCAAGAACCATGTGCGACACGACGCATTTGAAGTGCTGGACCGTACCCCCGAAACTGGAAACCAAAGCCGCATGAAATACATCGATATTGATAAATTGCGTAACCTGAAACTCGAGCAGTTTCTGGCGGTCAAGCCCTATCCTTATTTCAACACCGAGGGTGTGCTGACAGAATCCGGATTCCAGGATTTGCTGGCAAATATGCCGCCCCTGGATATGTTCGAGCAGAAGTTTGGCTATGAGCGCCGCGCGGGACAGGCCCCGCATGACCGCTATTCCCTGGAATACACGCTCGGGATGCCCGTACCACAGCCGTGGAAGGAATTTATTGGCGAGCTGTGCAGTGATGCCTATCGCAATGAGATTCAGCGCTTGCTGGGAGCGAAGAAGGCGGAGTTTCGCTTCCACTGGCACTACACGCCCAGTGGCGCCGACGTGTCGCCCCACTGCGATGCCCGTCGCGAACACGGTTCCCACCTGTTTTATTTCAATTCGAAAGACGACTGGGATCCGGCCTGGGGTGGGTCCACCCTGGTGTTGGATGACGGGGGACGCCTCAGCTACGACTCCGCTCCCTCCATGGACGAGTTTGACTCGGTTATCGAGTGCGACTCCATCGGCAATTACAGTTCCCTGATGCTGCGCACTGACCACGCATGGCATGCGGTACACGCCATCGATTGCCCCGAAGACCGACTGCGCCGCGTATTTATCGTGGTGGTAAACCCCGATAGCCTGTTTTGGAAGCTGCGCGACCGCGCCATCGGCAAGAGCATTCAGCGTTTCTGAGATAAGAGCCTTCAGCGTTTCTGAGATCAAGGCATCCAGCGTTTCTGCAACACCGCTCCCCATAGGTGCACAAGACCTGCACCTGTGGCTCATCCCCCGCCACAGTGTGGCCAACTCTGATCAATTCAAACGCGACGTGTTGTCGCGTTATGCCAACGTGGCGCCAGCCGATTGGCGTTTTTCGCACGGCGAACATGGCAAGCCAGGCCTGCTGGACTCGCCATTGCCCCTGGATTTTAATCTGAGCCACAGTGGTGATTGGCTGGCATGTGCTGTCACCGCGGGCACGGCGGTTGGCCTGGATATCGAATACTGTGACCCCGCCAGGGATGTGATGAAACTGGCCCGGCGCTTTTTCCAGACCCCGGAGATCGCTGTTCTGCAAGCCTGCGACGCAGCGGAGCAAACCGCGAGGTTTTACGATTACTGGACCCTGAAAGAGGCCCGTATCAAGGCCCGGGGGGAAGCGCTGGGCCAGGGTTTGGAATCCGCCGGGTTTCATCTGGATTTTTCCGGTGGCGCAGAGGGCATGACAGGCCCGGGAGAGATCAGGGAATATCCTGAGGGGTTGGCCACGCGGGCCTGTTATTGCCTGCTGGAGCCGGCGGCGGATTACCGCCTGGCGATTTGCTGGTTGCCCCCGGCAACGGTGCTGCCGCGCTTGCGCCTGTTTGAACTGGGCGGTGCTGACCAGCCCGCGAGAGAATTTTCACAACCGTTGCGGGCGGCTTCCGTGACTGGCTAGCAGTGCCTGGCGATACGACGTGGGTCATTTCCTGCTAAAATGCGCCACCACGCGGAAAATTGATTAGTCAGGCGGGCTATGTTTATCGATCAATATTACAGCGAAAGCGACGGCAAGATCTCTTTTACCCAGCGGCAGGGTAGCGATTTTGCCAAGCGTGTTGCCGACGATTTCAACCCACTGCATGACGTTGACGCGAAGCGGTTTTGTATTCCGGGTGACCTGCTGTTTTCCATTATTTTGTCCAAGTACGGCCTCAGTCGGCATATGGAGTTTATTTTCTCCGGGATGGTGCGTGCCGGGGTAGAGCTGGTTTTGCCAGAATCATCGCCAGATTTGCATATCAGGGATACCGCTGACAGGGAATACCTGAGCATTCATCGCTCAGGTGACAACTCCACAGATGAATCCATGATTGCGCATTTGACCCGCGATTATGTGCAGTTTTCCGGGCATGCTTTCCCTCATATTCTGGTGCCATTGCTCGCCGAACAGAATGTGATGATTAATCCCGACCGCCCTATGGTCATGTACCAAAGCATGATCATTGACCTGGAAACACTGGACATAAAAGCGCCGTCATTGGCGATAGACCACAATGAGCTGGAAATTACCGGTAAGCGAGGCAATATTTTACTGGCGTTTAACCTGACGGACTCCGGTAAGATTATCGGGCGCGGCAAAAAGCATATGTTGGTCAGTGGCCTGCGCGAGTATGATCAGGACGCCGTGGAAGGGCTCGTTAGCAATTTCAACAAGGGCAGGCAGATTTTTTCGCGCGCTAGCGATCTTTAAGAGATTGTGGCCAACTCTATGATCTTTGCCTCGATAGCGGCCAATTCATCACGCAAATGATTTTGCAAAATGATGAAGGCTTCATCGGCCAGTAAGCGCTCGGCGACCAGGTCGGCGAAGGCCGCCCGACGCAGTTGTTCCAGTGCACCCTGCTGGGTCACCAACTCAACCTGATTCAGATTATGGTAGTTTTCCGTCAGCCTCTCCACCTTCAGCAGGTAGGCGTCCACCCGGTTTTTCATACGCCGGCGCATCCACTCGCGCAGCGCGATGAACACCGAGTAGAGCGCCAGCATAAGGGTCAGGCCCAGGCTGAGAGCCTCGGCGTATTCAACGAAAAATGGCGGTTCCTCGCGATGATAGTAGGCGGCCGCACCGGGGTGGTAGGGGATGGTCACGCTCGCCGGGTCGTAGCGCTCTCGTATCTTGCGCGCCACTTTCAGGTTACCGCCCTCCAGGCCGGAGGTGCCGGCACGGTTGCCGAACAGGGTGGCGGTGATGTTGCGCACCAGGTCTTCATCCAGGTCCCTGCGGGCCACCAGCATCGCCGTAACGCTCACCGTGTGCACCGCTTTTTGGGGTAGTCTCACGTAAGTAGAGCGGGGGATAATATCGCGTTGGAGTCCGGGAATAACCAGTTCCAATGCATGTGCCTCATCGCCCACCTCCTGGGAGTCTCCCAGTGACAGAAAACGAATGGCATCTGCTTCCGCCAGATCAAAAACCAGTGCCGAGGGGATCGCAGAGAGCAGAAAAGCCGCGTCGATAGTGCCACTGGCAAGCCCCTCAGCGGTTTCCGTGGCCGACCAGATCAGGTCTTCTTTGACTTCGATGCCAAAATGCCGGAGTACGCGCAGGGACAGCTGCCTGGTACCGGAACCCGCGGCTCCCAGTGCGACCCGCTTGCCCTGTAAATCGTAGATAGTCCGGATGTCCTGCGCTGCCGATTTACTGATCAGGATATGCAGGACCTCGTCGTAAAGTGTTGTCACCAACCGGGCATTGGTGCTGGCGGAGGCGTCTCCCTGTACAAAGGCCAGGTCAACACGCTGCTCAGGTCCCCCCGCTATCAACAGCATATTTTCTACACTGCCGTCCGTGGCCTGAACAGCCACCGAGTCAAAGGCATCGGTGTCTTCGAGAACGCGCTGCAGGGCCGTACCCAGGGCGGGGTAGGGGCCCGATTCCGAGCCGGTGGCAATCACGATCTGGCGGGACGCTACTTCTGTCGATACCGAGCGGTACAGGGAGACACCCCCGATGACCAGGGCGACCGCAACCAGCGAGGCGATGATGGCCAGCCCGGGGATTGATGTCCCCACGTCCTGATTGTCGGTTTGATTACCCACCTGCGGATTCCCCTGTCTGGTAACGGCGACTCAATCGATATTGTAAAGACGAAGATTATCACACACCTGCGGTTGACAGGATAACAGGCCTCTCCCATTGTATTATCTGTCACACTGATAGCGCGATTCGCGCGTCAACACTGCCTGGAGGCCAGGGTTATTTCCGGATATTTGCCATTATTGCCAAGATTTTCCAGCCAACTTGAGCTGGCAGCTACGCTGGGGCCGGTGCTTGATTTGGCCTGCGGCAGTGGCCGTAACGGGCTGCAGTTAATAGAAAATAAACTCCCTGTAATCTTCGCCGACATCAGCGCCGAAGCGCTGCTGCAAGTGGAACGAAGCCTGGCGGATGAGCCCTATAGAATTAATGAGTCCCTGGCCACGCTGTGGTCGGTAGATTTTGAGCAGCCCTTGAACAGCCCGCTGCAGGGCCGGATGTTCGGCGCCATCATCGCTTATCACTACCTGCATCGACCCCTTTTTGAAAGTATCAAACAGGCCGTATACCCCGGTGGTATGGTGCTATACGAAACATTTACTGTAGACCAGCCGCGATATGGCCGGCCAAAAAATCCGGATTTTCTGCTGCGACATGGGGAACTACAGGATTATTTTAGCGACTGGACTATCCTGCACTCTTTCGAGGGAGTTATAGCAAAGAGCGCAGGGGGCGGTTCAAAGGCGATTGCGCAACTTGTGGCCGAAAAGCCAGTTGTTAAACCTGACCTCTTGGCGACTCGCTGAATGTTACATTATGAGTGACGGGGCACTAGCACACCGGAAAGTGATCCATGAAATACAAACCTATTTTGCACTGGCTGGCGCTCACCCTGGTCGACCCTGTGTGCAAGCCGCCTCAACTGGGCGTGGCGGTTGCCATGCCGACCGTTTTTCGCAGAGGCCGCCGATGAGCTATTGCGCCGTGAGTGGCAATGCGGTGGATGCCGCCATAACAGCGAAGCATTTGTCTGGCAGGTGACCTACCTGAGGCGGGCATTCACTGGCGGTGGCGGCTTCATGATCAGCCATATGGCGGGTGAGAACGCCTTCCTGCTCAGGGACCGCGCGCCGCAACAGGCTCATCTGGGCTATGTACCTGGATGAAGGCGGATTTTGTCCAGATAGACGCCTCGTCGGTGGCAGCGCCTCTGGCGCCGGGTCTGTGACGAACAATGAAATGGATGACTTCTGTGCCAGGGCGCGAAAAACAAGTTGGCTGTGGGTAATATGCGCACTCGCCAGCCATAGAGCCAGGCATGCTATTGACGACGGCGGCCCAGCCGAACACTGGCACCGTAGAATATCGCGCCCGACAGGATGATGCCTGCGCACATCCAGGCTTCCACGGGTCGCTGCAGCACCGTATAAACCAGCGTCCAGCCAGTGATGGCGAGAAATATCAGTGGTGGCAGCGGGTAGAGCCAGGTTTTATAGGGCCGTTCAAGCTCGGGGCGCGTCCAGCGCAGTACGAATACGCCCAGTACTGCGAAAAAAGTATTCAGGGCCATGGTGGCCCTGAAAAAATAAGAATGCTTTCGAAGGAGGACGTCCACAGGAAAAAAAGGCTGACAACACACTGCAGTAATATGGCGCGGCCGGAACGCCGTCTGAATTCGCACCCCCAGCTCCTTAAAGGCGGGGAAGTCCTGCCCGATGGCGTGTAGCACGCGCGGCCCCGCGACAATCATCGCACTGACGGTGGAGACCAGCAGCAGGGCCAGAAGAATGCCCATGATAGTGGCGCCAGTAGCACCGAAGGCGTACTGGGCGGCCACGTAACCCACCTCCACCTTGCCAACTAATGCATCCACCGGTGCGGTGAACAGGAATACGTAGTTGAGCAGCAGGTAGCACAAAGCGACCAGCGCGGTGCTGCTGATAAGTATGATGGGCAAGTGCCTGCGCGGCTGCGCCAACTCGCTGCTGATATAGGTTGCCGCGTTCCAGCCCGAGTAAGCGTAGTTCACAAAGATCAGGGAGACCGCGAAGCTGCCGCCCAGTAACAGGGCGCCATCCCCCGCCACCGGTGAAAATACTATCGGCTGCGGGGTTTCAACCATGGTCAGGGCCAGTGCGGAGAAGCCCACGATCAGCATCAACTTCAGGGCGGTAAGCGCACTTTGCACGCCGCCGCTACTGGCGTGGCTGGTGCAGTGAATCGCGGTGAGCAGAACCACCAGGCCGGAGGCAAGCCACAGGGCTGACAAGGAGGGAAAGACCGAGCTGAAATAACTGCCGAAGGTGAGGGCCGCCAGGGCGGTGGGCGCTGCGAACCCCGCCGTGGCCGACACCCAGCCCGAAATAAAGCCCGCCAGGGGGTGGTAAATCCGCGAGAGAAAATTGTACTCCCCGCCAGAGCGCGGCAGCGCCGCCCCGAGTTCCGCATAGCACAGGGCGCGCGCAGAGAGCCGAGACACCCCCACCACCCACAACATCAACAGCACAAACCCGGCTTGGCTTTCCAGCAACTGGAACCCAGACTGGTAAATACACCGGCGCCGATCATATTGGCGATTACGATCGCGGCCGCGACGCTGGGCTTGAACTTGCCTGAATGAGTTGCTGTAGACAGAGGAGGTGTTTCCCTGTGGTGTTCTGAGCTCTCCGCGCGGCGTAGGAGTCTGGCAGTTCAGTTTTCGCGTCGCATGGGCCGATTTCTTTGCGCATGGTAATGCTTCAACAGGTACTTAGACCAGTAAAGAGGTCTAATTAGTGCGCATCCGAAAACCCACGTTTTTGTCATCCCCGCGCAGGCGGGGATCCAGTAAGTCCTTGATTCTCATGGATTCCCGCCTGCGCGGGAATGACGATCCAGGGAAATATCGGCGTTTCTGGACGCGCACGAGCCAGGCTGACAGGATTGTTGCTGTTCGAAATCGTCTCTTGCCGTATCAAGAATGATTCTTAGCCAAATGCTCTTTTTAGTGCTGCTCCGGCAAGCGGTTTGCCCCATTCAGGCATGTCGTGCAAGGGGTCCGAGTCGAATTCCCCATTAGACAGTGAAAAGAGGCACAATGGGTTTGGGCCGTTTTCATCAGATGGCGCTGAGTTGTCGAAGACCCTTAATGCGTAGCATCCAGGGATAAGGCCAATCAAATTGAGAACAGAGTTCTTCCACCTCTCATGAATTTTCTCCGATGGTATATCGTGCCCTCCCCGTGCAACACGGGCCGCAACCCGCTCTATATGAAGCTCGGGAGAAGATAGCCCACAGTAGAAGATTCTGACCTGCCTTCCCAGATCTATTGCTCGATGTAACTCACTTGCAATTGAATTTCCTCCAAGTGTCGTTTCGAAAGTGTAGTCAGCGTCATTTTCTATAGCTTGTAAAAGCTGCTCGAAGCCTGTCTTCCATGCTTCGGCGCTGGCTTCATCTGATGATATAGATGGATTATCTGCTATAAGGCTTCTGGCAACCTCGTCGGGATTAAAATACTCACCACCATTATCTCGAATGTAAGCACCAACTATAGAGCTTTTGCCGGCTCCATTGACACCTGCAATAACTGTAATCACAAAGTGCTTTCCGTTTCTCCCGGGCGAAAGCTTTTCTTTAAGTCTTCTGCACTCGCAGAGAAAAGCGAGTCGGCAGCACTGGCTGACGCTGGAGACGTGATCCGACTATAAAGGTTGTTAAAGTCCTCGAGTGCATTTGAAACTGTTCGTTCTGATTCAATCTCGAGCAACTTTGAATAAGATTCTTTCATCTCCAGTAATTGCTCATAGTGTTGAATACTCATCACTACTGCTTTTGTGTGCTTTCGCAATACCAGATTTATGACCCCATTATGTCTAGGTAAATCATTCAGTGATCGCTCTATATTCCGACCAAATTCAGAGCTGTTGGCTTTGTCTAGAGACGCGGGTGGTGAAAGCCAGGAAATGCGTCTCATCAGCCCTCTCGCATTGGAGATAAACTTGCCTAAAGACAATTCTTGATCGTCTTCTTCCGTGGTGTGGGGAGATGCTTTTGCTGTCCTGACCATGGTTCACCTATGAGATGGGCGAAATTGGCACTATACCATCTAAGTGCCACTTCTGCCTATAGTGGCACATATCCGTTAAGTGCCGTTTATGGCACATGCTCAGGATATCATTCAAGAATAAATACCTATCACTACTGTCCGGTTAAAAGTTCAGTAAAAAGGAATTTTTCTATTGATCACAATAGGTTACAGTAAATATAGGGTGTCCCCGATTTGAACGCAAATCCGGCATAATCTCTCCTTGGTGGATCTTTGGTGCCGGGGGGATTGGATGAATACCGGAAAAACGCTGTTTGCGCAGACTGTCCCGGAAACTCCAGAAATGGATTCGAAAGGGCTGGCTATGGAGGTGGTTTATAGTAATGTTGTGCAACATAAGGACATAAAATAGTGCCTGCAGCTGACACAGTAGTGGTTCTCGACTTCGAGACCACCGGGCTTTCCCCGGGTATGGGAGATCGCGCCATAGAGATTGGGGCAGTACGCATAGATAACGGTCAGGTTACAGAGCGCTTCCAGGAGCTGATGAATCCTGGGCAGCGCATCAGCGGCTTTATAGAGTCATACACGGGCATTACCAATGGAATGCTCAAGGGTGCTCGGCCCTGTAGCGACGTTATGCGCGACTTTGCAGAATTCATCGGCGGTTACAATCTGGTTGCCCACAACGCGTCTTTCGATAAGCGGTTTTTGGATGCTGAGTTACAAAGGATCCCGGTGAATTACCCGGGTCAGTTCGCCTGCTCCATGCTCGCGGCACGACGTATTTATCAACATGCACCCAATCACAAGTTAGGTACTCTGGTGGCGTACAAGAAATTTCCTGTGGAGGGCACGTTCCACAGGGCCCTGTATGATTCTGAAATGACAGCAAAACTGTGGTTGGCGATGTTGGGTGATATTGGGCAACAGTACGAGACCTCTGCTATACCGTTTAGTCTCATGCAGAAGCTGACAAGGACCCCCAAACACTCCGTTCATGCTTTGCTGGAGCGTTCCTGATGGATGGCATAAAAGAGTTTCGAGAGTTGCTTGCCGGTAGTCACCGGGCCGTCGTATTTACCGGTGCGGGAATCAGCACTGAATCAGGCATTCCAGACTTCCGGGGGCCCAATGGCCTGTGGAGCCGCTTCAAGCCGACCAATTTTCAGGATTTTATTGGATCGGATGAGGTGAGGCAGAAATCCTGGCGGCAGTGGTTTGTACATCGCAGTGGGTTGCTGGAAGCAATACCCAATGCCGGTCACCTTGCCGTTGCCGATCTGGTAGCCAGGGGGAAGGTGTCTGCAATCATCACCCAAAACATAGACAGCCTGCACCAGGACTCGGGAGTACCCGCCGATCAAATCATCGAGTTGCACGGTAATGCCACCTACGCGAAATGCCTGAGTTGCAGCAGGACCATAGAGATGGCGGTTATACAGAAAGAGTTTCGTGACACGGATGGCATTGGGCCGTGCTCAAGCTGCGGTGGTATCGTAAAACTGGCGACAATATCGTTTGGACAGATGATGCCTGAAGAGCAGATGGTTCGAGCAGAGCAGGAAACGTTGACCTGTGACCTGTTTTTAGTTCTGGGGTCTTCCCTGACGGTTTACCCCGCTGCGGCCTTTCCTGAAATAGCAAAACGCAATGGTGCAACACTGATAATCGTCAATCAGCAGGCCACTGATATAGATCCTATTGCAGACCTGGTTATCCATGCGGGGATTGGGGATACATTGGGGGCTGCACTGTTGATTTGTACTTAAAATTGACCCTGTCTCAAGGGGCGCTTTCCCGACCGAATGACACGTTGGTTGCTTATCCGGCTCGACAGGCAGTAGATCATCGGGGGTATCCGGGGTGGAACCGTGATGCGTTACTTTTTCTCGTTGGCGTTGACGATAGCATTTTTGTCGCTGGGCATTGGCGGCCTTTTGGAATTATGCCCATCCTTTATTTCGCCCTTGCCTAGATCATCGCCAATTGAATTTAGGTGCTAGCCAAAAGTTGCAATCCGTAATGGAGAAAATGAAGTGGATTGCTTGTTGATGTATGTTTCTACCTGGTTAATTTTTGTTTTTGGTACGCCGTGATCTTTAGCCAAGTCGCTCCAGAGGGAGGTTCCGTGCCGAACCTGCTCTACCAGAGTCAGCACTCCCTTTTCGGTCAAGGATGCGTAAGCTCCCACCTTTAGTATATCTTCTAGGCTAATGCCTTTTCCCTTGCCCGAAATCGTCATGTTGTGCTCCCCTGCAAACCCTTCATTGAAGGTCACATCAAATGCGGGGGTATTTCGCCACTCGCCATCCGGCGACATCATAAATGCAAAGTTCTTAGTGTGATCATCTCTGTTGCCTGATATCACGTTAAATAGCATTCTCAAGAAAACCTCGCGCTGTTCCGCCACCGATTTCGTGATGTTTAGAGTGAGCTTTATCAGATTGATGTATTCGTAGTTTGGATCGCGAAAATTTGTATTTAGTAGCCCCGCAACACTGTGCATATGATTGCGTTTGTTTTGGCCGATACGATCAAACCGTTTTGTGGCGAAGTAGGCATTGGAATCATCCGCCGGTATTAGCTTCGGCTCTGCCATGTCTATACCAGAAGCCTTTGCCATCTTGGCAAAAACGTACTCCATAGCCCCTTCGGCTTTCTTGTCCGGAGTAGAGCCAGTAGGAAATTTCACTATCCAGTGCTCATATCCTGTGGGTAAATCCTCAGAACCGGCTATCGCATTAGCATCGCTATCTATTCCGACTAACAACTTGGGCCGGGCTCCGCCAGAGGGCGTCCCATGAATCGTGTGGTAATCGATTACCTCTTCCAGGGTGCCTTCAAATATTTTAGTAGCTTCAGCGCCCGCTTTAGCCAGGTCGAACTGCGATTCAACCGCAGGCACGTTGTGAACACCCTCATCGGGTTCGTACGAAAGAGCGCCCATGCCGCGAGAGCCTACAAAGGCAAGTCTGTCAATTGGGGAAACGGTACTGGGGTCAACCCTCTGGATTGAAATGCCGGTCCATCAAGAGTAGACCCCATCCATCGGGAAGTGAGTCATGGAACAACCCATGCAGACCATTGAGCACGCCCCGTTCACACTGGACCAGGCCAGCCTGAAGATGCAAGTGAATTGGCGAGACCTCAATTGCGCGTGACAGGAATTCATTGCTGTATTCGAATGCTGCACTTCCCCGCTGGTATGCCAGACGACCCATGGCTACTGGCGCTGTTTCATGAAAACCGTGGAACAGTACGTTGAGTACTTTTATGATGGTCGCCTCGACTGTTTCACAAATTCATCCATGGTTTTTGCCGTAGGTTTGGGGAAGAGGCTACTGGCTGACTCCAGTGAACCGTACACGGCACAAAGCATCAGGAATTGCCGGAGGGAGATTTCTCCAGTGTCTTCAAATTTGCGCAAGGTGGCACTTGGAACGCCGCTTCTATGGGCGGCCTCGCTGCGGCTGTGTCCTCTTCGCCTTCTCAGAGACTTGAGTTGAAATGCAAGCTCTGCCTGAACCTCATTTGGCGACTCTATGAACATCATAATATCAAACACACTTTATATAATAGATTAGTTGACAATATAGTATCAATTATCAGTTATTAATAAAAGTCATAATGTTGGCTTCAGGGTTGGATCATAAATCGTACGTATCCAACAGCAGGCCCTGCAAATCATTCCAGCACAGGCCTTCAGATCACCTGGCACGAACATGCAAATGCGTCCAGCGCGCCCATAGAGACAACTGGTCGCTTACATCAAAGCATGGCTGAACATGAAAAAGCGTCACTGAAAAATCGGTGTGATGAATTAGAGCGTCAAATAAATTGTCGCCTAATAAATACAACTCCTTTGCGTATCGGCTTGGACGAAGGCCTGTTTTTTTACAGCTTATTAGGCTGCAAGTACTGGTTATAACTCAAATTTTTCCTTTACCTCAGCGGCTGTATTGTGCCAACTGCGGACACTCAGTAACGCCAGGTTAAAGCGACGGCGTAGCCGCTCGCTTTTGAGCGCCTTGTTAACTTTTTACAGATCAAGATTACGTTTTAATACCTTTGCTGATGTAATAATTCGCGTAGTGCGATAAAGCTCAGGATGTTTTTCACTGTCTGTGTAACGCATAGGCTCGCCTGACGTCGGACTAACAAACCAAGAGACTTCTGGGCGCGGCTCACCGAGCTGCTTTTTAAGCGCTTGCGATGTAATACCTATCGCTTCAGCCGCCGCATTGAACGTGCAGCGTGTTTTTACTTCGTTTAGGTAATCAATTACCACGGTAATTTTGTCTTGCACTACAAGATGCTCCTTGTAAAGTTAACAGTTAATTCAATAGCCTCGCGCATTATATCACTTTGAAGCCTGACCAGATTCCGCTTGGTGCCAAGAGCGGGCATCGTTTGGCATTTTTGTCCTTATATGTTCTGATATACGCGCAAGCAAAATCGATAAGAGACCGATTTAAAACGAGTTTCCAATTACCGCCAATCTACATATACGGAACGTGTGTTATATAGACGCGTCCGTATACTTAACTGTTAGACTTTAAGGAGAATTTGTTATCAACTGGGAAGCCACCGGAGCAGTAGGTGAAGATATAGGACAGTTGACTTCAGAAGAATTCTGCCGTTTTTCAAACATGGCGTTTCTATCTTTCTCATTCTTCTCTGCGGGGCATTTCCAGTACTCCAGTGGTTCCTTGAGTGACTGAGACTGGTTCGAAACTCTAGCTATAATCCGATTTTGGCTTCGTGGCAAAGGATGTAAGCAATGGTGGGAAAGGCTGGGAAAACATATGTACGGACCTGATTTGTGGATTTCATAGAAACTGAGCTGGCAAGACCCGGTTCCAGCCTAACAAGCCAAGGCAACAGGGACGCCGGAGCCGGCGCAGTTGCTTGAGGCGTTATGCATACCGTAGAGGAGTCCAGTAGGTGAACCTGAATCAGGTTACATTGCCCGTCAACGACATGGAAAAAGCCACGGAGTTTTATCGAAGAATGGGCTTCCTTCAAATTGTTGATACGCCTCACTATGCTCGCTTCGAGTGCACAGAAGGAAGTTCGACATTTTCTGTGAGTTTAGACGAAAGCGGTAGGGAGAACGTCTCGGTAATTTACTTTGAGCACGAACATCTGGAAGAGCTTGTTTTAACTCTCAAACAGAAGGGAATCGAGTTCGACCAAGATCCCACGGATATGCGCCATTTGTGGCGCGAAGCGATTCTGCATGACCCGTCTGGGAACAAAATAAAGCTGTACTGGGCGGGAGAAAACCGTCTAAATCCCCCATGGCGGGTAGAGCGGAATGAATAACAAACGCAGGCACAATCGCCCTTCGGGCTGGACTCGCTACGCTCGCCCGTGCTGCGGGCGTTGCAGGCCATAGATAAGGAATTCATTTATGCGAATAGTAATATGAACGGGAATGGAGGGATCAAAAAATGATCAATTTAGGGCATTGTTCGACCACGGTGCATAACACAGCAAGCGCCCCATAATGCAAATATTCAACACATCGAAGAACACAACAGATATCACCCAGGCATTGCTAAAAGACGGGGGTGTTATCGTCAACCAGCAAGCATCCGATGAGCTTATTGATAATGTCAATGCAGAATTGAGAACAGCCTTTGACCGTGAGGGCCATTTGTTTGAGAACGATTTCAACGGTCACAAAACACTGAGGCTCGGTGGGATACTGGCATTATCGCGTACTGCTGCGGAGCTGATTGCCCATCCGCTAGTGATAGAAGTTGCAAATAGGGTATTAAAACGCCATTGTGAGTGTTACCGGATTGGCAGCTCTACCGCGATAGAAATTCAACCGGGCGAAGTCAATCAGGTGCTCCACCGCGATGATGATTTTTATCCCATTCGTATTCCGGGTGTTGAGTTCCAGATTGCGGCAATGTGGGCTCTGGATGATTTTACATTGGAAAATGGTGCCACTCGCGTGGTACCAGGTAGTCAGAGTCTTCGCGAGAGTAGGGAGGTGAAAAGCACTGACATCATTCAAGCGGAGATGCCAAAAGGGTCAGTGCTTTTTTACCTCGGTTCTACCTTGCATGGTGGCGGTGCCAATAGAGCCCAGGCGCCCCGCTCAGGGTTAATCACAACTTATAGCCTTGGCTGGCTGCGACAGGAAGAAAATCAATATTTGACTATTCCTCGCGAAGTGGCCGACAGCTACCCTGAGGAAATTCGCCGCTTAATGGGCTACCAAAGCCACGGTGAAAACCTTGGTGTTTACCCGGGTGATCCTGATGGGCATTGGTTTATGTCTTAGGAGCCTAATCCAGAGATATACTTCCCCAAATGTTATCCGGCCTTTCTATTGGATGTTAACCTACTGAGAAATTGTGGATTCTGAAAGTCCGTTAATGCGCGCTCAATTTCTTCGGACGTATTCATCACAAAAGGGCCGTATTGCACCAGCGGCTCTTTAATAGGCCGGCCGCTGAGTACCAATAAATCTACGCCCGTGGGCCCAGCCTTCAGCTGTAATGTACTGCCGCTCGCATAGACGCCCAGTTGGCGCGATGCTATCAAATCGGTCGCCCCTTGATAGACATACACTACCGCAGTATTTTCTGTACTGAAAGACAATTCAACTGCTTCGTTAGCGGACAATTGCACATCCAGAAATACGGGCTGTGTTGAAATTTCTGGTAGCGGACCCCGCTGGTAGCGGACCCCGCTGCAGCTGTTGATCAATGGTCACTTTGCCAGCGATGACACGAACTTTCCCGCCGCCAGACAATTGCTGCTCTGTTATATCGGCGTTGAGAATTTCCTGATAAGCGGCGGGCTTCATTTTTTCAGCGGCGGGTAAATTTAACCATATTTGAAAGCCATGCAATAAGCCTTGCTCCTGCTCAGGCATTTCAGAGTGAAGCACGCCGGCACCCGCTGTCATCCACTGCACATCACCAGCACCAATGACTCCCTCATTACCCATATGGTCGCGGTGGCGCATGCGCCCAGCCTTCATGTAGGTAATGGTTTCAAAACCTCGATGAGGATGCTCAGGAAAGCCTCCGATATAGTCGGCAGCGTCGTCGGAGTTGATCTCATCGATCATCAAGAAGGGGTTTAGCACTTGATGCAGGCGGCGACCCGCCAAGCGATGAATTTTAACGCCGTCACCATCCTGGGTGGGCTGGGCAGGTATTACTTGAACTAATTTTCTCATTGGCTTTCTCCAATTGGTTGTTGTGGCGCCGCGCGCTTACGCGGCCTCAAGACCTTCTCGACCATGGGCAGCGGTAAAATCCTGCGCTGGCCCCACGGGAACGACCCCAGTGGGATTGATCATCAGGTGGCTGGCGTAATAGTGCGTCTTAATATGCTCAAAGCTGACGGTTTGCGCCACGCCGGGCACTTGGTATAGCTCGCGCACATAGCCACTAATGGCGGGGTAATCAGCCAGTAACTGGCGATTGGTTTTAAAATGACCAAAGTACACGGCATCAAAGCGAATGAGGGTGGTAAATAAACGCCAATCAGCTTCCGTCAACCGATCGCCCGCCAGATAGCGCTGCCGGGTTAGCAGACTCTCGACCCAGTCCAGCGAATCGAACAAGCTGTAAAATGCTTCTTCATAGGCCTGCTGCGTGGTCGCAAAACCGGCTCGGTAAACACCATTGTTGATGGTGTCGTAAATACGCTCGTTCAAGTCATAGATCGTCTCGTGTAGAGCCTGCGGATAGTAATCCGTAGTGTTACCGGTTAAATGATTAAACGCGGTATTGAACATACGGATAATCTCCGAGGATTCATTGCTGACAATGGTCTGTGTTTGCGTATCCCACAATACCGGCACCGTAACTCGACCCTCATAGCTGGCATCGGCTTTTAAATACAGCTGATATAGAAAGTCCAAGCCGTAAAGCGGATCGTTCATTTCCCAGCCGTTTTCCAGCATGATCGGCTCGACCACGGTGACATCGATATAGTCTTGCAACTGCTTGAGCTGGCGAAAAATCAATGTACGGTGTGCCCAGGGGCAAGCCAGTGACACATACAAATGGTAGCGCCCTTGCTCTGCTTTAAAGCCGGGTTCCCCATTGGGGCCGGCTTCGCCATTCGGGGTCAGCCAATTTCTAAAGCGACTATCCTGGCGGCGAAATTCACCACCGCTAGTGTCGGTGTCGTACCACTGGTCAACCCATTCACCCTTCTGTAATAATCCCATTACGCTGCTCCTGCAAAATCATTGATAGAAAATTTCGACATCAAGGCGTCAACCTGTTGTTTGCTCTGGGCAATCACTTGCTCAGGTGTGCCTTTCGAGCCACTGGCATCAATATGAAATACCTCGGAAATACCTAGAAAGCGGCAGATATGCTCCAGATAGCGACTGGAAAAATCCATCTCGCTGCCGAGAGGTGTGCCGCCGGTGGCGGTGATAATGAAGGCCCGCTTTATCCCCAGTAAGCCTACAGGGCCTTGCTCGGTGTATTTAAAGCTAACACCTGCACGACAGATGGCATCAATCCATTGCTTTAATGAGGCCGGAATTCCAAAGTTGTACATTGGCGCCGCTAGTACCAGCGTATCGGCGCTTTTCAACTCGTCAATCAATTGCTCTGACAAGGTTAATTGGGCCTGTAAGCTGGCCCGCTGATTGTCGGATGAGCCGTGAACAGCGACCAGGTCTTGCGCACTAATTGGCGGCAAGGGTTGTTGTGCCAGGTCTCGGCTGATAACGGGCTCACCTAAGGTGTCAACCAGATACTGCCCAATGATACGAGTATTTGAATTACTCAGTCGTGCGCTACTATCAATATGTAATACGGTCATGTTGTTATTCCAATTTGGTTAATTTTTACGGCTCGCGTTTACTTGGCCAGCTGGGTTTGCAGCCACCGATCTGCACTCAGGCTACCAGCGCCCCTGAATGCCAGGCCAACACTGATTGCCAG
>PVMK01123418.1_pt1 | contig 42408 bp, 50 predicted proteins | sample 1853481 | NCBI WGS metagenome assembly PVMK01 (sample SAMN08533507, study PRJNA380276) | Marine sediment metagenome, whole genome shotgun sequencing project.
ACCTACCAGCCCTGTACGCCCCTTGGGGACCTGGACGTCGAGAGAGTGCAGCGCGGCAATCTTGCCGTACGCATAACCGAGGCTTGAAGTAGTGAATGCAGTGTCCGCCACGGGGTTCAGATTAGGAGCAATGTCGCTCTGGGCGGCCTACTTATGATCGACATAGGTCAGCTCCAGGGTGACCGTCGTTCCTGGTGAGAGGTTGTCGATCGTCCAGACGCCATCTCCGATCGTTCCTGCGCTTGGGGATGCAGAGGCAATGCTGCATGCACACGGTGGCTCCTCGAGATGGAACACGATGTCTTGTGTCGTGGAAGTCGCTGGATTGACGATGGTGATCGTTTGTACACCACCGACGATGGAGTTGCCCCTGACCTCGGACTGCCACGACGAAAGCTGCATCGTCTCGGACGACGCAGCCGAGGTTGACTCGGACGACGCGGCAGTGGTCGACAGAACGGGTAGTACGAGCGCGAGCAGAAGAGCCTTTTTCAACATGGTGTGCATTGTGTCCCCAACTCGGCTGATACACCAGACACAGTTCTGCTCCAACCGTGGTGACTAGTGCGTGTCAGAGACGCGTACGAACCGGTGTATCCGGTTGACGTCTACGGTCAGTGTGATGGAAGTGCTGTTGGCTGTTGTTGGCGCCTCGATTGCAACCGCTCTCGCGGTCGAATTGTTCATGGGTTGGCGCGGGCGCAAACGCTTGCATGCTGAGATCTGGGCGATCGCTTTCGGTGCCTATGCCGTTGCCACCTGGGCACTCGCGTTTGGGCTTGCGTTCGGCTGGACGTCTTTCAGCTTCAGGATCTTCTACTACCTCGGTGCCATCGCAAACATCTCGCTGCTTGCTGTTGGCTCGGTAGCTCTGTGGAGGGAACGGGTTGCCAAGAGGTTGCTTCCGATCGTGAATCTGTGGCTTGTGTTCGGTTTCTTCGCCACATTCCTCGCACCGTTCGTTGCGCCGCTGCCTGCCGATACTGTTCCCGAGGGGAGTGAGGTCTTCGACTTCACGTTCATGATCGAAGCCTTGACGCTTCCGGGGCCGAGGTTGTTCGCGGCGATTTCGGGAGCGGTCGGCTCGATCGTGATCATCGGATTTGCGCTCGTCTCCGCCGTCCGGTCCTGGCGCTCGAATCGCCGCCTGGCCTACGGGAACATCCTCATCATCGGCGGAGTACTCGTCCCCGCCTTTGGCGGGAGCCTGACAGCACTCGGTGAGTCCTCAGCCCTTGCGATCTCTCTCGCGGTCGGCATCACCCTCCTCTGGTTCGGCTATCACATGGCGTCGGGCGCCGGTCGCGGAAACGTCCTCCCTTCAGGGGGGACGGGCGAGTCATCGAGCCAGGGGGGAGCGTGAGCCAGCGAACCCGGTTCGCGAGAACTCAACGCGATCTAGGGCTCACGGGCCACGAGCGGTCGACCCAAGGTGGTGCCGTCATAGGCTCGCGGGCTCGCACTCCCCCCTAGATCCTCGCTGCGCTCGTCTCTCGTCCCCCCTGAAGGGAGGACGTTCGCTTTGGTCAGCGTTTCTTTCGTTCCCGCCAGCCGGTGGTGAGATATCGCCAGTAGGTCGTGCTGTCCTCGGGTTCTGGGTCAGGTTCCGGCTCGGTGATATCAGGTTCTGGTTCGGGGCTCTGGGTCCTGCCTTCCGCTAGTTGCTCTCTCAAGAACTTGGATTCGGTCTCTGCCTTTGCTGCCCGTTCGCGCGCTTCGGCGAGTTGTTGGCCTGCCTCATGGAGGTTGCCGAGCTGGTTGAGCATCTTGTTCCAGGCATCGATGGGAACGATCATCGTTCCGGGTGGGGACTCCGGTGCTGGGGGTTGTGCCGTATCGGGCTCGCTGGCTCGCGGTCCCCCCTGGCTCGAAGACTCGCCCGTCCCCCCTGAAGGGGGGACCACTGGCTCGATCTCGCGGCCTAGGTCATGTGCTCGGGCGATCACTGCGTCGAGGTCAACCATCCGCAGGGCGAGGTCACCGTCCGCCTCCAGGTACGAGGGGAGATCTGCCCTCCGTACCCATTTGCGAAGCGTGTTGGTTGGTATGCCGGTCGCCTCCTCGGCTTCGCGGAGGGTGACCCAGTGGCGGTTGTCGACGAAGTCACTTCTGGCGCGTTTCTGGGATGGCTTGGGCGGCCCAGGTCGCTTCTTGCCGCCGCCGCGCATTGCTTCAGTCTCCCACCGTGTTGTTGCATCCATGAAGCGGCATCCTATCGGGGAACGGCGCCGCTTGGACACTAGGATGACGCCACCAACAGAGAACTGGAATGACCGCACGGGATCCCAACATCGAAGAAGACGTACGCGCAATGGTTCGCGGCATCGTTGACGGTCTGTGGGGCGCAGAGGAACCGGCAGATGACACCCCACCGGTGCCGAACGACGAGGTCAGGATTGTGGCGATTGGAGGGGACCACGGCGGGTTCGCCCTCAAGGAGCGGCTCGCGTTCAAGCTCGCCGAACAGGGATTCGAGGTGATCGACTGCGGGACTGACTCTGTCGATGCCGTCGACTACCCAGACATCGCCTCAGACGTTGCACGCAGGGTCAGCTCCGGGGAAGCGAACGCTGGTGTCATGATTGATGGTGCTGGCATTGGCTCGGCCATGGTTGCAAACAAGATCCCTGGCGTGCGGGCTGCGCACTGCTATGACATCTCAACCGCCCGAAACGCTAGAGAGCACAACCATGCCAACGTGCTCACCCTCGGGGCAGGGCTCACCGGGGATGCTCTTGCGTGGCAGATCACACAGGAGTTCCTCGCAACACCCTACGGTGAGGGCAGGCACGCAAGGCGAGTAGCGATGATCGACGTTCTCGACACGGCCTCGATGGAGAGCACCACATGACAACACAGGATGTATCGAGGGATCAGCTCATCGAGCTGGTCACACGAGAGGTGCTCGCGGCGCTCGCCGAACGGGCAGACATCTGTGCGAACCCGACGAAACTGCGCGAGGTCGTAGCCAACGGAGCAGACCGTGTCTCATTCCACGGAGTTGCAGACGATGTCCCTCTTGACCTCGCCAAGTACATCGACCACACCCTCCTCCGACCAGATGTCACTGGTGATGAGATCGATGTGTTGTGCAAGGAAGCGGTTGACAACGGCTTCGCATCCGTGTGCATCAACCCGTACTGGGTGAAGCGCTCAGCAGAGAACCTGCGCGGTTCAGATGTCAAGGTGTGCACGGTCATCGGGTTTCCCCTCGGTGCCATGACGTCGGATGTCAAGGCGGCAGAAACCCGCAAGGCGCTCCGCGACGGTGCACGTGAGGTCGACATGGTGATCAACGTTGGTGCCCTCAAGTCGGGCCAGAACGATGTGGTTCTCAAGGACATCGAACGTGTTGTCGACGCGGCCCACGAAGTCGGTGCTCTCACGAAGGTCATTCTCGAGACTGCCCTGCTCACGGATGAGGAGAAGGTGATCGCATCGTCCCTTGCAAAACGGGCGCGTGCAGACTTCGTCAAGACGTCCACAGGGTTCGGCGGTGGCGGAGCAACGGTGTATGACGTAGCGTTGATGCGAGAGACCGTTGGTCCTGACATGGGAGTCAAGGCGTCAGGCGGCGTAAGGACATTGGAGGACGCAGAAGACATGATCGCTGCAGGAGCCACACGGATCGGTGCATCCGCTGGGGTGCAGATCGTTGGCGGAGTCGAAGGAGACGGTAATGGCGAACGGTATTGAGCTTCGATCGTACGCGTTCCTCGACAGCCTCCAACCCCAATACGCGGCGTTCGTTGGCACCATCTCGACAGGTTTCCTTCCTCTTGCGGGTGAGTCGTCTCTCTGGGTCGAGGTCGCTCCAGGCATCGAGATCAATCGCCTCACGGATATTGCCCTCAAGGCAACAAGCGTGACGCCAGGGATGCAGATCATCGAGCGCGTCTTTGGCCTCCTCGAGGTGCACTCGCCGCATCAAGCCGAGACCCGCGCTGCGGGGGAAGCAATCCTTGATGCGCTCGGCCTCACAGTGGAGGACCGCCTCAAGCCAGAGGTGCTCTCGAGCCAATTGATCCGCAGGATCGAGGACCACCACGCCCAACTGATCAACCGGATGCGACACGGGCAGATGATCATCCCCGGACAGACGCTCTATGTCCTCGAGTGTGCGCCCGCCGCGTACGCTGCGCTTGCCGCGAACGAGGCAGAGAAAGCTGCGAATATCAACATCCTCGAGGTCAGAGCGTTCGGTGCTGTTGGTCGCATCTACCTCGGAGGTGAGGAGAGCGACATGGATGTTGGCTGGAAGGCCGCCATCGCTGCTCTCGAGGGTATAGACGGTCGAACCAAGTCATAGATAAAGAACACAGAACAATCAGGAGGAATCGATGGCAGACGCACTGGGAATGATCGAGTGCAGGAGCTTCGCCGCAATGGTCGAGGCAAGCGATGCAATGGTGAAAGCAGCCAAGGTTGAGCTGGTTGGTTTCGAGGAGACAGGTGGCGGTTACGTCACCGCAATCGTGCGTGGCGACGTAGCAGCCGTCAAAGCTGCCGTCGACGCCGGTGTCCGCGGTGGCGAAAAGGTTGGCGAAGTGATCGCAACCCATGTCATTGCTCGCCCACACGTCAACCTCGATATCGTGCTGCCGCTCGGCAGGGCGGACGAGGCGACGGACGCCGTCGGCTGAATCGATCTCCAACGAAGGAGATGACATGAATCTTGGCAGGGTCACCGGCACGCTCGTCGCGACGCGCAAGGAGCCGATGCTCGAAGGGCTCCCGCTCCTTGTCGTGCGCCAGCTCAATATCGAGGGTGAGCCAACGGGTGCATACGTCGTTGCGGTCGACAGCGTTGGAGCCGGCGTGGACGAAGTCGTGTTGTACGCATCGGGAAGTTCCGCCCGCCAGACCGAAGTGACAAGGGACAAGGCTTGTGACGCTGTCATCATGGCAATCGTCGACCAGTGGGATCTCGACGGTGAGACCGTCTACGTGAAGTGACATGGCAGGTCTGACCGACGCCGAGGTCCAGGAGATCATCGCAAGGGTCCACGGTCGCGTGGCAACCGCGGACTTTCCCGGCAGAGCTGGACTCGCCATCGAAGCCTCCGATGCACTCACTGAGGCTGACGGCATCCTCGGTGAAGGCGTGTACGCCACCGTTGACCAGGCTGTCGCAGCAGCCCGCGCTGCTTTCGAGATGTATCGGTCTGTCGGCCTGGAAGCACGAAAAGGCTTGATCGAAGCAGTGCGCGTTGCAATGCGCGCAAACAACGAGCGGCTCGCGTATATGGCACGCCAGGAAACGGGCATCGGCCGAGCTGATGACAAGGTCCTCAAGAACGCCCTCGTGATCGAAGGTACACCCGGTCCTGAGGATCTTGAACCGCACGTGGTTACGGGCGACCACGGGATGATGATCACCGAGTACGCACCGTACGGGGTCATTGGCTCGATCACCCCAACAACCAATCCCACATCGACGATCATCAACAACGCCATTGCAATGCTGTCTGCTGGCAACACGGTGACGTTCAATGTGCACCCCAGCGCCAAGGCAGTGTCCATTGAGAACGTGAAGCTCATCAACAGGGCTGTCGTTGCAGCTGGCGGGCCCGCAGACCTCGTTACCTGTATTGCGGTGCCAACGCTTGACTCCGCAGAGGAATTGATGGCGCATCCAGACGTCCCCGTGTTGCTCGTGACAGGCGGTCCGGGTGTCGTGAAGGCTGCGCTCAGGACGCCGAAGAAGGCGATCGCCGCTGGGCCGGGCAATCCTCCTGCCGTGGTGGATCAGACCGCCGACATCGCAAAGGCAGCGAAGGACATCGTCACTGGCGCGTCCTTCGACAACAACATCATCTGTGTCGATGAGAAGACCACGATCGTCGTCGACACGGTCGCAGACAGACTGATACAGCACATGACCGCCGTTGGTGCCTACCGGCTCAAGGAGCATGAACTCAAACGTCTTGAGCGAATCATATTCAAGGAGCTTGGAGCTCCGAACAAGCCGGGCGTGATGAACCCCGAATTCATAGGCAAGGACGCCTCAGTCATACTCAACGCCATCGGCGTCACGGCCCCAGAGGGCACCAGGCTTGTGATTGCGGAGGTTCCAAAGGAGCACAGTCTCGTGTGGACAGAGCAGATGATGCCTGTGATGCCTGTCGTCAGGGTCAAGGATGTCGACACCGCGATCGATCTGGCATTCCGCTCAGAACACGGTTTCAGGCATACGGCGTCGATCCACTCGACGAATGTGGACGCGATCACGCGCATGGCAAGAGTGATGAACTGTTCGATCTTCGTGGCCAACGGATCCAACGTTGCCGGCCTCGGCTCAGAAGGCGAGGGGTATACGTCTTTCTCGATTGCAAGCCCGACAGGGGAGGGCCTCACCCGGCCGAGAACGTTCTCGCGTGTGAGGCGTGTCACCGTTGTGGGGGCTTTGAACATTGTCTGACCAGCGATCACCAGCCATTGCTCTGTGGGAGTTCTCCTCAATCGTTGAGGGTGTCAACGCAGCGGATGCCATTGCAAAAGGTGCACCGATAGACCTGCTCTACACCGGTACAACACACCCAGGGAAGTATCTCGTGCTCGTTGCAGGGGACACCGCATCCGTAGAGGTGGCAACGATCATCGTGGCGGACCTGAGGGTTTCATTGATCGATCTTGTGTTCCTCCCAGATGTGCACCCGACGGTTGCAGACGCAATGGTGAGCAGCGACACCGCGGCGGCCACAAAGGCCGACGCCATCGGGATCATCGAAACCAGGACGATTGCATCCGGCGTTGATGCAGCCGACGCCGCTGTGAAAGCTGCCGATGTTGTGCTCTCGTCGCTCCGAATGGCTGATGGCATCGACGGGAAGGCATACTTCATCGTCGAAGGAGTCATCGGTGAGGTCGAAGCAGCCGTCGACGCAGGGCGAGACGAGAGCTGCGGATCAACTCGTTGCATCCGTCGTCATTGCCCAGCTCACGGACGAGCTACGTGCCGACCTCGCTGCATCTGCCGGATTCCTCGATCGGGTCCGTGCCCACCGCGAGAAGTCCTGATGCAGCTGGGACTCGTGCGTGGCACCGTTGTGGCCACAGTCAAGGACCCGGGTATGGAAGGCATGAAACTGCTCGTCGTCCAGCCCCTCGACGAGCATCAAAACCCGGTGGGGGAATGCGTTGTCGCTGCTGATGCGGTGTATCAGGCCGGTGAGGGCGAGTTGATCTACTTCGTTGCATCCAGAGAGGCGGCAGAAGCCATGGAGCCGCGCTTCGTGCCCGTTGACCATGCGATTGTCGGCATCGTTGACGATCTCGATGTCCGCCCATGAAGGTGGGCAGAGTCATCGGGAACGTGGTGTCCACCATCAACCACGAGTTCTTTGACGGCGAGCGGCTACTGATAGTGAAACTAATCGACAACGGTGAGGACACCGATGACTATCTCATCTGCACCGACGTCGTCGGAGCGGGATCGGACGAAACCGTCCTCGTCCTCGACGAAGGTTCCTCGGCCCGCAAGATCTACGACGTCGACACCGCCCCCATCCGCAGCGTCGTCGTTGGCATTGTCGACACCATCGACGAACCCTCAGCGCGAACCCAGGGTTCTAGACCGCAGTGAGTGCGGTTGTCAGCCCGGAGAACGAGGGACAACCACAAGTCGTGCCCGCAGGTAGTCTCCCCGACATGGTGATCAGCCGAATTCTCAGTGTCTTCCTCGCGTTCGGTCTCCTTGTCGCGGCGTGTGGCGGCGATTCCATCTCCGCAACGAATTGTGAGGAACTCGCTGACGAGACGATCGGCATGTTCCAAAGACTCATCGACGATGTCGATGACGAATTCGGTGACATGACCATGGCAGAGTTCGTTGCATCGGGGGATGAGTTGCCCTCTGTGGAGCAGTTCGAAGAAGATGCCGCAACGATCGATGAGCTTGCAATCGAGCTCGGCTGCTCTCCTGACGAGATGAGCGCCGGGGTTGAGCAGCGTCTCGACACACTCACAGCGCAGTCAGACCTCGGGCGGTTCCTCATCGACGCGATGCGCGCCGGAGGCTTGTAGTCCGCCGAAGGATGCGGCGCCCTAGAGCTCTGACGCAGACCCCTTGTCGAGAAGCCAGACCACCTTCTCCTTCGCAGTGATTCTCGCCGCAGGTACATCGGCGCCAGCCGCAATGGAAGCGACCATTGCGGCCTTCGAATCTCCCGCGACAAGGAAGTACACGATGTCGCTCTCGCTCAGGAGATCGAACGTGGACGTGAGGCGCCACGAGTCCAGGTGCTGGACAAAATTGTCGATGTAACGAGGACCCGAAGTCCCCAGCGCTTCCGTTTCGGGGAACAGCGATGCGGTGTGCCCATCCTCCCCGATCCCGAGGAGTGTCACCCTTCTCGCTGCGGTCGCCAGGACCCCGATGAGCGTCTGGGTGAATCTTGAGGCCGCCTCCGTTGGGGAGTGGAGCGTCGTATCCGGGGCAACGAACTGCACGCCGGTGCTCGTGACGAGTGTCTCTCTGATCATGCGCCGATTCGATTCAGGGCTCATGGGCGGAACCCATCGCTCGTCCGTCAACCAAGCCACCGTTGTTGACCAGTCGAGACCTCGAGACGCGAGGGATTCGTAGGTCGCTCGGGGTGTTGAGCCACCGGCGAGTCCAAGAGCCATACGGCCATCTGCTTCGATCTCAGACTGAAGCAGGTCAGCCGCGGATGTGGCGAGTTGCTCTGGCGTGTTGAACACTGTGTATTCCATGTCGCAACGGTAGCGGCAGAGCACAGCGCGCGAGTGTCAGGCAGGAGGCGGGACGTACCTTCCCGACACGACACGGCCCCCAACGGTGCGCAACTCCCAGACGCTGCCCTTCTTCCACTCCATTGGTCCATCCATAGGAACCTGCTCGGCAAACAGATGGCCGATCATGTCCTCGATGACGTCACCGTGGGAGCAGAGAACCACGGACTCCTCCTGGAGATCAGAGATGAGTCCCACGAGGCGATGCGGATGGCTGCCCTCGACGAGGGCCGGTTCGAGTTCAACAGGAACGCCGAGACGTTTTGCGAACGGAGATACAGTGTCGACGCATCTCGTGTAGTTCGACGATCCGATTCGAGTTATCGGATGGGCCATCAGCAGATCCCTCAGCACCTTCCGTTGTTTAAGGCCATGTTTGTCCAGCGGACGCTGCCAGTCATTCGCGTCAGCATCCTTGGCCTTTCCGGCCGAGCCGTGTCGCAACAGGTAGACCATGCCTGCTGAATTGGCGAGGTACATGTCGTTCGAACGGTCGAGAACTTCGCGATCATTGCGGTATATGAGCTTGCTGAGTCCCTTCTTGAGGGTTACCCACTTGATCTTGTCAACCTCAGAATTTGGTTTGAACTTGCCCTTCTTCACGTCGGCCAACCACCAGCGAACGACCTTTGGGTTGCCAGCCTTCGTGAAGTAGCCAACCGATCCGATCGGGCGCGGGTTCGTGCCGGCGAATCCTGTCTCCTCCCTGACCTCGCGAAGCGCCCCCTCGAGGAAGGTCTCGCCCTTGTCGAGTTTCCCCTTCGGTAGCGACCAGTCGTCGTATCGCGGCCGGTGAACGATCAGGTACTCGGCTTTTCCGTTGTCACGAGTGCGAGCGAGCACACAGCCGGCCGCCCAGATCGATTCGGTCGGCGGTGGTTCTGCGACCAACGTGTTCGGTTTCCTAGCCACGGTTACGGTCGAGCTCCACGATCTTGCGGAGCCTGCGCGAGTGCCGCTCCTCGGCGGTGAACTGTGCAGCGAGGTAGGTGTCAACGATCTCCGTTGCGGTGTTGACTCCAATGACTCTGCCACCTATGGCAAGAACGTTCATGTCGTCGTGCTCAACGGCTTGGTGCGCCGTGTAGTTGTCGTGTACGACAGCGGATCGAATCCCCGTGATTTTGTTCGCGGCGATGGACGCGCCCGCACCGGAGCCGCAAACGACGATCCCACGCTCGCCCTCACCGCTGACGACGGCTCGGCCAACGGCGGCGGCGATGTCGGGGTAGTCGACGGGCTCCTCCGAATCCGTGCCGACATCGAGAACGAGATGTCCCTCCTCCTCGAGATGGCGCACGAGTTGTTGTTTGAGTTGGAACCCAGCGTGATCAGCTCCGATCACCACACGCACCTTGTCTCCCTTGCACCGATTGCGCGGCAGGCTAGCCGCAGTTCCGTTCTTTGGGCTGTGTGCGGCACATACCGGCTCACCAACCCTGGGTTCGCGAAAGTTGGGAGGGGCGTACGCTTGGGGGATGCGCATGGTGGTCGTTCTCGTTCTTCTGGTCGGCGCGGCGTGTTCTTCTGGGCCCGAGGCGCCGGCTATCTCGTCGCTCGAGACCGTGTGCAACGAAGAGTTCTGCGTCGATGTTCCGAACGGATGGAACGCCGAGATAGGCGATACCTACCTGTCCTTCCACCACACGCTTGATCCAACGCACACCTTTCTGACCGTTGGGGTTGCTGACATGGAGGCAATGGTCGTAGCTGCAGGGGGAACCTGGCCGGTTCCTGCTGAAGAAGCGACCCGGTCGTTCTGGGCGTTGCTCGAGGAGGTCGATGTGGCGGAGTTCAGGCGGTCGGCGCGCCAGATCGGTGGTGCTATCAAGAGCTGGGGAACCCATGTTGATGGAGAGATGTGGCATCTGCTCCATCCTGTGCAGGGCTCGAGAGCCGTGGGAATCGAGATGCGTGCGCCGAATAGCTCATGGGAGGCCCATGCCGATGCCGTGTTCAACAGCCTTGTGGTGAGCGAATAGCACAGCAGTTCCCACAGATGTTCCTGGTTCCGTCGTAACCTCCGTCGTATGTCTGACTCGTTTCTCATTCGTGGCGGAACCTCACTTGCAGGAACCATTGCTGTTGGCGGCGCCAAGAACGCCGCGCTCAAGCTGATGGTGGCCTCACTGCTCGCGCCAGGTACCCACACCATCGAGAACGTTCCCGACATCGTCGACGTTGAGATCATGGGTCGAGTCCTGCAGCACGTGGGTGCTGACTGTGACCGTGTAGGGAACACGCTGACGATCACTGTGCCAGAAAACCCTGTCCCGGAAGCTCCGCTCGATCTTGTTCGACAGATGCGAGCATCGATCCTCGTCCTCGGAGCGTTGTTGGCGCGGACGGGTGAGGCGAGGGTTGCTCTCCCGGGAGGAGACGACTTTGGATCAAGACCCATCGATTTCCATGTTCGGGGTCTCGAGGCGATGGGGGCCGAGTTCGAACTCAGCCACGGAGTCCTCCATGCGTCGGCACCCGAAGGTCTGGTCGGCACCGAGGTGTTCCTCGAATTTCCCGTCGGTTGGTGCAACAGAGAACTTGCTTCTCGCGGCAGTGCTTGCTGAGGGAACGACAACGATCGGGAATGCCGCACGGGAACCAGAACTCGTCGATCTCGCAGATTATCTCAAGGCAATGGGTGCCAAGATCGACGGTGCAGGTACTTCGACGGTCGAGATCCATGGAGTAGGGGCGCTCTCGCCTGCAGCGCATCGCACGGTTCCCGACAGGCTCGAGGCGGGCACATATCTGGCTGCTGGTGCGATGACCTGTGGAACGGTCACGGTCACGAACTGCAGGCCCGAGCACCTGAGGATGGAGCTGCGGAAATTCGAGTCGATCGGTTGTGAGATATCGACGACCGAGTCCTCAGTCACCGTGGTCGGTCCGGAGAGACCCGTTGCGGTTGATGTTGCCACGCTTCCCTATCCGGGATTCCATACAGACATGCACCCACAGATGGTGACGCTTCTCTCGATCGCCGAGGGAACGTCCCTTGTGACCGAGAACATCTATGAGGGCCGCTTCAGGTATCTCGGTGAATTGAACCGGATGGGAGCCGACATCCACGCCGATGGTCAGCATGTCGTGATCCGAGGCGTTGAATCTCTCTCCGGGTGCGAGGTTGACGCCTGTGACATTCGTGCTGGCGCCGCTCTCACGATCGCGGCACTACGCGCCGAGGGAGAGACGCTGCTTCGTGATGCGCACCATGTCGATCGTGGATATGACGGGTGGGTTCCCTCGCTGAGGTCCCTCGGAGCCGACATCCAGCGCGTCTGATGCCGCCACGTCTCCATGTTCGTGACGCGCCGTTGCGCGGGTAACGGGAACAGTTCGCCCTACGCGGATGTTGGAAATTGCGGGCGTGGTGTGGCTACCATCGCTTACGACTGAGGAGCACGATGACCAACGGCACTGAAGGCAGCATCATTGAGATCGCTTCTCCCGCGCCCCGAGGTGCCGCCACAGACATCGAAATAGATAGGACGGCGCTTGAGGCCGCTCTTGACTACATCCGCCCCGCCCTCCAGGCGGATGGGGGAGATGTCCTCCTCGAGTCGATACTCGGTGGCACGGTGAACCTCCAGCTTCTCGGTGCGTGTGGCGGCTGTCCAATCTCCGAGACGACGGTCACTGCCGGTATCGAACGGATACTCAAGGACAGGGTTCCTGGAGTCGTCGAGGTCCTCGCCACCTGAGGGCGGACGTCGCTTGAACCGTTATGGTCTCGGTGATGGAACTCACCCGACTCATCGACGCAGCCTCGTCAGGCGATCCTCGCGCACTCGGACGGCTCTGTTCCGTGATCGAACAAGGTGATGCATCAGCCCGGATCCTCGCGGCGAAGCTCTATCCATTCGGTGGAAAGGCTTGGACCACAGGCATCACCGGGGCTCCAGGGTCTGGGAAGTCAACGCTTGTATCTGAACTCGTCGGGAGCATCGTTGGTGACGGGAAACGTGCCGCGATCCTTGCAGTTGATCCATCCAGTCCTCTCACAGGAGGTGCCATCCTCGGTGACCGGATACGCATGGGCACCCACTCAGGCAACGACAATGTGTTCATTCGGTCCCTGTCGAGTCGTGGACACCTGGGCGGGATCTCCACCGCAACGCCTGCCATGGTCGCCTGTCTGGATGGAATCGGCATCTCCGAGATCTTTGTGGAGACGGTCGGGGTCGGACAGTCTGAGGTCGAGATCGCCTCGTCAGCGGACACCACGATCGTTGTGATCCCTGTCGGATGGGGGGATGCTGTACAGGCGGCGAAGGCCGGTTTTCTCGAAGTTGCTGACATATTTGTGGTGAACAAAGCAGACAGGGCAGGCGCTGATGCAACCGCTGCGGACATAGAGGCAATGCTCGATATCGGGCCGGAGACACCGTGGCGCCCTCCTGTGCTCCTCACCGTTGCTTCGGAGGGCACGGGCGTTGGCGATGTCGCCAATGCGGTCCTTGAACACCGCGAGTTCCTTGTGTCGAGCGGCGAACTGAAGCCAAGAAGGAGACGAAGGGCTGCCCATGACCTGGCGATGGCGATTAGGGACAACATCGACCACGCAATCGACACAGATGAGCCTGCGACAGATCTCCTTGATGCAATAGCAACACGCAGTACCGACCCGTGGACCGCGGCAGATCGTTTACTCCACCCGCGGTAGCCCAAGACTGCGCTCGCCCGGTCAGTTGATCTGGGACCCTGGGTCCGAGTCTGCGGGACGTAGCGGGATGTAGAAGGTGTGGCCACGCGGCCTGGTCTCGATCGTGAGCCAGACGTCGTGCTGCCCGAGTGCGAGTGTGCCGTTCTGGTGCACTCGCAGACGCCCAAGTAGCCCGGCTGCACTGAGCAGGGCAATGCCGCCCACGACGAAAGCGAACCCGGCCACGCTGATGCCTCTCACCTTCTCGTACGAGACACCCGTGACGGGCAGAGTAGGAGGTGGCACGGTTGTCGGCGGTGGGCGGGTGATGGTGGTCGCGATGACCGGCGGGAAGACGACGGCGTCATCGGTGTCCGTGACCTCGGGTTCCGTCGGGTCCCGTTCCCTTCGCCGTCGCCTCGTTCGTAAACGGTGCAACGCCGTCGAGGTTCGCCACAGTGCAGTCGTATTGATGGTATTCGCCCACGGCGAGATCCGGGACATCGGGGTTTGGACAGTTCGAATCCCCGTCGACAGCGACCGCGATGTCATCGGTGACGTTGACGTTGGTGAGGTCCACCGGTCCCGGGTTCGTGACTCGGATCGTGAAATGGCCAACACCGTCGTCGCCGTACTCCGCCGGATTCGCCAATTTCTCAATGACGATCGCCGGACCTGGTGCCTGGGTCGTTGTGGTGGATGGTTCGGTTGTCGTCGTGGACGCCTCGGTCGTGGTTGTCGTCGGAGGTGTGCACTCGCCGATGGAGAAGACGAGTCCGCCACTGAAAATCTCATCGGACCCCATGAGCAATGACACCGTGACGGTCGGACCCAGGGTCAGGGGGGCCTCGGCCGTGGTGACGACGTCGGGTTCTCGCTCGACGTCCCTAAGCACTATGGAGTCATCCCCTGATGCGACGATGAGATCGTTCCCTGCGTGGACGGACGGCTGGTTGATCGCCCTTGCGACGCCGACGCAGCTCATGCCGATGAGATCGGGTGGGGTATCGGTCGTTTCGAGCACCGTGATCGATCCTTGTGGCGCCGTGACGACGGTATCGATCGAAATCTCGATTACGGTGGCCAGCGCGACCGGTACGCCCATCATGAACAGGCCGACCATCGCCGCGAGCGGGATGAGGATGCGATTCAAGACGGTGTCCTTCCTGTCGTCCGCCGCATCGGCATATGTGCCCCGATCCGCCGAGGTCTCTGCCGGTGCAGACCACGGACTCGTGCTGTGCGGAGCCCAACCCGCACACTCCGACTGTACTACACATCTGGTCCGCCGAGTAGCTGCATGATCACTGTCCGTTGATGACCCTCTCCATCCAACAGGAGGCTGGGCGCTGGTCCGCGTCGACCCTTCGAACGTGTCTCGACAGGCCACTAATGTGGAAGCACGCCTAGGTAAGGACGCAAGTGGAATTCGTTGATTACTCGGTTGAGGATGGCGTAGCTGTCATAACGCTGAACCGACCACCCGTGAACGCACTCAACAACGAGATGATCGCGGAAATCGACGAAGCCGTGGGCATGGCTGAGGCGACCGATGTGCGAGCAGTCGTCATCACTGGAGCGCCACATTTCGCGGCAGGAGCAGATATCACGGGCTTTCAGAAGACGTTCGAAGCCGGCGGAGACGAACGACAGGCCTCTGGGCTCTCAGAAGCGATCGCAAGATTCGCAAACCTGGAGAAGCCGACGATCGCGGCGATCAACGGATTCGCGCTCGGCGGAGGCCTCGAACTCGCCCTGGGGGCGGACTTCAGGTACATGGCCGAATCGGCAAAGGTTGGCCAACCTGAGATCCTCCTCGGCCTCATCCCCGGCGCAGGCGGTACACAGCGCCTTGCCCGACTTGTCGGGACCGCAGCGATCCAAGGAACTCTGCATGACGGGAAGGCAGGTGAAGTCCGAGGAGGCGCTCTCGCTCGGAATCGCGGACAAGGTCGCCCCCGATGACGAACTCCTCGATCTCGCGATGAGCGATGCTGCAGCATTCGCCGACGGACCGACCCAGGCCTATGCCGCGGCGAAACGTGCGGTGTCACGGGGGTTCGACCAACCGTTGGAGGAAGGCCTTGCAATCGAGGCTGAACAGTTCGCAAAGGCGTTTGCATCCAACGATGCCAAAGTCGGTGTGGCAGCATTCCTGGCCAAGGAGAAGCCTGATTTCAGCGGTACCTAAGCACTGATCGGCCTACCCTTCCCCGATGGCTTCTCAGCTCTCCCTCTGGGCAATTCGCGTCGCGATCGTGGTGATCGCTGGCCTTGCGTTCGTATGGGTCATCACTGGTTGGATGCACTCAGATGCCATACGGGCAGAGTTCCTCACACCGCGCCCCAGCGCAGGACGACTACCCGTTGACGGTCATAGCTGACCCTGCAGGAAGGGTGGTGCTCGAACGAACCACTCAAACTGTGCGAGAGGGGACGTGGGGCCTCGAGAGTGATGACGGCTATGCACAGGTGTCAACGATCGTGAGCATCGACGGCACCTCGGTGGAGCGCGGTTTCACGAACCTGGATGGCTCGCTGGAGGTAGGAGACGAAGTTCGGCTCGATCCTGATGCCTTCTCCGGCGACCCATTATCTGCACTTGGCCTCGGTTTCGAGGAGCCAAGGGCACCGTCTGATATCGGACCGCACCCGACGTGGCTCATCGACGGGCGGCGGTCGACATGGGTTGTCTTCGTACACGGCAGAGGCAACGATCAACTCACCGAGTCGCTGCGGATCATGCCAAGCCTGGTTGAGCAGGGCTTCCCAGTTCTGTCTGTTGCGTACCGCAACGATGTTGGGGCTGCAACGAACGAATCAGGTATGCGAATGTGGGGCCTCGAGGAGTGGCGTGACCTCGATGCGGCTTTGAGTCTCGCTCAGAGAAAGGGTGCAAAGGATGTTGTGGTCATTGGATCAGGCTTCGGTGCAAGCATCGTGTCAACATTCCTGCACGAGTCCCCCAACGTTGCACTCGTACGCGGTGTCATCTTCGACTCGCCCGTCCTTGATCTCGAAGGTGTCGCCTCGCGATGGGCTGCCGAGAACCGTACGCCTTCTCCGATTGCATGGCTCGGAAGAAGATTTGCAGCTGTTCGCTTCAGCATGGATTGGAAGATGCTGAACCAGCTTGAGCGCACCGAACAGTTCGACGTGCCGATTCTGCTCATGTTCGGAGCAGAGGATCCTGTGACGCCGCCTGATCGGTTCGTCCAGTTCGCTGAGGCCCTTCCTGACTCGGTCGAGATCGAACGCTTCGAACAGGGTGGACACACCGATCTGTGGAACATCGACGCTGCTCGGTACGAGTCGCGCATTGCAAGATTCCTGCTCGATGTCGTAGGGCCGGAGTGATCATGTACCTCGACCACGCCGCTTCCACCACGATTCGGCCAGAGGCCCTTGCCGCGCTTGACGAGGCCTATCAGCGATTCGACAGGAATGCGTCGGGGTTGCACGAGGAGTCGCGACGCGCAAAGAACGCGCTCGAGGAGGCGAGGGAACGTGCTGCGCTACTGGTTGGCGCGAGAACGCCTGATGTCATCTTCACGGGTTCAGGCACAGAAGCGGACAATCTCGCCGTGATCGGAGCAGCGCTTGCTTCAGGCCGGAACCGGATCGTCGTCTCGTCCATCGAGCACGATGCAGTGCTCAGAGCAGCCTATTCGCTCGAGCGCTTTGGCTTCGGCGTTGATGAGCTTCGCGTCTCGTCGAACGGTGTGGTGGAACTCCCACCTGACTCACAAGCGCATGATGAGCCTGTCGGGCATCGTCTCCGTGATGACGGCAAACAACGAGATCGGCACGATCGAACCTGTGGCGGAACTGGCGGCGACGCTGAGAGACAGGGATCCCGGTGTGCTGATCCACACAGATGCAGTTCAGGCGTTCAATTCGCAGGTTGTGACGTTAGAGGCGACGGGGGCAGATCTCCTCTCACTGGCCTCGCACAAGATCGGGGGACCAAAGGGAGTGGGCCTGCTTGCGCTGGGTGCAGGTGTCCGACTAGACCCGATCATCCATGGTGGCGGTCAGGAAGCGGGGAGACGCTCAGGTACATACAACGTGGCTGGGATCGTGTCGATGGTCGCTGCAATGGAAGCGGCCCACGCCGATCGTCAGGATTTCACCGAAAGGACGGCGGCGGAGCGAGACGCGTTCGAATCCGCGGTAACAGCGGGCTGTCGCGGCTCGATCGTCACGGCCGCAACGGCAGAGAGGTTGCCACACATCAGCCATATCCGTTTCCCCGACGTGCTCGCCGAGACACTCCTGATTCGACTGGATCAGGCAGGAATCGCTGCCGCAGCAGGTTCGGCCTGCCAGTCGGGCGCTGTGGACCCGAGGCACGTGCTCAAAGCAATCGGCTTCGATGACACCGCGGCAGGGCAATGCGTGCGGTTCAGCTTTGGTTGGGACGCTCCCCAGGGTGGAGGTTGGCGTGCCGCTCGTTCCGTTCTCGATGTGCTGGCACAGCTCTGATGAAGGCGCTCGTTGCAATGTCAGGCGGCGTGGACAGCTCTGTGGCAGCCGCGCTCATGCTCAAGCAGGGATATGAGGTTGTCGGCGTCACTCTCAAACAATGGGAGGGCGCGGACGGCTCGATGCCGGTAGCTGGCTGCTGCACCCTGTCAGACGCCGAAGATGCTCGACGTGTAGCTGCACAACTCGACGTTCCCTACTACGTCCTCGACTACGTTGAGGAGTTCACCGAGGCGGTGGTTGAGCCTTTTGCGGAAGGCTATCTCAGTGGCATCACTCCGAACCCGTGTATCGAATGCAACCGCAGGGTTCGATTCAACGCGCTGCTCGAACGCACAGAGGATCTCGGCTGCGATGTGCTTGTCACGGGACATCACGCAAGGGTCGAGAATCATGACGGTGAGTATCGACTTCGGATGGCGGTGGATGGAACGAAGGATCAATCCTACGTCCTGCACATGCTCAACCAGAACGCACTGTCGAGGATCCGGTTGCCGGTTGGCGAGATGACGAAGAAGGACGTACGAGCTCTCGCGAAAGAGATGGGGCTTCGGACCGCATCGAAGCCTGACTCTCAGGATATCTGTTTCGTTGCATCCGGTGACTACAGAGATTTTCTGGCAGAGCGCCATCCTGAGGTCGCGGCACCTGGCAGGATCCTCGACACCGACGGTGAGGTCGTTGGTGAACACAGCGGAACGACCGGGTTCACCATTGGACAACGGAAAGGCATTGGAGTGGCGATCGGTTCGGCAAGGTACGTCGTTGACATCACGCCCGCGGAACAAACCATCACCATTGGAACCTACGAGGATCTGCTGACGGATCGATGTGTCGTCGAGGAGATGAGCTTCACCAACAAGCCCCCAGCAGTCGGTGACACGGTCGGCGTGAAGGTCCGATACCGCTCTGATCCCGTGGACGCCACTGTTGTGGCGACGGGTGATCGATGGGAATTCCGTTTCTCCGAGCCCCAGGCACGGCCTGCACCTGGCCAGTCCCTCGTCATGTACGCGGGCGAATACGTTCTTGGTGGTGGGATCATCATCGACGACCGTCCTCGTGTCACATCGGTGCAGTAGCGTGACGCTTGAATGGGAGGTCTCGTGACCGTCGAAGAGCGATATAGCGAACTGCTCTCCGAGCTGAGAGAGCACAACTACCGCTACCACGTGCTCGACGCGGCCGTCGTCGATGACAACACGTATGACACGTTGTATCGCGAGCTCCTCGATCTCGAGGATGAACATCCCGAGTTGGTGGATGTCAGTTCCCCGACAACGCGCGTTGGCGGCCCTGTCGACGATGCGTTCAGCCCGGTCCGACACCGCGAACGCATGTTCTCATTGGACAACGCAATGGATCCGGCCGAACTCGATGCATGGCACGAACGTTTGGTGAAGGCCCTCGGCCATGCCCCGTCGGGGTATTCATGCGAGCTGAAGATCGATGGTCTTGCGGTCTCGCTCACTTATGTCGACGGCGCCCTGACCCGCGCATCCACCAGAGGTGATGGCACAGTTGGTGAAGACGTGACGGCGAACGTGAGGACCATCAAGTCTGTTCCGCTCGTACTGAGGGGAGAGGCACCGACCCTGATGGAAGTGCGAGGCGAGATATACCTGCCCGTGTCCGAGTTCGAAAAGCTCAATGATCGGCAAGCGGAGATGGGGAAACCGCCGTACATCAATCCGCGAAACACCGCTGCTGGATCGGTGAGGCAGAAGAACCCGTCGATAACCGCAAGCAGGAATCTTGGGACGTGGATCTACCAACTTGGCTACATCGAAGGCGGTCCGACCTTCACCACGCATACGGAACAGATGGAGTGGCTGTCCGATCTTGGTCTCCGCGTGAATCCCGCGAATCTGACCGTCGGTTCATTCGATGAGGTCAAGAAGTATGTCGAGCAGGCAACGGAGCACAGACACGACAGAGATTACGAAACCGATGGCATCGTCGTGAAAGTCGACTCACTCACTGAACAGGCAGAGGTCGGATTCACCGCGCGGTCACCGCGATGGGCAATTGCCTTCAAGCTCCCTCCTGAGGAGAAGACGACGATTCTCAAGTCGATCGAGATCAATGTAGGTCGCACCGGTGCCGTCAATCCCTACGCCGTCATGGAACCGGTGTTCGTCGGTGGTGTCACCGTGACGAATGCAACACTGCACAACGAGGGCGAGATCCATAGGAAGGATGTCCGGCCAGGGGATACCGTGATCGTGAGACGCGCGGGTGATGTGATCCCTGAAGTGGTCGGGCCTGTCAAGGAGCTTCGGCCGAGGGGGCGCCGGAAATGGCACATGCCAGAGAACTGTCCGTTCTGCGGCAATCCAATTGTGCTCCCCGAGGGCCAGGCGAAGGCTCGCTGTACCGGTGGGTACACATGTCCAAGCCGACTGCGGGAATACCTCCATCATTTCGCATCCCGTGGCGCAATGGACATCGAAGGTCTCGGCTACAAGACCGTGCAATCCCTCCTCGAGCTCGGGTTGATCACTGACCCGGCAGACGTCTATCGCCTCACAGAGGAGGATCTCCTTACCATCGAAGGATGGGGCGAGGTGTCGGCGACGAACCTGATTGGTGCCATCGAAGCGTCGAAACACCAGCCGCTCGCACGACTGATATTCGGTCTTGGGATCGACCATGTCGGCGCAACGGTCTCGGCGCAGCTTGCGAGAAGGTTTGGATCTCTCGATGTGCTGATGGCGGCGGATGCTGAGGAGATCGAGTCGATTGACGGCATAGGTCCCGAGATCTCTGGATCTGTTGCTGGGTGGGCAAGCGACCCGGACAACAGGGACCTCGTCGAGCGACTCAAGACGTCAGGAGTGTCGGTAGAAGATGAGGTTTCCAGTGTTCGCATCGATCGAACCCTCGAGGGCTCAACGGTCGTGATTACCGGAACGCTCGATGGGTTCACTCGTGAGTCCGCGAAGGCAGCTGTCCTCGAGCGCGGTGGCAAGGTGACAGGGTCCGTCTCGTCAAGGACCACGGCCGTCATTGCAGGTGCGAACGCTGGTTCGAAGCTCGCAAAGGCAGAAGCACTTGGAGTCGCCGTCCTCGATGTCGACGCATTCAGAACGCTTCTGGAAGACGGCCCAGCGGCACCACCCCCTCTCTGACCCTCGCTCCGCTCGGGCCATCTCTCCCGGCGGCGGGGAGAGAGTTCAGCCGAATCTAGAGGAAGAGCCCCACGTCGTATGCGTACTGGTCTGTTAGGGGTCGCTCCATTTACTGCACTCTGAAGGTCCAGACGAGGGTACCGGCGTCCGCACCGGCGGTACCACCGATCCAGGTAGCGACGACGGTGTGTTCACCCGGTGTCCATCTCTCGATTGCCTTGCCGGGACCTGGCTCGAATTGATAGCGACCGGTTGCGATGATCGCGTCGACATCTGACTCAGGGATCGTCGTGCCGTCGATGATGAATCGCACCTCGTAGTTCGGCTGCACGTCGATCACGACTTTCACCGGGTTGATGGCCGTGTCTCCGTCGCGTGGCGAGTAGTTGTCCACGGCTGGCGGGAGCTGGTCCGGATCCCCTCCGGGGATGAACAGAATCGACAATCCGACAATCGCAAGGAGGGCAACAGCAAGCAGTGTGTAGGTGACCCGATACCCAGTGGTGTTCATCCCGCGATGCTACCGGCGCACGCTCACCAGTACCGGTCCGTTCGCTGGGCTGGTACTACCGTTGCGGCCATGGAACTGAACCCTGTACTCGCTGAATTGGGGGCCTACCCGATTGCCATCGTTCGCGAGCGGACGCTTGCTCGCAGGGAGGCCGGCCTTCCCGTGATCGACTTCTCGATCGGTGATCCCAGGGAGCCAACGCCTGTGTTCATTGCAGATGCGCTTAGGAATGCGGTTCCTGAGGTCTCTCAATACCCGACAGCTGCTGGCCGCGCAGCCCTTCGTGAGGCGGTCGCGCGGTACGTGGAACGTCGGTTCGGCGTCATCGTCGACCCTGCGACACAGGTGATACCAACAAGCGGTTCGAAGGAAGCGATCTTCAACACGCCATTTGCCTTCATCGACAGAGAAGCGGGAGATGTTGTCGTGTACCCATCACCCGGTTACCCCGTGTATGAGCGGGGATCGCTGTTCGCGGGTGCCGAGATACGCCCAGTTGTGTTGTCAGGCGACTTCATTCTCAGGGCGTCAGACATTCCAGACGAGACGTGGGATGTTGCGAAACTCGTGTGGACGTGCACTCCGCACAATCCCTCTGGTGCCGTGACTTCAGCTGAGGATCTTTCCGACCTGTATCAGAGATGTCGAGAGGCTGGAGCGATGCTGCTCTCTGACGAGTGTTACGCCGACACGTACGAGGATGAGGTATATCCCGATGGGCCCGCATCAGTGCTCCAGGTCTCGGATGACAATGTCAGTGGAGCGCTTGTCTATCTCTCCTTGTCGAAACGTTCGGGAATGACGGGCTACCGGTCCGGGGCGATCGTTGGCGATGCCGATGCCGTTGCTGCGCTCAGGAGCCTTAGGGAGACCACAGGGACGGCGTCACCCGACTTCGTGCAGGAAGCTGCGATTGCTGCATGGTCGGATGACGGGCACGCTGCGGACCGCAGGATGCTCTTCACTTCCAAGCGCAGGATTCTAGAACGTGCGTTTGATGAACTCGGCATGGAGATCGTTGCATCCCAAGCAGGGCTCTACCTGTGGGTTCGAGTCGGGGATGATCTCGGGATCACCGACAAGCTGTTGAGCGCGGGAATTGTTGTGTCACCCGGCCGATTCTTCGGCGAGGGTGGCGAAGGATTCATCCGTCTCGCTCTTGTCCCCACAATGGGAGAATGTGAAGAGGCAGCGGACTCGCTGCTGGACGCACTTGGATAAACCGGGAGGGCCAATGTCGAACGAGGAACTCATCGATGCTGCGTACGCCGGTGACGTCGGGATCAACACGGCGGTTGATGCGGTGCATCACACGATCGGTGAACTGGACCGCGGTACAGTGCGCGTGGCAGAGAAGATTGACGGCGACTGGGTGGTCAACGAGTGGGTGAAGCGCGCGATCTTGCTCTACTTCCGGATCACCGAGGTCGAGACCATCGGTGTCGGTCCATTCGAGTACTACGACAAGATCCCAACGAAGACGGGGCTAAAGGAAGCTGGTGTGCGGGTGGTTCCCCCGGGGGCCATCCGGTATGGGGCATTCTGTGAGCCTGGGGTCGTGGTGATGCCCGGATACGTCAATATTGGCTCATATGTCGGGTCAGGAACCATGGTCGATACATGGGCAACCGTTGGGTCCTGCGCTCAGATCGGTAGAGACGTCCATCTCAGCGGAGGTGTGGGCATCGGTGGTGTGCTCGAACCGCCCGGTGCGAGGCCGGTCATTATCGAGGATGGCGCGTTCATCGGCAGCAGGAGCATCGTTGTTGAAGGTGCCATCGTCGAGGCGGGTGCAGTGCTCGGCGCGAACACGACGATCACAGCGTCGACGCCGATAATTGATGTCACCGGGCCCGAGCCGATCGAGACCAGGGGGCGTGTGCCCGCGAACGCTGTCGTGGTCCCTGGTACGAGGCCGAAGGAGTTCCCTGCCGGTTCCTATGACCTGCAATGCGCTTTGATCATCGGTACAAGGACGGAGTCGACCGATAAGAAGACATCGCTCAACGATGCCCTGCGCACATTCGAGGTACAGGTGTGACGTTGCTCGAGACGCTCATCGAGATCGTCGATATCCCGTCTGTCACAGGCTCGGAGGAGGAGATCTGTGCATGGCTCGAGAACCGATATGACGGCCGTTACCCACTCGAACGTATCGGGAAGTCGTTGATCGTTGGCCAGCCGGATGATGGAGCAGTGTTCACGGCGCTCTACGGCCACACCGACACCGTGCCTGTTCAGGGAGATCCGACGGCGCGTATCGAGGGCGACCGTCTCGTGGGATTGGGAACTTCAGATATGAAGGCCGGCATTGCGGTCATGATCGAGCTGCTCGACTCAGGAATCGGCGAGGAGGATGGGTCGCTCGTCTGTGTGTTCTACGACGAGGAGGAGGGGCCAGCGGCGAACAACGGACTCGAGGCAGTGCTCGACAAAGCGCCTTGGCTCCTCGGCGCCGAGATCTCGATCGTCCTCGAACCCACGAACCTCGACCTCGAAATCGGCTGCAATGGAACCCTAAACGCCAATGTGATCTTCAAAGGGTCGACAGCCCACTCGGCTCGACCCTGGCGTGGTGAGAACGCCATCACGAAGGCGGGGGAGTGGTTGGCGGCGCTTCATGCACGAGAACCGAAGGTTGTCAGGATCGGTGATCTTGAATACCGCGAGGTCTTCTCTGTCACGAAGGCGTCCGGAGGGATTGCGAACAACATCATTCCCGGTGAGTTCGTGATCAACCTCAACCACCGATTCCCACCCACCTACTCCATCGATGAGGCCGAGGCCCGCCTGCGAGAAGTGGCTGGCGTCGCCGACGAAGTGATCGTGGTTGACAGCGCCCCTCCGGGATCAGTCGACATGGACAGCGAAGCTCTCCAGCGACTTGATCGGTTGGTTGGCAGACAGCGCATGGCCAAACAGGGCTGGACCGACGTTGCTCGCTTGACGGCCAGGGGAGCGGTGGCGGTCAACTACGGCCCAGGCGAGGTTTCTCAGGCCCATCAGGTCGTCGAGTCGGTGCCGGTCGAGAACCTCGACATCGTGTACGGGGTCCTACAGGAGTTCCTCGAGGGCAGCTAGGTCGGTCCGCTACAGCGCTCCCTCGTATTGGCCCGGATCTGGTTCGTTGTAGTCGTACAGCGGAGTCATGCTTAGCTTGGGCAGGAACACCGCGACGAGTGGTCCGACACCGAATGCGAAGACAACGGTTCCGATACCGACGGTACCGCCCATGAGCCACCCGATGATGAGGACTGAGAGCTCTATTCCAATCCGAGCAATTCCGACGTTGACGCCTTTTCGCGCGAGGCCCATCATCAGGCCGTCTCTCGGGCCCGGACCGAGCCCTACCCCGATGTACAGTCCTGTTCCGAAGGCAATTATGGCCGTTCCGCTCAGCATCAGGACCCACCGCAGCCAAAGCATCTCGATGGTCTCGGGCAGAACCAACAGCATCAGGTCGATGACGACGCCGATCAATACGACGTTGAACATCGTGCCTATTCCGATTCGCTCCTTCAACGGAATCCAGAGCAACAGAACGAGGACGCCGGTGATGATCCCAACGGTCCCTATGGGGATGCCGGTCCTGCGCGAGATGCCCTGATGCAGCACTTCCCATGGCGAGAGACCAAGGTTCGCCACAACCATCAGGGCGACCCCGATACCGAAGAGAACGAGTCCCACAAGAAGTCGCGGCAGGCGCGTCGCTAGCTGTTTCCTCGTGGGCATCGGGAGCATCACGCAACGGTAGTGGCGTGGTGAACTGCCACGCGCGTGCCGGTACCATCGCGCCATGCCTGTGGAAATTGACATTGCGAAGGTTGCGAGCCTGGCAAGGCTGGCTCTCTCTGAGGAAGAACTCGAGGTCTTCGGAGCACAACTCGGCGATATCCTCGAGCACGCCGAACGGGTACAGACCTTGCCGACGGAGGGAGTCCCGCCGACATCACATCCGCTCCCGATGGTGAACGCGTTCAGGGCGGACGCGGTCGCCGACTGCCTCGACCCTGAATCGTTCCTCAGCGAAGCGCCTGACGTTGCCGATGGGCAATTCCGCGTACCAAGGATTCTGGGCTGACGTGAAGGATCTAGCTGACCTGACGATTTCTGAGGCTGGCGTTGGCCTGCGTGCGGGTGAATTCACATCCGTCGACCTCCTCGAAGCGGTCACGAAACGTGCCTCCATGACTGAGGCACAGCTCCACGCATATCTCACATTGGACCACGAGGGCGCTCCCTCCCAGGCACGCTCGGCTGATGAGATGTTCGCCAACGCGGAGGACAGGGGCCCGCTCCAGGGAATTCCGGTTGCCCTCAAGGACAACATGTGCACGCTTGGCGTCGAGACGACGGCCTCTTCGAGGATCCTTGCTGGCTGGATCCCTCCTTATGACGCAACCGTGGTCGAAAGGTTGAAGGCATCCGGGGCCGTGATCACGGGCAAGACGAACCTCGACGAGTTCGCCATGGGCTCCTCGACGGAGAACTCGGCGTTTGGAACCACGCGCAATCCATGGAACACGGACAAGGTCCCTGGCGGCTCGTCCGGCGGTTCGGCAGCCGTCGCGGCAGTCGGGTCGGCCTTTGGCTCGTTCGGATCGGACACGGGAGGTTCTGTACGCCAGCCTGCAGCATTCACCGGTGTTGTTGGCATGAAACCGACCTACGGCCTCGTCTCGAGGTACGGACTCATCGCGTTCGCGTCGTCTCTCGACCAGATCGGACCTTTCTCGCGTTCAGTGCATGACTCTGTGGCGATGCTCGAGACCGTGTCCGGCTTCGATCCCCGCGACGCAACGAGCATCAACGCACCGGCACCGGAATTCGGTCGTTCGCTAGCTAAGGGTGTTGCCGGGATGCGGATCGGCATCGTGTCCGACTTCATGAATTCGGAGATCATCGATAGCCAGATCATCGCAGCAACCAGAGCCATGGCCGACAAGCTTCAGGACGCCGGGGCCGAAGTCGTCGAAGTGAAACTACCTTCGACCGAGTACTCCCTGTCCGCGTACTACCTCATCGCCCCGGCCGAGTGCTCATCGAATCTCGCACGATTCGACGGCGTCCGCTACGGCCACCGGTCGGACTTCGAGGGCACCACGGAGGAGATGATGGCCCATTCGAGGGCTGAGGGCTTCGGGCCAGAGGTGATCCGGCGAATACTGCTCGGCACCTACGCACTGTCCGCGGGGTACTACGACGCCTTCTACGGTCAGGCCCAGCGAGTCAGAACGCTTGTGAGGAGGGAATTCGCAGCCGCCTATGAGCAGGTGGATGCACTCATCTCACCCACCACGCCATCGACCGCATTCGCGGTGGGGGAGAAGTCCTCTGACCCGATCGCCATGTACTACTCGGATCTCTGCACGATTCCGTCGAATCTTGCTGGTGACCCCGCTATATCGGTACCTATTGGGCTCGATGATCAGGATCTCCCGATCGGATTCCAGATCATGGCTCCCGCCCTCGGTGAAGAAGTGATGTACCAGGTGGCGGCGGAGGTCGAGCGCCTCGCTGACTTCACCCAGAGGCCGTATCTGGCCACATCGATTGAGGTGAAGCCATGACAGACTGGGAAGCTGTGATTGGGCTCGAGACCCACGTCGAGCTGTCGACGGAGTCGAAGATGTTCTGTTCGTGTCCCGTTGATGTGGACGGTCTGCCCAACACAGCATGTTGTCCCGTGTGTCTCGCCCTACCTGGCGCTCTCCCCGTGCCGAACGAGAAGGCGATCGAGGGGATCGTGAAAATCGGACTCGCTCTCGATTGCGAGATCAACGAGTCGTCGCTGTTCTATCGCAAGAACTACTTCTACCCGGACCTCCCGAAGAACTACCAGATCAGTCAGTACACGTTCCCAGTGTGTGAACACGGAACGCTCGATGTCGACGTGGACGGAACCACAAAGACCGTCGGCATCACCAGGGTTCACATGGAGGAGGACACGGGCAAGAGCACCCATGTCGGAGACGGGGATGGTCGTATCCATGACGCGGATCACACGCTGCTCGACTTCAACCGAGCAGGAGTGCCGCTCGTCGAGGTTGTAACCGAGCCGGACATCCGCACATCGGAGGAAGCTCGTGCCTATGGAGCTGAGCTGCAGCGCATCGTGCTCGCATTAGGTGTCTCCGATGCCAAACTCGAGGCTGGGTCAATGCGGTTCGATGTCAATGTCTCAGTTCGTCCCAGAGGGCAGGAGAAGTTAGGCACACGTACGGAAACGAAGAACGTGAACTCGCTGCGCTCCGTGCAGCGAACGATCGACTTCGAGATCGATCGGCAGATCAACGTGCTTGAGTCCGGAGGCACCATCGCACAGGAAACGCGTCACTGGAACGAGAATACGGGTGTCACCACTTCGATGAGGTCCAAGGAGGAGTCCGAGGACTATCGGTACTTCCAGGACCCGGATCTTCTGCCACTCGAGGTCACACAGCAGTGGCAGGACAAGATCAGGGAAACCATTCCAGAGCTGCCCGCGCAACGTCGTTCGCGCTACCTCGCCGCCGGAACGGACGACGTGACGGCTGGCGTGCTGGTGGACAACCAGGAACTGGGGGTGCTGTTCGATGAAGCAGTAGATCGTGGAGCGTCCGGCCGTTCGGTAGGGATATGGCTTACGGGGGAGGTTGTTGCCTACTCACGTCGCAACGAGATCCAGATCGCAGATTCGCCCCTTACAGCTTTACATCTGGTGGAGCTGACGACGATGGTGGATGAGGAAAAGCTCTCCTCATCTGCGGCCAAGGAAGTTCTCATAGGTGTCCTTGACGGTGAGGGGAGCCCCTCAGAGATTGCTGAAGCAAAGGACCTGCTCCAGGTCTCTGACGCGGGAGCGATTGAGGCAGCCGTCGACCAGGTCCTCTCTGAGAACCCCGATGCCGTTGAGAAGATTGGTGCTGGGGACATGAAGCCCCTCGGTTTCCTGGTAGGCCAGGTGATGCGAAACATGGGCGGCAAGGCCGACCCAAAGATCGTCCAGCAGCTGCTACGCGACCGAACGTCGTCCTCCCTTCAGGGGGGACACAAGACGAGCGCAAGCGAGGATTGAGGGGGACCGCGAGCCTGCGAGTCCGGTACGCGAAGAGCTGGTGCAATTCCTGACTGATCTCGAAACGACCGCGAGGTTGTGCCGTACCAGGCTCGCGGGCTCGCGGTCCCCCCTGCATCGCTTCGCTCTGCTGTCCCCCCTGAAGGGAGGACGTGATCGTTCCTACCCCGTATTTCGGAGACCCGACGCCAGACCGTTCATGGTGAGGAGGAGGGCGCGTTGGAGATTCGGATCGGTGGCATCGTCTTCTCGTGATCGTCGCAGGAGTGAGATCTGGAGATAGCTGATCGGGTCGAGGTATCGGTCCCTCACGTCGAGCGTGCGCTTGAGAGAGGGATCACGGTCGACGAGGCCTGTGTCGGTGATTGCTGTGACCGCGGCCACGGTTCTGTCGTGTTCGGCTCTGATGATCTCGAATATCGGAGCGTGCTCCGCAGGTGAGAGCGCAGCATATCTGGCGGCGATCGTGAGGTCGGTTTTTGCGAGTGTCATCTCGACATTCGAGAGGAAGGTTCTGAAGAACAGCCATTCCTCGTACATGTTCTCGAGGGCATCGTCACCGTACTTGGTCGCTGCAGCCTGAAGACCCGAACCGACGCCGAACCATCCGGGCACGATCTGGCGTGACTGTGTCCACCCGAAGACCCATGGGATTGCCCTTAGGCCCTCGATGGACAGTTCACCCGAGCCGGGGCGCCGTGCCGGTCTGGATCCCGATGTTCATCTGCCCGAGTTCGTTCACCGGCGTAGTGGCGGTGAAGTAAGGGATGAGGTCCTCCGAGTCGATAAGTGCTCGGTACGACTCGAATGCCGTATCGGACACAGTCGTCATGATCTGATCCCAATACGTGAGCACGTCGTCGGGTTGGCGCGACGTCCGATGGAGCACGGACGCCTGTAGCGTTGCGGCAACGGTGAGCTCGAGGTTTCGTCTTGCGAGGATCGCAAGGGAGTACTTGTCCGAGATCACCTCACCTTGTTCGGTGATCTTGATCCTCCCATCGACCGTTCCCCATGGTTGTGCGAGGATGGCATCCTCTGTTGGCCCTCCACCTCTTCCCACGGTACCGCCGCGTCCGTGGAACAGCCTCAGTTCGACGCCGTGGCCCCTTGCAACGTCCCGAAGGTCGCGCGACGCCCTGTACAGCTCCCACTGGCTCGTCGCGATGCCGGCATGCTTGTTCGAATCCGAGTACCCAAGCATGACCTCCTGGAGATCGCCTCTGAGCCGCAGATGATCCCGGTACTCGTCGATATTCAATAGCTCATCGAGTAGTTCGCCTGCTCTTCGCACCTCGTCAATCGTTTCGAACAACGGGACGAACCCGATCCGCGCGACGCCGGCATGCGTGTCTATCAGGCCTGCTTCCCTCGCAACAACCATGGCGGCGAGAATATCCACAGGTCCTGTCGTCTCAGAGATGATGTAGGACTCGATCACGTCGTTTCCGTAGAGATCCTGCGCCGTGCGAATCGTCCGCATCGTCTCGAGCGTCCTCGCGGCTTCCCCCTCCAACGTGGTGGCAGCCGAGCCGATCGGCCTGTGACCAGCGAGTTCAGCCACGAGGAGATCGAGTCGATCGCTGTGCTCCAGTGCTTCATACTCAATGCCGACGAGCGAGAAGAGCGCGCTCAGGGCGGCGTGGTGCTTCGACGCGTGCTCTCTGACATCCATCACCGCGAACCGGAATCCGAAGGCTGCGGCGACGTGAATGAGCCTTGTGATGGCGCCACCCGCAAGCATGGCACCGTGGTTCTGCGCGAGTGACCTGCGCATGACCTCGAGTTCATCTATCAGTTCGTACTCCGATGCGTACTCGTTGCCTCCAAGGATGCCAGAGCCGCTCTCGAATCGATCGAGCGTGTTCCGGAGTCGCTGGTGGATGAACGCGAGCTTCTGTCGATACGGCTCACCAGAGGAGAGCTTCGTGAACCGCGAATGGACCTCGGGGAATCTCACGGCATCATCAGCGAGGGACTCAACGAGTTCGTCAGTGACATCGACGATCCGATCGGAAGTTGAGAGTTCTGCTGCGAGCGACTCGACCATGGTGATCAGGCTTCGAACGGCATGGATGTGCTGGGCCTTTAGGATCTCAAGGGTGAGCGCTGGCGTCACGTTCGGGTTTCCGTCCCTGTCCCCTCCAACCCAAGTGCCGAAATGAAGGGGTTTTGCGGTTGCGGACATCTCGACCCCCAGCCGGGCGAGTTGATGCTCCAACTCGTTGTAGACCTCCGGTACGGCCGAAGAGAAGAGTCCACTGAAGAAATGGATGACGGAGCGGGCCTCATCGGTGGGCGTCGGTCGTTCAACTCTGAGTTCATCCGTCTGCCACATCGCGTCGATGAGCTCTGCGATACGACGGTCGATTCGATCCCTGTCCGATTTCGTTGCCGATCGAGTTCGGCGTAGGTCAAGAAGTGACGCGATCTCGGTCGTCTTCGATTGGACAGATCTACGAACAACTTCAGTGGGGTGCGCTGTGAACACGGGCCGCACCTCAAGTTTCCCGATGATGTCGCGAGTTGTCTCGCTATCGGCATCGGATTCGAGGATCAGGTCGATCGTATGGGAGAGGCCTGTGGCATCGCTCCCTCCGTCGAGACGGTGCACCTGTTCGGCGACGTTGGCAAGGGCGAAATACGTCGAGAACGCCCGGACGAGCTGAATAGCCGATTCAACGTCGATCCCATCGAGAAGGGCAGTCAACTCATCAACAGCGGCCGCAGCTTCAATCGGCTGCGAGGAGTCCCTGGCAGTCTTCGTGAGGCCCCGCACAGATTCCACGAGGTCAAGCAGGTCCTGGCCATGCTGACGCACAAGCGTTTCACCCAGGAGGCCACCCAGAAGGCGTATGTCGCTTCGCAACAATGTGTCGTCAATGTGGGTGGTCAGCGGCATCCGGTGACACTACCGGTGTTGCACACCTGCGGAACCGTGCTGAAGCGGTGCCGACACTAGGTTTCCACCATGGAATTCATCTTCGATGCCCTCGCCGATGGCATCAGCTATCTGATCGAGTTCGGCCCGGATCTACGGGGAATCATCGCGCTCACCCTCGTTGTCTCTCTTTCTGCAACTCTCATCGGGTCAATCATTGGTGTTCCAACCGGACTGTGGCTCGGTCAGGCTCGATTCCGCGGTCGGTGGTTGATCGTGATGATGGTGAATGTCGGGATGGGTATCCCGCCCGTGCTTGCAGGGCTGTTCGTGCTGTTGCTTCTGTGGGGTGACGGACCGCTTGGTGGGCTCGAGCTCCTGTTCACGCCCACGGCAATGGTCATTGTCCAGAGCATCCTTGCCCTTCCGATCGCAATCGGCGTATCGCTCGCTGCGGTGGCGAGCCTTGCTCCGGCTGCGACGGAGCAAATGCGTGCGCTCCACCTCACGCTCCCTGGACGATTGAGAATCCTCGCGAGTGAGGCGAGAGTTGGAGTGCTCGCCGCGGTAGCCGCAGCGTTCGGCAGGGTTATCGCCGAGGTCGGCGCTGTGCTGATCGTCGGAGGCAATATTGCGGGCGAGACCCGTGTGCTCACGACAGCAATAGTTCAGGAGACCCGCCAGGCACGGTTCGGCGCCGCGATCGCTCTGGGCATCGTGTTGCTTGTGCTCTCAACGATCGTAAATGGAGGCCTTACATGGCTCCAGACGCGGGGGAGTGCCGATGCGTGACAGGTTCGTGTTCAACGATCTCGTCTATCCCGCTGATGGCAGCGTCCTCAACGGTATGGATGTGTCCATCGGAGCGCACGAATCTGTGGCGTTGTTCGGCCCGAACGGTGGTGGCAAGACCTCGGTGATGCGGTTGATCGCAGGAACGGTAGCGCGTGCCAAGCCGCTCGCCGCGGTCACCTACCTTCCCCAGTCGCCGTATCTCTTCAGAGGGACTGTGGAATCGAACCTGGTTCTTGGACTTGATGGAGCGGAATCGTCCGATGCCATACGCCTGGCCGATGACCTCGAGGTGGGGCACCTTCTGTCGCGGTCGTCGGGCGAGCTCTCTGGTGGTGAGACGCAACGAATCGGGCCTCGCCCGTACGCTTGCATCCGCGGCACCCCTTGTGCTTCTGGACGAGCCCCTCGCCCCGATCAATGCGGCAGGGCGCGATGGCGTTGCTGAGATCATCCGCCAACGAACGGCTGATCGCGCACTGCTGTGGGCGACCCACAGTGTCGAGGCCGTCCGCGCAATAGCAGGCAGGCTGGTCGTGATCGATCAGGGGACCGTGCTCCAGGATGGTCCGGTTGAGGAAGTGCTGGAGTCGCCCGCTGATGAGCGTGTGGCCACCATTTTGGGAACGATCTGATGGTGCGGTGGCTCGTGATGGCCGCCGCGCTAGCGCTCATCGCTGCGGGCTGTTCCTCCTCCGGCCAGACACGGGTGGTCGTCGCCGCAGGGACGACCCTTGTCGACTCGCAGTTCATGGCTGAGATCGCTGATGCGTACGCTGAAGTTGAGCCATCAACGGAGCTGTCGGTTGTGGGACTCTCATCAGCGCAGGCGATCTCGCTTGCCGATGCCGGAGATGCAGATGTGCTCATCACACACAGTCGTGAGGCACTCGATGAGTTCCTGGAAGCGCGCCCGCAATCGGTGCGGTTCGACGTGTTCGCGAGCGACTTCTTTCTCGTGGCCGATCCGGAGATCGATCTCGTTGCCGATTCGATCGAGCAGGCACTCTCGGTCATTGCGGGCGAGGCTCTCCTGTTCGTGAGCAGGGACGACGGATCGGGAACGAATATGGCCGAGCTGGAAGCCTGGGACGCGTCTGGTATCGACCCATCTGGTGAGCTGTGGTACATCCGCACGGGTACGGGGATGGGGTCAACATTGCAGGTCACCGACCAACGACATGGAGTCACACTTGCAGAGCACGGTGCGTACCTCGCATCAGAATCCGTGCTCTCTCTTGTTCGCGTTGACAACACGGTCATCATCAATCCCTACGATCTCACCGTTGTCGATCCCGAAGCCGATAGCGCTGCCATCGCATTCGCAGAATGGGTCACGTCACCCGATGGCGTTGATGTCATCCGGAATGCGAACCTCAAGCTCTTCGGCAAGCAGGTATACGCGACTCCTTGAACCCGGTTGTTCGCTGTTGTCTGTCGATATCATCACGCCAGCAAGCAATTCCTGAGGAGCTGGAATGGGCAAGCAGAAGGTCGTCGTCGCTGAGGCGATAGCCGACGCAGGGGTTGAAGGACTCGCGGCGTCGTACGACGTGATAGACGCGGTCGGTCTGCCTCGCGACGAATTGATAGCCCTTGTTGGCGACGCTGCGGCGATCATCGTCAGGTCAGCAACCCAGGTCGACCGTGAGATGATCGAGGCAGCACCGGATCTTGTTGTCATCGGCAGAGCAGGCATAGGGATCGACAACATCGACCTCGATGCAGCGACCGAGTCCGGAGTCATGGTCGTCAACGCTCCAAACGCAAACACGATCTCCGCCGCTGAACACACCATGGCGCTGCTCCTTGCTCAGGCACGGAGGGTGCCCGAGGCCGATCAGAGCCTCAGGGAGGGCAGATGGGATCGCGCGAAGTTCAAAGGTGTTGAACTCCATGGAAAGACACTTGGCGTTCTCGGTCTCGGCAAGATCGGGACGCTTGTTGCGCAGCGCGCGTCATCTTTCGGTATGAGGATCGTGGCGTACGACCCGTACGTGTCATCCGAACGGGCCAAGAGGCTCGGCATAGAACTGCTCTCTCTTGACGGCGTGTTCGAGTGTGCTGACATGCTGACGATCCATCTGCCCAGAACACCTGAAACCGAGAATCTCATCAACGCGACGACAATCGCGCAGATGAAGGATGGTGTGAGAATCGTGAATGTTGCTCGCGGCGGAATCGTCAACGAGGAAGATCTCGCAACAGCTGTCCTGAGTGGCAAGGTCGCAGGTGCAGCAGTTGACGTGTTCGACACCGAGCCGACGACCAACAGCCCACTGTTTGATGTTCCACAGATCACCGTAACTCCACATCTCGGTGCAAGCACCGTTGAGGCACAGGACAAGGCCGGTATCGCCGTTGCCGAGTCAGTGGGGGAAGCACTTGCCGGCGACCTCGTCCTGAGCGCTGTGAACCTGGATCTCGGACCAAACGTTTCGCCAACGGGTCGGCCATTCATCAAATTGGCAGAGCAGTTGGGAACGATCTTCGCGGTGTTCTCGAAGGGGTTACCCGGCCAGTTGACGGTCGTCACCAAGGGACAATTATCCGACGAGCCGGTGAAGCCGTTCGCGTTGGCGGTTCTCAAAGGGGCACTCGGTGCTACGTGTGACGTTCCTGTGACCTACGTGAACGCACCCCTGATCGCACGACAGCACGGTGTGTCCCTCATCGAGGAATGCCACAAGGAGGTCACCGACTATCAGTCAACCATCCGAGTGTCCGGATTCGTCGACGGTCAACCAAGAACAGTCGCAGGAACATTTATGGAGCGGAAGGGGGCGGTGCTGATTGGCGTGGATGGCTATGCAATTGAGGTTCCGCTGACGGATCATCTCCTTCTTGTGCGAAACGAGGATGTACCCGGCTGTATCGGGCAGAGTTGGCACGTACCTCGGCGATGTTGGCAGCAACATCGCCGACATGGTCGTCGGGCGAGCACCGAACGGTGCCGCCGCAATGATGGGTATTGCCCTCGATGAACCGCTCAGCCAGAGCAACGCGACGGGCCTTCTCGATTTGGAAGGGATCGCAGCCGCGAGGTACATCAACCTCGGCTAGACGACGCTGGTGAGATCTCGTCAAGTGATGGGCTGCTGACACCGAAACAGTTGCATGGGACTCACATTCTTGACGGGCTACGTACTCGGACAGCACGGAACGCAATCTGCACGGCTGGCCTCAACTGCAGCGAATCAGTCAGGTTCAGGTGTGGAGGATCTCCTCGACCTCCACGACCGCGTCGATCGGTTGATCCTCGTCGTCGATGGAATGTGGTCGCTGCTCGAGGACGCCGGATACACAGACGAACAACTGCTTGAGAGGATCCAGGAAATCGATCTCGCTGACGGGATCGAGGATGGCAAACGCACGAAACTGGCAATGCAGTGCGCTGGGTGTGATGCAAAAGTCGCTCCCGGATTGGCATCGTGCCAGTTCTGTGGAACCGTCGTGCCGGGAGATCAACACGACCCGCTCAGCGGAGTCTGAAGAGGCCCCTCTCTACAGGATCAGGTAGGCAAGCCACCCCGCGGTAAGTCCGTAGAGTCCAGCCACGACGTCGTCCATGGTTACGCCAACGGAACCCGGCAGTTCTTCGGCCTGGGGCACGCCGGGTAGGATCTTGAAGATGTCAGCCAGACGGGCGACAACCACCGCTATCAACCACGGCCACCCGGCAAGACCGATCACCGCAACGAAGGTGCCAGCCATCTCGTCGATGACGATCCAACCCGGGTCGGCGTGATCGTCCGCGAACGGCGCCGCCGACCACAGTGACAGCAGGAGAAACAGCAGGAACACTGCTGCCTGCCACCACCACGGTTTGTCCCACCACAACAGGCTGAGACCGGCAGCGAGAACCGCGCCAAAGGTCCCAGCGCCATTGTCTGATCCCCACAGCCTGGAGGGGATGAGTCCTACTCCGAACCCGGAAGCAACGAACTTGTGCATGGCCGTAGACGGTAGACCGCTAGCGGGCGCAGCGAGCGTACTGTCAGGCTTCTATGTAATGCCCGAGTGAGGAGCCCTGATGCGTCCCGACCAAATTGGTGACTTCCGTGTCCCCTCCGATGCCTTCCTGCATCCCGACGGCGAACGCGCCGTGTTCGTCGTCACCCAGATGGACCTCGACGAGGATGAGTATGTTCGACAAATCTGGATCTGGGACGGTGAGACCTCTCGGCCGTTCACCTCGGGCCGCGCTGACACGTCACCACGGTGGTCTCCTGACGGTTCCACCCTTGCGTTTCTGCGGAAGGGGCCAGGCGATGATGACCGCCCTCAGCTGGCGCTGCTACCAATTGATGGGGGAGAGGCAGAGGTTGTCACCGACTTCGAGCTGGGCGTGAGTGCGCTCGAATGGTCACCCGATGGCACGAAGGTCGCCCTTGTGGCACCCGAGTACGTCGATGACTTCGAGGAGGAAGAGGAACGCAACAGGGCGCCGCGACGCATCAAGCACCCCGCCTTCCGGTACGACAACGAGGGCTGGAAGTACAACAGAAGGTCCCACATCTGGATCTATGACATCGCGTTGGACGAGACTACCCAGATCACGGATGGCGACTACGACGAGAGCGGACCCAGTTGGAGTCCTGACGGGGGGACGATCACCTACCTCTCTGATGCGCACGAGGATCGATGGTTGCGACCGCTCAACCAGGTGTTCACGGTCCCAGCGGCAGGGGGTGAATCAAACGTCGTGTCTCAGCTCGGTGTCTGGGCCTGGGCAGGATTTAATAGCTCAGGGATGCTGCATGCTGTCGGGCGTGAGACTGACGAATTCACCCTTGACCCGAGCCCATTCCAGCGTGTCGAGACCGACGGTTCGCTCACGCAGTTGACCGACATCGATCGCGACATCATGCCTGGGCACCCACCCGGCCCCCTGACAGCGCCGATCTTCACAGCCGACGGTTCGGCGACGATGGTGATCGAAGACCGCGGCACCCAACGGGTTATCTCAGTTGCTCCAAGCGGCGTTGCCACCGATGTTCTGGGCGGTGAGAGAATCATCACCGGGTGGAGTCCGTCAGGTGACGGAGGATTGGCGGTTTTCACCGCGTCCTCGCCTACAGAGCCCGGCGAGGTATATGTGTGGGACGGGAAGGGTGAACGTCAGATATCCAACCTCAACGACGAGTTTGTAGCTGCGGCAGATCTCGTCGCACCTCAGGAGTTCACCTTCGAATCAGATGGTCATGAAATCCACGGCTGGGTATACCTCCCGGATGGCAAAGATACGGTGCCGCTCCTGTTGAACATCCACGGCGGCCCGTACGCCCAGTATGGGTGGGGTTTCTTCGACGAGTTCCAGGTTTATGTCGGTGCCGGCTACGGCGTGGTCGCAGTCAACCCGCGCGGATCGTCTGGCTACGGACTCGAACACGGAGAAGCGCCGTGCGGAAGATGGTCAGAGGAGATGCCACCCGACCTGCTCGATCTCAAGGATGCCCCGTACGCGGCCGCAGAGCAATTCCCTCGTCTCGACGCGGATGCCAAGGGGATCATGGGTGGCTCCTACGGAGGGCTCGCAACTGCGATGTTGACGTCGATGGACACGTCGTATCTGTCTGCTGTTGCCGAACGCGGCGTCTACAACTGGGTATCAATGGCTGGAACCACGGACATCCCATGGTTCATGCATCTCTACTTGCTCACCGACATGCCTGATGGTGCTGATGAGCTCTGGGCTGCCAGCCCCTTGGCGAGGGCTCATGCGATCGAGACTCCAACGCTCATCGTGCATTCGGAGGGGGACTTCCGTTGTCCTGTTGAACAGGGTCAGCAACTGTTTGGGATCCTGTATCGCGGAGGTGTGGACACCGAAATGCTTATGTTCCCTCCCGATGAGGGGCACGAGTTGTCGCGCAGTGGTACGCCAAAGCATCGGATGGAACGATTCGATGCGATCTTGGATTGGCACGACAAGTATCTGAAGAAATGACACCAGCTGATTGTGTCCTAGCCTTTCGCCATCTGGCAGACTGAGGATATGAAAGCCACTGAATACATTTGGATGGATGGTGAACTCGTCCCCTGGGCGGACGCTCAGGTGCATGTGCTCACGCACGGTCTGCACTACGGCACGGGAGTCTTCGAGGGGATCCGTGCCTATGAGACCGAGAACGGCGCCGCCATCTTCCGCCTCACGGACCATATGGACCGCCTCGTCCGATCTGCAAAGGCCATCGGTATACCCCTTGACTACAGCGTCGATGAATTGGTGAAGGTGTCCAAGGAGATCCTGCGTGTGAACGGATTGACATCCGGGTACATCAGACCGATCGTGTTCTTCGGCACCGGCGCAATGGGTCTGAATCCAGCCGGTGCGGGCGTCCACGTTGCAATTGCTGCCTGGGAGTGGGGTGCGTATCTCGGCGAGGAGGGGACTCGAGAACGGCATTCGAGTCGCCGTGTCCTCGTGGCGGCGGATCGGTCATGACGCGTTCATGCCGAATGCCAAGGTGACGGGTGGATATGTGAACTCTGTACTTGCCAAGACGGCTGCGGTTCGCGCCGGGGTACGACGAGGCGATCCTTCTCAACGCCGAGGGCGTCGTGGCAGAGGGCTCGGGAGAGAATCTATTCGTCGTGCGCGACGGAATGGTGCTTACACCTCCGACTTCGGCCGGAGCACTCGACGGGATCACGCAGGATTCGGTGCGAACGCTGCTGGTCGACGCTGGCTACGACGTTAGGGAGGCAACGATCACCCGGACCGACCTGTACTACGCGGACGAGCTGTTCTTCACTGGGACGGCTGCTGAGGTGACGCCCGTGAGAGAGGTTGATGATCGAGCCGTCGGCACAGGCAAACCAGGACCCGTGACAAGATTCGCGCAGAAAGCCTTCATGGACACGGTCACGGGTCACAACGAACGACACGCTGACTGGCTCGAGTACGCCTGACATCGGGGATTCAGCGGGGAGCGACCGCGTGAAGTATCGATTTCTCACCGGAGAGCATCTGGCGTTCGACCCTGCCGTCACGACGCTCGAAGGCATGCATACGCCGTATTGCTGGGGCTGCGGCAAGGAGGCTGAACAGGGCCTCGGGCTGCGGCCGGAACTCGATGGGTCGATGATCCATGCGGATCTGGAGTTCGCAAGACGATTTGAAGGGGGCCCCGGCACGGTCCACGGTGGGGCAATCTCGGCGTTTGTTGATGACCTGCTTGGGTATGTGCCGGTTGCCTACGGTTCGCCTGGTGTCACCGCACGCCTTGACACGAACTTCATTGCGCCTGTTCCCATGGGTGTCACCGTGAGTGGACTGGCGTGGATGTCACGTGTCGAGGAACGCAAGATGTGGGCTGAAGGGACGATCGAATATGAAGGAGAAGTGCTCGTCGAGGCTCTTGCGCTGTTCATCGCCATCGACTTCAAGCACTACCAGAAGGTGTTCGACAGCTTCACAGACGAGCACAAGGAACGCCTCGATGCCTACCGTTCCGGTGACTATTTTCCCTGACCTGGAGGCAGCATGAAGATCGTCCGCATCGATGCAGAAGCAGACGACATAACCTACGGAACCGTTGAGCCAGACGGCATACGGTTGTACCACGGCTCACCCTTCTTCCATTGGGAACGTTCCGAAACTGTGCTCCCGATCACCGAGGTGAAGCTTCTCTCCCCGGTGATACCCACGAAGATCATTGCAGTGGGTCGTAACTATGTTGACCATGCCACGGAGTTGGGAAACGATGTGCCCGATATCCCCGCGATTTTCCTGAAGCCACCAACAACCGTGATCGGGCCCATGGCTCCCATTCGTATCCCACCGGGCGTCGGCCAAGTCGACCATGAGGCGGAGCTAGCCGTTGTCATGGGAAAGGTCACGCGCAACGTCAACCCGGACGATGTCGCTGAGCACATCCTTGGCTACACAGCTGCCAACGACGTAACTGCTCGGGCACTCCAGCGAACAGATGTGCAGTGGACACGGGCGAAGGGGTTTGATTCCTTCTGCCCGCTTGGTCCTGCGATCGACACAGAATTCGACCCCGCGGAGCCCAACAGCATTACCTGTACCGTCAATGGCGAACTGAAACAGGAAGGCACGGTCTCTGATGTCGTGTTCGACGTTCCGCAGATCGTGGCGTTCGTGTCGTCCGTCATGACGCTTCTGCCCGGTGACGTGATACTCACCGGCACACCTGCTGGCGTCGGCCCCATCGAGGACGGCGACAGGGTCGAGGTCGAGATCGAGGGGATCGGCGTGCTGATGAATCCCGTGGTGTCGTTGTGACGGTCCGTGTTCGCTTTGCTCCTTCGCCCACCGGCTACCTCCATGTTGGGCGCTGCACGAACAGCGCTCTACAACTACCTGTTCGCTCGCGCCAACGACGGCGTGTTCATCCTGCGGTCCGACGACACAGACGCAGCCCGCAGCACAGAGGAGTACCAGGATGACATCCTCGAGCACCTGGAGTGGCTAGGCCTCGAATGGGACGAGGGAATCGTCAAGGGGCGGGTGAGCATGGCTCATATCGCCAATCCGATCGGTACGACCGGTATCGAGATGTCGCCCGCGATCTGATCGAAAGCGGCTCCGCCTACTACTCCTTCGCGACTCCCGACCAACTCGACCAGTTCAGAAAGGATGCAAGGCAGGCGGGCACCTCGCCGGCCTACGACGGCAGTCTGGAGCCCGGCTATGGAGAGGTTGCCGGTCGCATCGCAGCGGGGGAGTCTGCGGTTATCAGATTCAAGGTTCCGAGACCGGGAGAGACACGATTCACAGACATCGTGCGTGACGACATGGTATTCGACCACAAGCAGGTCGACGACTTCGTGATACTCCGCTCGGATGGGACGCCGACGTATCACCTTGCTTCGACGGTCGATGACGTCGACTACGGCATCACACACGTGATTCGCGGCGAGGACCTGTTGTCGTCGACACCGAAACACATCCTCCTCGCCCAGGCGATGGGCGCCGAACCCGCGACGTATGCACATCTGTCCTTGCTCATGGGGCCCGACGGTAAGAAGCTCTCAAAACGTCATGGGGATACTGCAATGAGCGCCTATCGCGAAACCGGTCTGCTACCGGAGGCGATCAACAACTACTTGGCGTTGCTTGGCTGGTCCCTGGGAGACGATGAGGATGTCGCGAGTATCGATGAGATGATCTCGAGGTTCGATCTCACCACGGTGTCGAAGAACCCGGCTGTGTTCGATCCCCAGAAGCTTGAGTGGCTCAACGGCGTGTACATAAGGGACATGAGTGACGACGAGTTCGTCGCGAACACGGTTTCACTTGTCGAGGATGACCTTGGCCGAACCCTCTCGGCTGACGAGGGGGCGCAATTCATGGAGATGGTGCCCCTCATCAAGGAGCGCACGAAGCTACTCCCTGAGGCCGCAGACCAGGTGCGGTTCCTCTTCACCGACATCGATGAGTACGACGAGCAGGCCTGGTCCAAGGTCATGGAAACCCCCGAGGCCCTCGTCGCGCTCGACGCCGCCCTTGCGGTGCTTTCTGATGTCGACCCATGGACAGCAGAGTCCATCGAGACCGCTCTGCGCCAGATGCTCGCCGACAAGGGATTCAACGCACGCAAAGGCTTCCAGCCGATCCGTGTCGCGATCTCAGGCTCCACCGTCAGCCCCCCTCTCTTCGAGTCCCTCGCCGCCCTCGGCAAACCCGAAACCCTCACCCGCATCTTCAACGCCCGCTCCCTCCTCTAGTCCGCGTACCCAGGGTTCTAGACCGCACTGACTGCGGCTCACAGCCCACAGACCGGGGTGAAGAGTGGTTGCCACTACGCGGTGTCGGGACGTATCCTTGCCACCGCCTTCGGGGGTGGTGTAATTGGCAACACTCCGGGTTCTGGTCCCGTCATTGAGGGTTCGAGTCCTTCCCCCCGAGCAAGGCAGACTCCGGTCTGCCCACGGCCCCGTCGTCTAGAGGCCTAGGACGCCGCCCTCTCAAGGCGGTAGCGTGGGTTCAAATCCCATCGGGGCTACAAGCAAGAAACCCCAGCCTAGCTGGGGTTTCTGCGCGTTCTGAACGGTGCAGGCGTATCGCTCGGGGAGAGCTTGGGGCGCGCTGGGGGCGCGGCAGCCTCGGCGCGAGCGTCGAGATGTACAGCGATCTGGTCATCGAGTCCATCCATCAGGTGCCCATAGCGGTCCATAGTT
>PVMK01181246.1_pt1 | contig 42406 bp, 41 predicted proteins | sample 1853481 | NCBI WGS metagenome assembly PVMK01 (sample SAMN08533507, study PRJNA380276) | Marine sediment metagenome, whole genome shotgun sequencing project.
TCCTGCAAATGAAATTATTAATCTTTAGACATAATCTGATACTGATAGCCATACTTATTGAGTCTTTTTTTGTCAATCGGTTTGCAGGTAATATTATGATTTCTCAATAAATTCGGGAGAAATAAGGGGATTTACCTCTCACTTCCGCATCTGACCCAAATCCGGATGCTAATTCTGAAAGGTTATTTTTGAGAAAGTCCTAAGGCGAGGTGAAACGGCCGAAACCCTTTGGCCAGTTATTATTGAAAGCCCATCCGGAACCGGCTTATCCCTATGCAATGCTTGTTTTTCTTTGAGGTACAAGGTGAATTTGGCACTGGTTGAGAAAATAGTCATCGGTCATTCCGGCCATAAAATCGCGCACGATTTCCGGGAATGACGTCTTTTCCTTGTATTCGGGAGACATGCCATTCAGAAATCCCCTGAAAATATCTATATCTTCATTTCCCGTTTCAAGGTCACAAAGATATTTTTTAAACAACAGTTCAAACATCAGGTCTATCTTGGACATCTGGTCTTTTATTTTTTTATTCCTGTAAATTTCCCTTTCATTGAACTGCTTTAACCGCTTGAGCGCCGTCCCCACCTTGGCGCTGAATTTGACACTGGGTTTGTCCAGGCTATTTGCTACGAGATCTTCCACCAGGGTGTAAACGATAGTCCCATTTGTGTCCCCCAGGATCTCAGTGCATTTTCCAGGCAAATCTTTACGTTTTATCAGGCCAAGTCTTATGGCATCTTCGATATCTCTGCCGATGTAGCTTATGGTATCGGCCATCCTGACCACACATCCCTCCAGCGTCATTGGCCATACATCCAGCGAGGCATCCTTCATTTTTTGCCCTATCACATGATCCAGGGCGGCAAAATCTTTCCTTTTCTGCGGCGTTAATGCCTGAGAATAAACCTCTCCGTTGTGACAGAAAATCCCGTCCAACACCTGCAGGCTCAGGTTCCAGCCTCTCCCTTTCCTCTCTATATCCTGCAGAAACCTGACACCCTGTATATTGTGAAAAAACTCGCCGATATTGTGCGATTTACACAAACCCGACAGCAACCGCTCGCCATCATGTCCAAACGGGGTATGGCCGATATCATGCCCCAGTGCAATAGCCTCTATCAGATCTTCGTTGAGCCTCAGGAGACGTCCGACCGTCCTGGCAATCTTTGAGACAAGCTGGACGTGTAAAACCCTGTGTGTGATATGATCGTTTTTTATAAGGTAAAAGACTTGGGTTTTGTCAATGTAGCGGGAATAGGCAAGGGAATGAAGTATGCGATCGGTGTCAACGGAAAAATTCTGTCTGTGTCCTTTGTTAACCTCTTCCTCCTCTCTCAGCCTGACTGCGTCACGGCTCAGACAGGCCCACGGTGAAAACCTTTTCTTCTCTCTTTTATCCAGATCTGTCTTTATTCCCGCCAATAACTCATTTTTTTCACTCACTCGGACCCCTTCTTTTTGTCTCCTTTGAAATATACGTTTTTAAACTCTTGCCAGACGTTTCGCCCCCTCTTGGCAATGACTTCGTGCGCACGATCGGCAACATGGCGGGATTCATTTTCGAGTGTATCCTCCACCGGGATCTGCTTTCCTTCTTTTTTGTATTTCCATTTCAAGATAGACTTGGTCACGCTCAACTCAGCATGATCGATGGCTTTCTTGAGGCCCTTCTTAATCTCTTCATCCATGACGACTCCTATCCCAAATTTGTTAATGGAAAATAGTCATCCGAACTTGCAAGTCTCTCTCACAGCGATTCTCTCTAATTCTCTCAAGTCTACCCGGTTTTTCAATCCTCGGTGATGATGGTGCCAGGCAAAAACGGAATTATTCGATCCGCTACTTTTTTCTTGCAAAAAACAACTAGCAATGGTACTAGAATTGATTCAAAATTTTTCCAATCAGAATGCCTTGGGGGTTCCTACCACGGCCCCCCCTCTTCTCTGGGAAAATCTTGGGCGCCAAACAGGTCGGATTTGGCGAAATATAACAGGTTGGCCCGATAAGCTCAAGTCCTTATTAGGGCCAGATCACACGCCCGGAATCTTGCCCGGTGCCTTACTGATTGTAAGGTGCAAGTCATTCCGGATTTAGGAAAAACCGTGGCAAAGAGATCAGCAAAGATCTCTGAATCGAGGAGGATTTGATGGCAGTTACTAACATGAAACAACTTTTAGAAGCAGGTGTTCACTTCGGACACCAGACAAGACGTTGGAACCCCAAAATGAAACCATACATTTTTGGGGCACGCAATGGAATCCATATCATAGATCTTCAAAAAACGGTAAGGCTTTTTAAACTGGCCTATGAATTTATCGTAAAGATTGTCTCCGAGGGATATCCGGTCCTTTTTGTGGGCACCAAAAAACAGGCACACGATTCCATCACCGAAGAAAGCGAAAGGTGTGGTATGTTTAATGTGGTGAACCGCTGGCTTGGTGGAACCCTCACCAATTTCCAGACTATCAAAAAAAGTATCGCCCGGCTCAAGGAGCTGGAGGCAATGAAAGAAGACGGTTCCATAAACCGGTATAAGAAAAAAGAAATCCTGAAGATGGAAAAGGAGCTGTTCAAACTAAACAGAAACCTCGGCGGCATCAAGGATATGGACGAAATGCCCGGGGCAGTCTTTATAGTTGATCCTAAGCGGGAAAAAATTGCAGTCAGAGAGGCCAGGAAACTGGGAATCCCCGTAGTCGCCATTGCTGATTCCAATGCAGACCCTGATGATATTGATTTTATCATTCCCGGCAATGATGATGCCATAAGAGCCATAAGACTGATTTGCTCAAGAATAGCCGATGCCTGTGTGGAAGGTCACGGTCTTGCAGAAGCACGATTGATAGCAGAGGCAGAATCAGCCAAGGAACAGGCGGCGGCAGAAGAAGCCGAATCTCCAGAGGCGGTTGTGCCGGAGGACGATGGAGAGAAAGGCCCGGAGATTATCATTCTTCCAAGAGAGGAAACAACAAGGGACGAGGATGAGACAGGGTCGGAAGAACCAAAAGAAGAACCACAAACAGATACGCCTAACCCGGATAAACCCGAAGGGTGACCTAAAAATATTTACTGTTCCTTTTGGGCGCAAATTCATTCTTTGGCTTTGACGTACTAAATAAGGGCGCATCACTAAAAAATTTATGGAGGAAAACAGGAATTGACAGTTTCAACTTCGCTTATAAAACAACTGAGAGAAAAAACGGGTGTCGGTATAATGGACTGTAAAACAGCCCTTAAGGAGTGCGATGGAGACATTGACGGGGCAGTCGATTATTTGAGGAAAAAGGGGATTGCCACTGCCAAAAAACGGGGAGGGCGTACAACCTCACAGGGGCAAATTCAGTCTTACATCCATGCCGGCGGGAAAATAGGGGTTTTGGTAGAAGCAAACTGTGAAACCGATTTTACGGGAAAAACAGACGATTTCACAGCCTTTGTAAAGAATCTAGCCATTCAAATCGCGGCATCCTCCCCTATTGCCATTGACCGTGAACAGGTTCCTGATGACGTCGTTGAGAAAGAAAAAGATATCTATGCCACTCAGGCACGGGAATCAGGGAAACCGGATAAAGTGATCGAAAAAATTGTGGAAGGAAAACTTAATAAATTCTTTGCTGAGTCATGTCTTTTGGAACAACCATTTGTCAAAAACCCCGACATAACAGTCAAAGATCTATTAAACGATTTGATAGCCAAAACCGGCGAAAATATCGTGATCAGGCGTTTTGTGAGGTTTCAACTGGGTGAGTCATGAAAGATGAAATAATTTCGGAACTTCGGGAAAAAATGACAAAGACGGGGGACGCCCTGAAAAGGGATTTTAAAAAGATCCGGACCGGCAGGGCCTCCACCGCGTTGCTTGACGGCATAAAGGTCGAGTGCTATGAGACTCAAATGCCGATTGAACAGGTGGCCTCTATCTCTATCCCCGAAAGCCGCCTCATCACCATCCAGCCATGGGACCAAACGGTCATCGGGAACATAGAAAAAAGCATCCTGAAATCTGAGTTGGGTCTCACACCCATGAACGATGGCAAGATTATCCGGATACCCATCCCGCCTTTGACCGAAGAAAGACGTAAAGAACTGGCAAAGCTGGCCAGAAAAATGGCTGAGGAATGCAAAATTTCAATTCGCGGTCACAGACGGGACACCAATGAAATGTTTAAGGAATTAAAGAATGAAAAAGAACTTTCAGAGGATGAACTTCATAAGGCCCAGGATGAGGTGCAAAAAATAACAGATGAATTTACCAAGAAAACCGATGAGATCACGGCAGAAAAGGAAAAAGAAATCCTGGAATTTTGACCTTCATCGTCTCATCCCTTCAACCTTCCAAACTCCTCCAAACTCCTAAAGGCTTGCGCAAAAAAAACTTTACAGAATTGGCGCCCAGATTTGGATCAGAATTCTTAAATCCCACATTTGACTCTTCGGCGCAAGGTTCAGGGTACCACGAGGCATCTCTTGCCCTTTTTTGACGCAAATTTACTTTTAGGATATTAATGGTTATACTATGACATCCATAGATCCCAATAAGTTACCGCAGCACGTGGCCATAATCATGGACGGAAATGGCAGGTGGGCCAAACGGAGGTCCATAAACCGTGTCCGTGGGCATCAACAGGGAGCCGATAAGGTTAGGGAAATTGTAAGAACCAACCGTGAACTCGGTATTCCGTGGCTTACCCTATACGCCTTTTCAGAGGAAAACTGGAAAAGACCCCGAAAGGAAGTCGGGGCGCTTATGAAACTTCTCAAACGTTTTCTCAAAGGCGAACTTGAGGAGATGCAGCAAAACGGGATACGGCTTCAAAGCATCGGGAGGATACAAAAACTCCCGAAAGACACCCGGGACGTTCTTCTTGATGTCATAAACCAAACTGCCGCCAACAAGGACATGGTGCTGACACTGGCCCTCAGCTACGGCGGCAGACAGGAAATCCTGGATGCGACCAGGAAAATAGCAGGTAATCTGGAAAGGGGCAGGATAAGGGCAGATGAAATCTCGGAACAGATGATTTCAGATTCACTTTATTCGAAAGGCATGCCCGACCCTGAGTTGCTGATCAGGACCAGTGGTGAATATCGGGTGAGCAATTTCCTTCTCTGGCAAATTGCCTACACTGAAATTTATATTACCCAGACCCTGTGGCCGGATTTTGGAAAAGATGAATACCTTGAGGCATTACAGGATTTCCAAAGGCGGGAAAGGCGGTTCGGGGGAACAGAAAAGAGATAAGGGTTCGCGCAGAAATAACTTTATAACAGCGGATTGGAAACAGCAGGGGACATAGGATAAACGTAACCGTTCACAGGTTCAGGGTTCAACGTTCAAGGTTAAGGACAAAGAAGGGATTGAAGACTCGAAGTCCTGTAACTTCTCAATAAATCCGGAAGAAATAATAGGATTTCTGGAGAGAATGGAACCTTGAACCCCTGAACCTTTGAACCCGTGAACGCCTGCGGGTAAACAATGGAAAATTTTATAAAGAGATGACGAAAACACATCTAAAACGATGGCTCACGGCCCTGATCGCCATACCTGCACTCGTCCTTATCATAGGCCCTGGACCGAGATGGTTGTTCCATCTGTTGCTCTGTGTTGTCTCTTTGGTCGGTCTCAGGGAATACTACAACATAGCCGCTGCCAGAATCCCTGGTTTTATCCGTTGGTCTAATTCTTTTTTGGTGGTTTTGTTGTTTTTTGCTATTTATATGCGGCATATCCTGCTGGCACCCGTCCTCATCGTACTTTGGACATTTCTTCCCATGACCTATTTCATGTTTACCTACCCGTCACATCAAAAGAGTTCAACGGGAGATCTCGGGAAAGCAGTTTTTGGCCCAATTTACGTTGCGTTGCCACTTGCCCTGATGGCACTTATTGACTTCCGTCCCGGGGGCGAGGGTTGGATATTTTTTCTCCTGATCGTTATTTTTGCAAGCGACACCGGCGCCTTCTATATTGGAAAACTATTTGGAAAACACAAACTTTATGAGGCAGTCAGCCCCGGTAAGACCTGGGAAGGGGCCATCGGAGGCTTGGTCGGCAGTCTTATTGGCGCCTCGCTATTCCTCCGGTTGTTCCAACTCCATCCTCTGGATGTAAAGGTGGCAGTCCTTGTGCTTTTGCTCTCCGCAGCAGGTCAGATTGGAGATCTGGCAGAGTCCGCGCTGAAGAGGGGTCACGGGGTAAAGGATTCCGGGAATATTCTCCCCGGACACGGAGGGATCCTTGACAGGATCGATGGTCTTATCTTTGCAATACCTGTCCTTTATCTATATATCTTTCTCTGGGCTGTGTGAAGAAGGTAACCGTATATGAAAAAAATAGCGATATTGGGGTCTACCGGATCTATAGGAGTTAATGCCCTTAAAGTTATCCGGGCCAACCCTGAAAAATATGAGGTCACAGCCTTAGCGGCAGGCAGAAATATTGATCTTCTTTTGAAACAGATAGAGGCTTTTCGGCCTGTGGCCGTCTCGATTCTGGACGAAGACCTTGGTTCAGAACTAAAGAATCGGCTTGGCGGCAATAAAGGACCCGAGGTATTTTATGGGAACGAAGGGTTTGTACGCCTTGCCACCCTTGATCAAATTGACACAGTTATATCAGCCATGACCGGTGCAGCCGGTCTATTGCCCACATATGAAGCGATCAAAGCCGGCAAAGATATAGCGTTGGCCAACAAAGAAACCATGGTGATGGCCGGTCATTTGATAATGACGGCCGTAAAAAAAAACGGGGTGTCCCTGGTTCCCATTGACAGTGAACACAGCGCCGTACTTCAATCTTTGCAGGGCCACAAAAAGGAAGATCTCAGACGCGTGATCCTGACCGCATCCGGGGGGCCTTTCAGGGACGCTTCCATGGAACAAATGACAACCATAACCCCTGCCCAGGCCCTAAACCATCCAAACTGGCATATGGGGCCAAAAATAAGCATCGATTCGGCCACCATGATGAACAAAGGCCTCGAAACCATCGAAGCCAAATGGCTCTTTGATCTGGAAATGGCTCAGATCGGCATCCTCATACATCCCCAGAGTGTGGTTCACTCAATGGTTGAGTATAAGGACGGGTCTATCATCGCACAACTGGGTATCCCTGACATGATGATCCCCATATCCTATGCCCTCTCGTTCCCTCATCATTTAAAAAACGACTTCTCCACCCTCAGGCTTGAGGAGATCGGGGTGTTAAACTTTGAAAAGCCGGACATGAAAAAATTTCCCTGTCTCGAGCTCGCCTTCAGAGCAGCAGAAATCGGGTCCAGTATGCCGGCCGTCCTAAACGCGGCAAATGAGATCGCAGTTGAGTCCTTTTTGGATGGGAAAATTGCATTCTTGGATATCCCTGAGCTAATCGAAAAAAGTATGGAGGCACACCAGCCACACCCTGTTGAAACCATTGAAATGGTTATGGAGGCAGACAGGTGGGCTCGGAAAACGGCCCTGGGCTTGTTAAAAAACTAAAATATTTAAAGAGGTTCGGAACGACTTATGCATATTTTTCTCTATTATATAGTACCCTTTGTTGTGGTGCTCGGGATTTTGATCTTTTTTCATGAGCTGGGGCACTTTCTGGTGGCCAAACATTTTGGCGTAAAGGTCCTCAAATTCTCACTGGGCTTTGGTCCCAAACTGGTTGGAAAAAAGATTGGGGAAACCGAGTATCTTATCTCCCTTTTTCCGCTGGGAGGCTATGTCAAGATGCTCGGAGAAAACGGTGAAGAGGGGGATGAACCCCTCACCCCGCAGGAGGAGATGAAGTCTTTCAGCAACAAGCATCCCCTCAAGCGTATTGCTATTGTAGCGGCCGGCCCTCTTTTCAACCTCTTTCTGGCCTTGGTGATTTTCTGTGGGTTTTTTCTGATCGCCGGCACCCAGATAATGATCCCCGAGATCGGTCAGGTCAGACAAGGTTCCCCGGCGGACAAGGCAGGGCTTTTAAAAGGAGATGTGATTGTCGCAATAGAGGGGGCGCCGTTGGAGACATGGGCCAAAATCAAGGACGTGGTCCAGGATAGCGCCGGAAAGCCCCTTCAATTCACCGTGAAGAGGGGGGATGAATCACTGACCGTAACAGTGATCCCGGAGATATCAGTGACCAAAAATATCTTTGGTGAAGAAATCAAATCAGCCCTTATCGGCATTATAGCAGCGGGCAAATCCAAACAGGTTTTCCAGGGGCCTTTGGAATCAGTCAGGGAGGGTTTCAGAAAGACATGGCAAATCACAAAGCTCACCTGTCTGACCGTTGTAAAGCTTTTTCAGCGGGTGATCTCAATAAAGACCCTTGGCGGCCCCATCTTGATCGGCCAGATGACAGGACAGCTGGCTCAGGAAAATTGGGTCTATCTGTTTCCCTTTATGGCTGTGATAAGTATCAATCTGGGCATCTTAAACCTCCTTCCCATTCCCATTCTGGACGGGGGCTTTATCATATTCCTCCTTTTGGAGCTTATTGCTGGAAAACCGCTTAGCATCAAAAGCCGGGAACTGGCACAAAAGGCAGGTATTTTTCTCCTTGTCATTTTGATGGCTGTCGTCGTTTATAATGACGTAACGAGGCTCTTTGAATAGGCTTTGATTGATGATTTTGGCTATCAACACATCCACGCTCCAGTTTGGGGTGGCCCTGTTGGACGAGGAAGGATCAGTCCGGGTCGAATACTTTATGTCGAGGGGAGAGGCCCATTTTGGCAACCTCATGCCGGCCCTTGATTTCTTGTACAGCTCGTCCAAGTCCGATATTCACAGTTTGAAATGCCTCGCAATTGCCGTAGGCCCTGGCAGCTTTACCGGGCTAAGGGTGGGGCTTTCAGTGGCCAAAGGATTGTGTCATGCGCTTGAGATTCCTATTGTTGGTATCTCAAGCCTCGAGGCCCTGGCCAGTCAACTTTCCTGTTCGGATTTACCCATAACCGCACTTCTTGACTCCAGAAAAGAGGAGTTTTTCGGAGCACAGTTTAGCAGGGATGACGGATGTGATCTTAGAAGAACCCATGAGGATTTTGTCTTGAAAGCAGACGCCCAGCCAGCCCTGTTCGAGCTTCCTTCCCTCTTTGTGGGGAACAGTTTTTCCACCCAGGGCCCCCTTATAAAAAAGATGTTTGGGGACCAGGCAAGATTGGCACCCGCGCTTTGCTGGAACCTGAAAGCGTCTTCTGTTGGCGTTTTGGGCCTCAAGCGGTTTTACGACCAGGCGTTTGATGACCCGCAGACCCTTTCTCCAATTTACCTTCGCCCTCCCGATATCCGGCCCAGCCCGATTCGCTCCTGACCGGTGCCTAAATCAAAAACCCATTCAAACATGGTTTTTTTTAGCCTCTTGACCGGCAACCTCTCAATAAGTCCGGGAGAAATAGTAACATATCTGGAGTGGGGTCGGGTGTTTCTTGAAGGCGCTCTCTCAAAAGGGATTTATGTAAGTGGGTGTTGGCGGCCCAGGGTTAATCGGAGTTGTTCTCAAGTTCCAAAAACGTGAAGCCCATTGACAAAAAGAGTCAATAGTTATATAGGTTTTCTAAAAATAAGAGGGGCTTTTTCATGTGCGATGAAAATATGATCAAGCGTCTTTGATCTGCCTTTTATGGATGAATCTCGAATTAAAAATAAATGGCCAATAGCCAAGGAAGGGTTTCCTTTTCTCATTATTGGCTGTGTCTTAACCCTTTTGTTTTATTATATCGACATCCTTTTCCTGACTACACTATCAGCCATCGCAACACTTTTTGTTGCCTTCTTTTTCAGAGACCCTGAGCGCGACAATCATGTGAGTAAAAAGACAGTAGTTGCGCCCGCTGATGGCAGAATACTAAAAATCCATCACCTTGAGGACAACAAAAACCCTTTGGGCCAACCGGCATTCAAGGTGAGTGTTTTTATGACAGTCTTTAATGTCCATGTAAACCGCATCCCTGTTGAAAGTGTTATAAAAGACATCACCTACAACCCGGGGAAATTTTTTTCCGCCAACCTGGACAAGGCCTCGGAGTTCAACGAAAACAATCAAATCACCCTTGAGACCCGTGATGCACATAAGGTCGTGTTTATTCAGATTGCAGGCCTTATTGCAAGACGTATTGTTTGCTGGGTCAAGGCTGGGGAGAGGGTGACAACAGGCCAAAGGTTTGGTCTTATACGGTTCGGGTCGAGGGTTGACATCTACCTCCCGGACGACACCCAAATCACAGCCCAAATAAACCAAAAAGTCAGAGCGGGACAAACGGTTATCGGGTATCTGTCATGAAGCGACGGAGAAAAAAAAGATCCAGAAAAACAGGTAAACGCGGCATTTATATTCTCCCCAATCTGTTTACATCTGCCAGCCTCTTTGGCGGATTTTTTGCCATAATTGCCGCTATACAAGGGAGATATGAAACCGCCGCAATTGCGATTCTCATATCGTGTGTTTTTGACGGCCTTGATGGAAAGGTGGCACGGCTCACCCATTCCACCAGCCTGTTCGGAACGGAATACGATTCGCTGTCGGATTTAGTGGCCTTTGGGGTTGCGCCGGGTATATTGGCCTTTCAATGGGCCTTAGAGCCATTTGGACGGTTAGGCTGGCTGGCGTGTTTTGTGTTTGTAATATGCGGCGCTTTGAGACTTGCGCGATTCAACGTACAAAAAGACAGTGTTGAGGCCAACTTCTTTAAGGGTCTACCCATTCCTGCAGCGGCGAGCTTTATCGCTTCCATGGTCCTCTTCACAAAGGCGCTTGGCGGGTTTTCCGGATCAAAGCACATTGTAATCATTGTGCTGGTCTATGTTTTGTCTTTTTTGATGGTGAGTTCCATCCACTATATCAGTTTTAAAGAATTTGACCTCAAAAAGCAAAAGCCCTTTAATGTCTTGGTGGCCATCATCTTGATTCTCATCGTTGTGGCCTATAAACCCAAGATCATGCTTTTCTTAATCCTCACCGGGTACATCCTGTCGGGCCCTGTCATTTCCTTGTATCGTTTTCGAAAGAAACGAGCCATGGAGGTCACTCTCATAAAAGAGACGCCGAGGGTTGAAGAGGAATAGGATGAGAATTACCGGTGGCCGGGTAAAAGGCCGGATTTTATCAGGCCCAAAGGGGCTTTCAATCCGCCCCACTTCTGATCGGGTTCGAGAAGCTATCTTCAATATCCTTGGCCAGGATCTGACCGGGTTCAACGTGCTTGACCTTTTTTCAGGCACCGGGAGTCTCGGATTAGAGGCGTTGAGCAGAGGGGCATCGCGAGCCGTTTTTGTTGATAAACTTCGACAGTCAGTTAATTTGACAAAAAAAAACATCGACGTGTGCGGTTTCCTGCGTTCAGGGGTCATTCTGAGGAAGGATCTCACAAAAGGCTTCCCTTGGGAACACCCCTCCCTCAGTGGAAAATTTGATCTTATCTTCCTTGATCCGCCTTACAGAAAAGATCTAATCCCCCCTTTACTGTCAGGAATTTCCTCCGAAGAAAAACTCTCAGACGGAGCGCGGGTAGTAGTCGAGTCCGGCAAGAAGGAAGATCTGCCTTCCTCTTTTACTGATCTCGAAATGGACACCCTCCGATATTACGGGGATACAATGATAACCATATACAGATACGAGGCAAGACAATGAGTCAGAAAACAGCTATATATCCGGGTTTTTTTGATCCGATAACCAACGGACATCTGAGTATTGTAACACGGGGTCTGGAGATATTTGACAAACTTATTATCGCCATACTGAACAATCCACATAAGACCCCACTCTTTTCCATAGAGGAAAGGATCTTTATGATAAAGACCGCAGTAAAAGACAAACCGAATATCGAGGTTGACACCTTTGATGGATTGCTGGTGGATTATGCGGTCAACAAGAATTCGAATGTAATTCTGAGGGGGCTGAGAGCCCTTTCTGATTTTGAATATGAGTTTCAGATGGCCCTCATGAACCGAAAACTGAACAGAAACATTCAGTCCCTCTTTTTGATGACCGACTACAAATGGTTTTATACCAGTTCAACTATAATCAAAGAGGCGGCAAGCTTTGGAGGTGACATCACCGGTCTTGTTCCTGACATTGTAAGCAAAAAATTGAAAGAAAAATTCCGCAATTAAAAAACACTTGACACTCTTTTCCTCATACGCAATATTTATCACGCCAATATCTTGACCCATGCGTTGCTTTGGTGAAAAAGACTAAGGGCTTGCGCAAGAATGGCTTCGCAGAGTTGGCGTCCGGATCTGAGTCCCATCTGGTTGCGCCAATTGAGCAAAAGCAGAGAAATAGTTGTACTATTTGGAGTATTTTGCGATTGAGGCGGGGACGAAGATGACCTGAAGATGGCATGCGAAAATGTAAAATTATTTCTGTGCAAACCCTAAGATGAGGAGGAGTATCGAGGTGGCTCTGACCAAAGAACGGATTATTGACAGCATCTACCACCAGGTTGGACTCAGCAAGAGCCAGTCTCGGGTTGTTGGGGAAACACTCTTAGAAATCATGAAACGGACCCTGGAAAACGAAGAAGGTCTCCTGATTAGCGGCTTTGGTAAGTTTGTGATAAAGAAAAAGGCAGAAAGAAGAGGAAGAAATCCCCAGACCACCAAAGATCTCCAATTGAGAGCAAGAAGGGTTGTTGTCTTTAAAACCTCCGGAGTTCTCAGAGATAAGATTAATCAGGGGTCTAAAAGCTAACCACAAAGGCCCCTTCAAAACCCATACCCTCCAACCTCTTCTGGATTTTCCTGGCCGCGTCAAGACTTTTTGACCTTGAGACCCTTACCCTGTACGTAGTCCCCTTGGCCACGTCCTTATAAACCGCGACCTCCACGTAGGAAAAGATCACCTTTAGACGTTCGCCAATAATAAGGGCATTTTCTTTATTGCTGAATGCCCCCACCTGGACCGCAAATTCACCCCGGTTGAGATCTTTGAATTCCACCACGGGTTCGCTCCCGAGCGGCGATTTGAGTTCCCCCACCTCTTTTCCGAGTGCTACTACTTTTACTCTTGAGACACCGGGGCCGATCAGACCTATCTCTTTTGCAGCGGCATAGGACAAGTCGATGATCCTTCCCTTAACAAAAGGACCTCGATCCCTTATCTCAACAACAATCTCTTTCTTGTTGTCAAGGTTCAGCACCCTCACATAGGTACCCAGTGGCAGGGTCTTGTGGGCAGCGCTCTTTTTATACATGTCATAAAGTTTACCGCTTGAGGTGGGTCGTCCATGAAATCCTTTCCCATACCAGGAAGCCCTGCCGAACTGGACAAAACCTTCAGCTCCGGGTAACGGGAAATACCGCACCCCATTAACCATGTATGGCCTGAGAGTAGGCTCCTTATAGTCCCGTGGGATGACAACCAGTTTTCTGGAGGACCCATGAACGGGCGTGGCATAGTGCGTTTCCCTTGCACAGGCATTCACATACAAAAATATAAACAAAACCAGGATCAGAACCCTTTTCATCTTTAACCACCACAATAGTTTACCCTAACGTTGCATAAACATTTGGCCCAAAACCGCTTTGCTCGCTCTATATCAGGCCATCAAGAAACGCTGGCCCATTTTCAAGACCTCACCGTATGTTAAATACGCTTTCACCCTTGAAAATGGTCCATCGTCCCTTGTTGATCTAATCTATAGCGTTTTGAACTCAAATTTTATGCAACGTTAGGGTTTATGCTCATCAAACATGGTGACTACTCAGGTTCAGGGGTTCAGGGTTCAACGTTCAGGGTTCGTGAACCTTGAACAGCGAACCCGACAACCTGAGTGCTTACCAAACATGGAACCGCACACCCATCTTATCAACAAGATTATTTTTATCAACCCGATTCAATTTCAAAAATGCTTTTTTGACCTTGATTTGATCCCAATGATCTTTCCCTTTGGTTTGGTTTACACAAATGATTGCCTGCCTTTCCGATTTTTCTTGACATGGAAATGAACTTTTTCTAGCCTTAGAAAGTAACTATATTGTAACTATAATGTAATCACACATTTTTTGTGTCCTTGAAGTAAAATTGCTTTTTAATATATCTAACTGAAGGATTTAACCTAATGAGATTAAAAGATAAAATTGCCCTTGTAACCGGAAGTAGCCGTGGAGTTGGCAGGGCCGTTGCACTGGCCTATGCAAAAACAGGTGCAAAAGTGGTCATAAACTACACCGCCAACGAGAAAGCGGCTGCTGACGTGGTGAGGGAGATAGAGAACATGGGGAGTGAGGCCATTTCAGTAAAGGCGGATGTGGCACAGAAATCTGATGTGGAACATCTGGTTTCAACCGCTATTGAAAGGTTTGAAAAACTTGATATCCTGGTCAACAATGCAGGATTTACCCGCCCTTCCATGATGGTCAAGATGACGGAAGAGCAGTGGGACCAGGTAGTTGACATCCATTTGAAGGGAGCCTTTCTCTGTTCACAGGCGGCCGCTATCCATATGAAAGGCCAAAAGAGCGGGAAGATCATAAATGTGACGTCTGTGGCCGGACTTGTCGGTACTGTAGGCCAAATCAATTACAGCGCCGCCAAGGGAGGCATCCTAAGTATGACAAAATCCATCGCAAGAGAGCTTGCCCGTTATAATGTCTGCGCAAATGTAATTTCCCTGGGAATAGTGGCAACGGATATGACTGAAAAACTTAGGTCCGATGAAAAACTCAAAGAGATCTATATGAACAGGATTCTTCTCAAACGTTTTGCTGAACCCGATGACATATCGCCGGCCTTTGTGTTTCTGGCCTCTGACGAAAGCAACTACATCACTGGCCAACTCCTTTGTGTGGACGGCGGATACGGGATGATTTAGGTGCCGGTTAGGGCTTGCGCAAAACTAACTTCTAGGAATGTAAACAGAATAAATAAAAGGAGGAACAAAATGGGTATGCCGGATAGGATTGTAACCTGGCAAATGGTCAACCCCGCATCACGGAAAAAGGAATCCGGCGAAGAAATCCCGGGCAGGTTGGAAAAAAAAGAACTCCCCGTACCAAAGCTAAAACCGGGCGAAGTTCTGGTGGAAGTGGCAGGCTGTGGTATTTGTCACACCGATCTCGGATTTTTCTTTGATGGAGTCCCCACTGTGGTAAAACCGCCTCTGACTTTGGGGCATGAAATTTCAGGCAGGGTGGTGGCAGGAGACGATGCCTGGATTGGTAAAGAGGTCTTGATCCCTGCGGTCATGCCTTGCAGGAAGTGCTATCTCTGCAAAACCCAAAGGGGTAACCGTTGTCTGGACCAAAAAATGCCGGGCAACAGCCTTGGTATCTATGGTGGGTTTTCCAGTCATATCCCTGTCCCTTGTATTGACCTGTGTGAAATCAAGAATCGCAAAAATGTGCCTCTGGAACATCTCGCCGTGGTAGCCGATGCTTTAACAACGCCCTATCAGGCGGCCAAAAAGGCAGCTCTGGCACCTGGTGACAACGTGATTGTCATCGGTGTCGGCGGAGTGGGCCAATACATGGTGCAAATAGCCAAGGCACTGTATGCTAATACGGTTATCGCCATCGATATCGTTGAGGAAAGACTTCAAAAAATCCTTTCCTACGGTGCCGATTTTTCAATTAACGCCACCGGGAAAACCCCCAGGGATATTCTCGGCGAAATAAAGGAAATACGGAAACAGAACGCTCTTCCCGTGTTCGGGTGGAAGATTTTTGAGGTCACCGGGACAAAACCGGGGCAGGAACTTGGGCTTTCCCTGGTGAGTTTTACATCAAAATTGATGATCGTTGGTTTTGGTCTACAAAAAGTGGAATATTCCATCAGCAGGCTCATGGCCTTTGACGCTGAAATCATCGGGACCTGGGGTTGTCTGCCGGAGTATTATCCACAGGCTCTCCAGATGGTCCTCTCCCAAAAAGTGGCCCTGGAGCCTTATGTACAAACCCGGCCAATGAGTACAATAGCGGAGTCCTTTCACGGGGCCCACGATCAACCACCCGAAAGACGGATCATTCTAACTCCGGATTTTTGAAATTGGCCGCGATCCCCTTGAGAATAATTCAAACAAAAAAGGAGAACATATGTCTTTAGAATGGATGCCCAGAGATAATGAGATTAAAGACCATTTGCAGCACACTGATGTTCATTGGGGAACAGAACCCCCATGCGTGGTCTATGAAAAGCGCCCTTTGACAGACTCGGAGGGAAACGTGGTGGAAGGACTTTACGTCTCCTGGATTCGTTTAAACAACCCCAGACAGTACAATTCCTACACCACTGAAATGGTTAAAGGCGTAATCGCCGGTTTCGAAAATGCCTCTTTGGACAGAAGTGTTGTGGCTGTCGTCTTTACAGGAACTGGCCCTTATGCTTTTTGCACGGGAGGGAACACCAAGGAATACAGCGAGTTCTATAGCCTTAGATCGGATGAATATGGCCAGTATATGGATTTATTCAACCACATGGTAGATGCGATCCTTATGTGCAAAAAGCCCACCATCTGCCGTGTGAATGGGATGAGAGTCGCAGGGGGCCAGGAAATCGGTATGGCCTGCGATCTGGCCATTGCCTCGGATCTGGCTATCTTTGGTCAGGCAGGCCCAAGACACGGTTCAGCCCCCGACGGTGGGTCATCGGATTTTCTCCCCTGGTTTCTGGGCATTGAGGATGCCATGTGGAATTGTGTCTCCTGCGAGATGTGGTCTGCTTATAAAATGAAGGCCAAGACCCTGATCAGCAAGGTAATCCCGGTCTTAAAGATAGACGGGGAATGGGTTAGAAACCCCATGATTATAACGGATAAATATGTGGATGATGGGGAGATCGTCTATGGCGAGTTCAAGACTGGGACAGAAGGTAAAGAGGCCCGTACCTTTGTCAAGGAACATCAACCCAATGCAGATTTTGAACTACTGGACAAAGAGGTGGATAAAATCATATGGACCTTTGCAAACCTCTTTCCAGGCTGCCTGATCAAGTCTGTAGACAGTATCCGCCAGAAAAAGAAATTCTTCTGGGATGTCATGAAAAACGCCAATCGGCACTGGCTGGCCGCTAACATGGGCGGCGAGGCATTCTTGGGTTTTGGGGCCTTCAACTCCAAAAAGATCACAGGCCAGGATACCATAGATTTTATCAAGTTCAGACAGAATATTGCCCAGTGCAAGACATGGGATATGGACATGTTCTCTGAAGTTCTCGGCAAACCAAAAGAATAGACGAGCCAAAAAAGACCCGTATCCGTGTGGCAGGCAGAGGACCATGACGGCCCGCCTGCCATATTTTTTTGGAAAAGAACTTGGGGCTTGATGAGTGCAAATTGTCGATTGATGATTGAAGATCTGGTCACAAAGGGATAACGAATCGCGCCTAACCAAAGGCCGAGAGAATGAAAGGAGTATACATATTATGGGTTATAAACATATAGAGACCGGGTTTAGGGATGGTTTGGGTACCATCACTCTCAACAGGCCACCCGTAAATATCCTGAATATGGCAATGATGGAAGAGATTAACGGAGTTCTTGAGACCTGGCAGGGGAAAAAGGACCTTAAAGTGGCCTTATTTAATGCCAAGGGAAAATGCTTTTCCGCCGGAGTCGATGTGGGTGAGCATATGGGTGACTTGGCCCCAAAACTGATTGAGATCTTTCATCGGATGTTTCGCCTTATGGACAAACTGGGGGTCCTCACTGTTGCCTCTGTATTTGGCTCCTGTCTGGGCGGTGGGTGTGAATTGGCAATCTTCTGTGATCTCGCCCTTGCTTCCGAGGACGCAAAATTTGGTCAACCGGAAATCCAGGTAGGAGTATTTCCCCCTATTGCGGCACAAATCATGCCTCGTATAATGGGTCGGAAGGCGGCCATGGATTTGATACTGTCAGGGAGGATCATCCCGGCCGAGGAGGCCCGGTTGATGGGCTTGGTCAATAAAGTGGTTGCCGGGGAGGATTTGGAGTCAGAGACCGATAAGTTTATAAAACCCTATCTCAACCTAAGCGCAGAGGTGCTGAGAAAGACAAAGAAAGCAATCACCGCGGGACTGATGGATAATTTTGAACCATCCCTTAAAATAATAGAGGATATCTACTTGAATGAACTTATGAAAACCGTAGACGCAAACGAGGGCCTAAAGGCTTTTTTGGAAAAGAGAAGACCTGAATGGAAAAATGAATAAAACGGCTGGGGCCCGGCACTTCGCTACGGGCCCCGTCTCAAAGAGCTCCGCTTCTGCGACCCTTCACATTCCCTCTGATAAAGCCTATGATCTGATCGGTGGTAGTCCCGGGGCCAAAAATCTCTGCAATACCGATCTCTTTTAGAGAGGGTATATCTTCGTCAGGTATGATGCCACCCCCGAGCACCAGCACATCATCAGCCCCCTTCTCCTTCAAAAGTTCCATAATTTTGGGAAACAGATAGTCGTGGGCCCCTGAAAGGACGCTCAAGGCAATGACGTCAACGTCTTCCTGGATGGCAGATTCAACAATCTGAAGCGGGGTCTGTCTCAACCCCGTGTATACTACCTCCATCCCTGCACCCATCAGGGCAGTGGCAACCACCTTGATTCCCCTGTCGTGACCGTCAAGTCCCGGTTTGGCCGCCAACACCCTTATTTTTCGAACCTTTTCCATATCCTCATCTCTCCTGATCATTGGTTGGTTATCAATCATCAATCGACAATCATCAATCCATTTATCCCAGGGTATTGACCTGCTGATACTCTCCAAACACCCCCCTCAAAACATCACAGATCTCGCCAAGCGTACCATATGCCTTTACTGCGTCCAGAATGAGAGGCATAAGATTATCCGACCCTTCTGCTCCTGTCCTCAGGTCAACCAAAGCCTGTTTGACTTTTTTGTTATCTCTTTCGGATTTTAGTCTTTTCAACTGTTCTATCTGTCCGACCCTGACATCAGGATCCACCCTCAAGAGGTTGGCAGGTTTTTCTTCCTGGGTCTGGAAACGGTTTACCCCCACCACAATTCTCTCCTCTTTTTCTATTTCACGCTGGTACTTATAAGCGCTATCTTGAATTTCTCTCTGGATAAAACCTTGTTCAACTGCCTCGACAGCCCCTCCCATCTCATCGATTTTCTTGATATACTCCTGTGCCCGTTTATATATCTCCCTTGTAAGACTCTCCACATAGTAGGAACCGCCCAAAGGATCTACCGTGTCAGCCACACCTGTCTCGTATGCAACCAATTGCTGGGTCCGAAGGGCTATCTGGACTGCCTCCTCTGAGGGCAGACACAGTGCCTCGTCCATAGAGTTTGTATGAAGTGACTGGGTCCCACCCAGGACTGCGGCCAGCGCCTGAAACGCAACACGCACAATATTGTTCTTGGGTTGCTGTGCGGTAAGGGTGCAACCGGCGGTCTGGGTGTGAAACCGGATCATCATTGATTTTGGGTTCTTGGCGCCAAATCGTTCCTTCATGATTTTGGCCCAAAGGCTCCGTGCCGCCCTGTACTTGGCTATTTCTTCCATAAAATCCAGATGGGCATTAAAAAAGAAGGAAAGTCGGGGACCAAAGGAATCTATTTCAAGTCCAGCTTTAAGGGCTGCCTCGACGTACGCTATCCCATTAGCCAAAGTAAAAGCAATCTCTTGAACCGCCGTAGAACCCGCCTCTCTGATATGATACCCGCTGATGCTTATCGTATTCCAAAGGGGCACCTTTTCAGAACAATATGAAAAGATGTTTGTGATAATCCTCATGGAGGGCTTTGGCGGGAATATATATGTCCCCCGTGATGAATATTCCTTTAAGATGTCATTTTGTATGGTACCTCTCAGTTTTTCGCTTGAAACACCTTGTTTCTCTCCGACAACTATATACATTGCCAGCAACACCGCTGCCGGTGCATTGATTGTCATGGAAGTACTCACCTTGGCAAGGGGGATACCGTCGAAAAGCGTTTCCATATCTCTGAGAGAGTCTATGGCAACCCCTACCTTTCCCACTTCTCCGATAGCCATTTCGTCGTCCGAATCATAGCCGATCTGGGTGGGCAAATCAAAGGCGACGGACAATCCCGTTTGCCCCTGGTCCAGCAGAAACCTGTAGCGCCTGTTGGATTCCTCTGCCGTGGCAAAGCCGGCGTATTGCCTCATGGTCCAGTATCGTCCCCTGTACATAGTGGGCTGGACCCCGCGCGTATATGGATATTCTCCGGGGAACCCCATTTCTGCCGCATACTCTTCTTCCCCCTGGTCCAGTGGTGTATAGAGTCTTTTGATTGGGATCCCCGAGGTATTGCTAAAAGTTTCCTTTCTTTCCGGATGTTTGTTCAACTTATCTTCCACATCCTCGGACCACTTCTTTTGGGCCTCTGCCAAATCCTTTCGCCCATTTTTTATAGACATGCCACCCTCCTGCAATTTTTTTTTGAAAACGCGTAATTATAAGTTTTCCAGAAAATATTGCAAACCCTTTGAGTCTGTCAAACTATTTTTGGCGCCACGTTTTCATCTTGACAAAGATAAGTAGCTTTATTACAGCTACATCGTACTCATTTATAGGGAACCAGAAACCATGCGCAGGTCTAAGGTTGATTTCAATCTGATATGATAAATATTGAACTGGAGCGCGGGCATGACAGTTAACGAAATATTGGACATGTTATTCAGTACCTTGCGTACCACCGGGATATACAACTTCCAATGGAACATCGTTATTATGTGGGGCGTAGGGTGCCTTTTTATTTATTTGGCAATTGCCAAAAAATATGAACCCCTTCTCCTTTTGCCCATAGGTTTTGGAATATTTATCGTAAATTTTCCCCTTGTCCCCCTTATGGGGTTTAATGACGGTCATCCCCAGCTCCTTCAGTTCTTCTACCGCTATGGGCTGCAATGGGAAATCATCCCGTGTGTCATCTTCCTGGGGCTTGGCGCCATGACCGATTTCGGTCCACTCATTGCCAATCCCAAGACCCTTCTTATCGGTGCCGGAGCACAACTCGGGGTCTTTATTACCTTTACGGGAACCATACTGGTGGGTTTTACCCTAAAGGAGGCAGCGTCGGTCAGCATTATCGGGGGGGCTGATGGCCCCACAACCATCTATCTCACCCAGCACCTGGCCCCCCAACTCCTCGGCCCCAATGCCCTGGCAGCATACTCCTACATGGCCCTGGTCCCCCTGATTCAGCCCCCCATTATGCGGTTATTTACCAACGATAAGGAGCGCAAGATCCGTATGCGCCAGTTGAGATCTGTCTCAAGACAGGAAAAAATCCTTTTTCCCCTGGTAACAGCAGGCATCATCGCACTTCTTGTTCCCTCGGTTATCCCTTTGATGGGCATGTTTATGTTGGGTAACCTTATGAAAGAGAGTGGGATGGTTGCCAGACTGACCGACACTGCACAGGGTTCCCTTATGAACATCGTGACCATCTTCCTTGGGCTATCCGTTGGTGCCACCATGCAGGCGGACAAATTCCTGAGCTGGAAACCGCTCTTCATATTTGGCCTGGGCCTGGTGGATTTTGCCATATGTACAGTAGGCGGTATTATGACCGTCAAAATCATGAATCTTTTTTTGAAGGAACAGATTAATCCCCTTATTGGATCAGCGGGTGTCTCGGCTGTACCCATGGCAGCGCGTGTGTCTCAGGTTCAAGGCCTAAAATATGACAAGACCAACCATCTCCTGATGCATGCCGTGGGTCCTAATCTCGCGGGTGTCATCGGCTCGGCCGCAGCCGCCGGCATGTTTATTGCCATGTTCAATTAGGGTCTGCACAGCCCTTGGATGGAAAGCGTCTCCGTATGAGAAACTCCGATAAACCAGGCTTTTCAAAAAAAGAGGTTTGAGAAATGAAAAGCGCTATACTTTTTTTTGCCGTGGCATTCTGTGTCATTATTTCTGGCTCTGCAAGTGCTGAAACATTTCTTGGCGCCCCCGTTGTTCCGGGCGGAAAGACCCTCAATAAGACGGGTGCCCGACTGGAACTGAAGACCGACTTATCTCATGATGAGTTGGTTGCCTTTTATAAGGAGGCGCTCAAGGACTTCAAAGACATAAAATTTCGGCAATGGAAGGATTCAACCTATATCGAAGACGACGGAAACCGGCCGTGGCATTCCATTACCATTTCAAAGACCAACAACAGGGGAGAGTCCGTCCTGATAATCAAAGACAATTGGACCTGGATCATTGGAACCCTGGTTCTCAGATATATAGGGGTCTTTGTGGTCCTGATGATCCTGTTGTTGGGGATGTCATTGTCCGGAAAAATAATTTCCAGTACGGTCAAGCGGATGGAGGCAAGAAAACAAACAGGGGAAAGCCAATAGATCTTTGGCTACAAAGTAGGGTTCGGATTACAAGAAAAGGCCTTTTGTTCACTTTGTGTAGGCCCTTAGGGCTCGTTAGAGGGGAATGTTGCCATGCCTTCTCTCGGGAAGGCTATCCCTTTTATTCTTGAGCATCATTAAGGCCTTGATCAACTTGGGCCGAGTATTTTCGGGAAAGATTATCTGATCGATATACCCCAGTTCTGCGGCCTTAAAGGGACTGGCAAAGTTATTCCTGTATTCTTTGACCAACCTTTCCCTGGTGGCCTCGGGATCATCGGCCTCATTAATCTCTTTCCTGAATATGATGTTGACGGCCCCGTCCGGTCCCATTACAGCGATCTCGGCAGTGGGGTAGGCATAGTTGATGTCACCGTCATGGTGTTTACTCGACATAACATCGTAGGCACCCCCATATGCCTTGCGGGTCACCACTGTGATCTTTGGAACCGTGGCCTCACAGTAGGCATAGATAATCTTGGCACCATGTTTGATTATACCCCCGTACTCCTGGTTAACCCCCGGCAGAAACCCCGGGACATCAACAAAGGTGACGAGAGGAATATTAAAGGCATCGCAGGTACGAACAAATCTGGCACATTTCATGGAAGCGTCAATGTCAATACACCCCGCCAAAAATTTTGGCTGATTAGCGACAACCCCCACCACCATTCCGTTTAGCCGACCAAAGCCCACCACCATATTTTTTGCCCAGTGTCTCTGGACCTCCAAAAACAGATGGTTATCCAGTACCGTGCGGATAATTTCCTTAATGTCGTAGGGCATTCTGGGGTTTGTTGGCACCGCTTTGTTTAATGATTTATCTTTGCGTTCTGGATCATCACTGCATTCAATGGAAGGAGGCATCTCACGAAAATTCTGTGGAAGAAACCCAAGGATCTCCTTCACCCTGTCCAAGGCCTCCTGATCTGTTTCTTCTGCAAAATGTGCTACCCCACTCTTTGCATTGTGGGTCATTGCACCTCCCAATGCCTCGGGGGTCACCTCTTCTGCAGTAACCGCCTTTATCACCTGAGGACCGGTTATAAACATGTTGCTTGTCTTCTTTACCATTATGGTAAAATCGGTCAGGGCTGGCGAATAGACGGCCCCTCCCGCACATGGCCCCATTATGACCGATATCTGAGGAATTACCCCGGAGGCCCTCACATTTCTTTTGAATATTTCCCCGTAGCTTCCGAGGCTCACAACCCCTTCATGGATCCTGGCACCCCCAGAGTCATTCAAACCGATGACAGGCGCACCACTATTGATTGCCAGATCCATTATCTTGCACACTTTTTCCCCGAAGGGTCCGCTCAAGGAACCACCAAAGACCGTAAAATCTTGCGAAAAAACAAATACCTGTCTCCCATTTACGGTCCCATAACCAGTGACAACACCGTCACCGGGAATTTTTTTCTTGTCCATACCAAAATCGTGGCACCGGTGGACAACAAATTTGTCAAGCTCCTCAAAACTACCTGGATCAAGAAGATAACCGATTCTTTCCCTTGCGGTCATCTTTCCCTTTGCGTGCTGCTGGTCAATGCGTTTCTGGCCACCGCCCAGCTCAGCCTCAAGGTTTCTTCTCTCCAGTTCTTTGATCTTCTCTTCAATGTTCATAAAAAAGGGCTCCGCAGACTGACTCTACTCAAGGACTACCAGTACTGCCCCTGCTTCCACGGCATCGCCTTTTTTGCATTTCACTTCTTTCACCGTGCCTGATGCCTCTGCAACCACGGGCAATTCCATCTTCATCGCCTCAATCACCACCACCTCATCGCCGTCATTTACAGCATCACCCGGGCTAACCTTTACTTCCCAAACGTTTCCTCCCATGGGAGCTATCACTTCACTCATTTCAAATACCTCCTTCCATCATTTCATTATTGAATCAGTCCAATTTCCAGCTACCCATTTGCCTCTGTCAGGGCATGTTGACAAATGACGCTATATATCATTCAGAATATCCCGATTGTCAAGAACAATATCCCGGAAATGCACCAAATTGTCCTGAAAACCCAGAACTGGGAGATTTATCGAGGTCGGATAAACAAACAAGATAAAGACAGTTGTCCGGGATCGGCTTCTTGACACACCCTAACAAATTATCTAGTCTGTAGACGTTCATTAACTTCGAGAACCGTGGGGTTTGGTCATTTTTTCCGGCGCACGCTCAACCAAACGGAAAAGCGTGATGAATAGTTCTGACAACAATAAAGCCAGGAGAAGACAAAATGCCGGTCTATAAATGGATCGCGGAGACAAGAAAGGGCAAAACCATCAAGGGAGAGCTTGAGGCGGCTGATGAGAAGATTGCTGGGATCCAACTAAAACGCCGCAATCTGACGGTCAAGAAACTAAAGGTCAAACCAAAAGATCTTTTTGAAAATGTCTCCTTTATGCAACCCAAGGTGACAAAAAAGGATCTGGTTATCTTTACCAGACAGTTTTCCACCATGATTGATGCAGGACTGCCGCTTGTCCAGGGGATTACCATCCTTTCCGAACAGATGGAAAACAAGACATTCAAAAGAATCCTGACAGAAGTGGTGAAGGATGTGGAAGGCGGGGCAAGTTTGGCCGAATCATTGGGCAAACATCCCGATGTATTTGATGATCTTTTTGTAAACCTGGTTGCCGCCGGTGAGGTCGGGGGTATACTTGACACCATCCTGCAACGCCTCGCCGCCTATATCGAAAAGTTGGAAAAACTCAAGGGCCAGATAAAAAGCGCGATGACCTACCCGATTGTCGTGGTGGCTATCGCCATTATCGTCATCGCAGTCATCCTGATCTTTGTGATACCAGTTTTTGAAGCAATGTTCGCGGACTTTGGATCGGCTCTCCCGATCCCCACCCAAGTTGTGGTGGACCTGAGCCGCTTTTTTAAAGGCAATTTTCATTACGTATTGGCAGCCGTTTTTGTCTTGTTTTTCTTGTTCAAGAAATACAAAAAAACCGAATCAGGGAAAAAGAATATTGATACCTTGTCATTAAAACTACCCGTATTTGGCCCTTTGTTAAAAAAAGTCGCCATAGCAAGGTTTTCCAGAACACTTGGGACAATGATAAGCAGTGGAGTACCCATCCTAGATGGACTTGAGATCGTTGCTAAAACATCGGGCAACGTAGTCCTCGAAGAGATCATTTATGACGTGAGATCCAGTATTGCCGAGGGGCAAACCATCGCTGAACCACTCTCCGAAAACGATATTTTTCCTTCAATGGTTGTCCAGATGATCTCCGTGGGCGAAACAACCGGGGCCCTTGATACCATGCTGGAAAAGATTGCGGATTTTTATGATGACGAGGTTGACGCAGCGGTGGATGCCCTCACCTCAATGCTGGAGCCGATTCTTATGGTATTCCTCGGCGGATCCATAGGTGGCCTGGTTATTGCCATGTATCTGCCCATTTTCAAGATGGCTGCAGTAATGGGATAGACAATATGGAAATGATCACATCCGGGGTGAAAACCGCCCACCCGGAAATTTCAAACCGCCTGCAGGTCCTTATGCTCCTGCGGGTCATTGTGGTATCCCTACTCCTGGGGGCCTTGATAATTATCCAAGGTCTTAAAACCGATTCCTATTTTGGGGACATACAGACCCTCCATTACCTTCTCATCGCAGCAATATATTTTGCAAGTTTTGTTTATGTCGTCTGGCTAAAATATTCACAAAAAATCATACTGCAAGTTTATACACAGCTATTTTTTGACAGCATTTTTATCACAGCCCTCATATATTCCACGGGGGGAATTGAAAGCATATTTTCATTTCTCTACATCCTCTCCATAATCAGTGGGAGCATTATTGCTTACAGAAAAGGAGGCCTGATCACCGCCTCCGCCAACAGCATTCTTTACGGACTTCTGCTGGACCTCCACTATTACGGGATTGTTCATCCTCTGGGCAGTCAGGCCAGCTATGCCGACCGGTACCAAAGCGCATATCTGTTTTTTGTCATACTGGCAAATATGGTCGGGTTCTATCTTGCAGCATATCTCAGCAGTTTTCTCTCCGAGCAGGTAAGAAAAAGCGGTGTTGCGCTGGAAGAAAAGCAAATAGACTTTGACAGACTGGAGGCCCTGAATGAAAGTATCATTAACAGTATTTCCGCGGGGCTGGTTGTATTGGATGCCCAAAACAACATTATTCTTTTCAACCCAACAGCAGAGAAGCTTTTTGAGACAAAGGCAAATCATGTCTATGGCAGGGCAATAGCTGAAATCCTCCCACTCCTTGGTATTGCTTTGCCAAACGAGACACTTGATAACGAGGCATTTGACGAAAATCGTCCCACATTTTCTGACCTTACATATTCTAAAGCGGACGGCAAAAAGTTCTATCTCAGACTTTCAATCTCCCCCCTTTCTTTTTCATCGGGGGGCAATAAAGGTAAAATCCTTATCTTCCAGGATGTAACACAGGCCAAGGAAACCGAAGAAGAAATGAAAAAGGTTGAAGGCCTGGCCGTGATAGGTGAGCTGGCTGCCGGGATTGCTCATGAAATCAGAAACCCTATGGCTTCTATCAGCGGCTCAATAGAATTGTTGAAAGAAGGGCTTGAAAAAGATGATGTAAACAAACGGCTAATGAACATTGTATGGCGTGAAATCAACCGGCTAAACAGCCTCGTAAATGATTTTTTACTTTTTGCAAGACCAAAAAAGGCAAATCGAAGGGAATTTGGTCTGGACGAATTGATCCTGGAATCCCTTGAGCTCTTTCAAAACAGCAACCACTGGTCAAAAGGGCAAACCGCCTACGCTGATTTTCCACATCCCATCAGGCTTGAATCGGACCCGGGGCAACTCAAACAAGTTCTGTGGAATCTCTTCTCAAATGCCGCAGACTCAATGGGCGCCCAGGGTTGTCTATATGTGACCGGCGAGATAACATCAGAGTTTTCAATGCAGGGACGTAAGCGAGTAAAAATCGTCGTCAGAGACACAGGCAAAGGGTTTGACAAAAAGACCCTTCCTCAAATTTTCACGCCATTCTTTACCACAAAGGAAAAGGGCTCGGGGCTCGGAATGGCGATAGTAAAACGAATCATCGAAGGACTTAAAGGAGAAGTCTACGGCGACAATCACCCTGAAGGGGGGGGAAGGGTCACTATATATCTCCCCATATCCAACTAAGGAACATCTATTATGTCCATATTGGACAAACCATGGTTTTCAAAGATCAGCCGGCCAAGTCGTTACTTGGGCGAGGAGGTCAACTCTGTCAAAAAAGACCCCCACGCCACAGAGGTCTCCATTGCCCTTGCCTTTCCCGATGTCTATGAAGTGGGTATGTCCCACCTGGGTCTGAAGATTCTCTACCACATCCTCAATCGTCAAAAATGGCTTTGTGCTGAAAGGATTTTTTCTCCCTGGGTGGATCTTGAAAGGGAACTGAAGCGTAGAAATATACCCCCCACCACCCTGGAGTCAGATCGACCTTTATCCGAATTTGACATAGTGGGTTTCACTCTTCAACACGAGCTTTCCTATACCAATATCTTGAATCTGCTTGATCTCTCCGGTATCCCGTTTCTCGCAAATGAAAGGGAGGACACCCACCCACTCATCATTGCAGGAGGTCCTGCCTGCTTTAATCCCGAACCCGTGGCAGAAATCTTTGACCTGATCGTGATCGGGGATGGAGAAGAGACACTGCTTCAGATATGCGGGATTCTTCGTGAGGCAAAACAACGTGGAATAAAGAAGAGAGAAGATTTATTTTCCCAGCTGTGTCATATCAAAGGCGTTTACATTCCAGCCTGGTTTCGGCCGCACTATACCCCTGAAGGGAATATAAACCGTATCGAACCCTTGAATCCGGATTATCCGTTCGTAGAAAAAGCGATTCTGCCTGACGTGGATTCCCACCCCTTCCCGGAACGTCAGGTCGTACCCTTTACTGAATTGATTCATGATCGAATGGCTATAGAGATCTCACGGGGGTGCACCAGGGGGTGCCGATTTTGTCAGGCGGGCATAATCTATCGCCCGGTAAGAGAGCGTAGCCCCGAATCCATTCTCGAAAAGGCCAAAAAAGCCCTGGAACTGACCGGGCACGAAGACCTTTCCCTGCTTTCCTTGAGCACTGGGGATTATAGCTGTATCGGACCCCTTTTGAAAACTTTGATGGACAGACAGATCCACGAAAAAATTTCAATAAGCCTTCCGTCCCTCAGAATCGACAGCCTGCATTCCTCATTGATCGAACAGATAAAAAGGGTACGGAAGACGGGGTTCACCTTAGCCCCCGAGGCTGGGAATGACCGGCTGAGAAAAATTATCAACAAGGGCCTGACCGAGGAGGATATATTCAAAACAGCCCGTATGGTTTACGATGCAGGGTGGAACCTGATAAAGCTCTATTTTATGGTAGGACTTCCCTTTGAACAAGACGAGGACATTGAAGATATCATCCGTTTGTCAAAACGGGTTACCGCCTTGGCTGGAAGGGGAGGAAAAAGATCCAACCTAAATGTGAGTGTCGCCACATTCGTGCCCAAGTCACACACTCCTTTTATGTGGCATCCCCAGATCACATTGGAGGAAGGCCGAAGGAAGATACATTTGATCCGGGAAAAGCTCAAGGGGACCCGTATCCGGGTCAAATGGAACGACGTAGAGATGAGCTGGTTGGAAGGAATATTTTCAAGGGGAGACAGAAGATTGACCCGGGCAATCATAGAGGCATGGAAAAGAGGGGCCAGATTTGACGCATGGACAGAACAATTCAAAATGGGAGTCTGGGAGGAGGCCTTCCGGGCTGCTGATGTGAGCCCTCACCGTTATCTGCACAGGGAGAGATCTTTGGAAGAACCGCTGCCCTGGGATCATATTCGATCCGGGTGTCAGCAAACATTTCCTCATCGGGGAGTGGGCAAAGGCCCGGGCGTCTGAATCCACCCCTGACTGTAGGGAAAACTGTCTCGACTGTGGAGTATGCGATCACAGGACAATTTTTCCCGTGCTTTTCGGAGAGAAAGATGTCACACCTCTTTACAAAGAATCTTCTCCCCAACCAGTGTCTCCCATAACAACAAAATGCCGTCTAACCTTTTCCAAACAGGGAACTGCTAAACATCTAAGCCATCTGGAGCTCGTCAAGGTTTTTATTAGAGCTCTCAGGAGGGCCGGGGTGAACGTCGTCCACTCCAAAGGATATCATCCCATGCCCAAGCTCTCTTTTGCCACGGCCTTGCCGGTAGGGACCGAAAGTATGGAGGAGACACTGGATCTCGAACTAAGTCAAACCTCGGATTTCTCCCCCCTAAAGGACCGGCTTAATCTGGAACTGCCCCCTGGAATCAAAATCTCTTTTGTTCAAAAACTCTATTCCAATACCAAGAAGCCTCGCTTAAAGGAAAGTCATTTTCTCGTGACGCTTGGGGATATAGAATTAAATGAGTCCGATTTGGACAAGTTTTGTAAAACCGATCATTTTCCAGTTGCCAAACGGAACCGGAAGGGAGAACATCAAATTGATGCAAAACTCCTGGTCAAATCTATTGCAATGATTTCACAAAATTCGGTCAAAATAATCCTAAGAGGCACTAATGGCCCTGAGCTAAGACCTGCCGAATTGGTCAAGGAAATCTTTTCATTGAAAAATGAAAGTGTCATGGAAATGCAAACCTTGAAAACCGGACAAGTGCTCGCTTGAGACAGTAAAAAAGCATGGTCCACAGGACCAAGGTTTCAATTTGATAAAATATTTGCCCAGAAACGCCAGAGGAAACCCGAAATGACCAGCGAGCTCATCATAAATGCAAGGCATCACGAAACCCGGGTGGCCCTTGTGGAGAATGGGATTGTTGTAGAGCTTCCCATAGAGAGAAAAACAGGGCAGAAACTGCTGGGAAATATTTACAGGGGAAAAGTCGTAAGAGTTTTGCCGGGTATGCAGGCAGCCTTTGTAGATATCGGTCTTGACCGGACCGCCTTTCTTTATGTATCGGATGTCTATAGGGATTTTTCAGACCTTGAAAAACTGATGCTTGAAGACTCTAAAGCCGACGAAGACGCGGAGTTCTTGGGAGCCAAGGCCACGGAACGGGATCAGGTTAAGGATATCTCATTTCAGATAGAAGACCTGCTCCACGAAGGACAGACCCTTATGGTCCAAGTCGGAAAGGAACCATTTGGTAAAAAAGGTGCCCGCCTGACCTGTCACATCTCACTTCCCGGAAGACATCTTGTGCTGATGCCCACAGTAAATCATATCGGAGTCTCCCGGAGGATCGAAAACAAAGAGGAAAGGGAAAGATTAAAACAAATTATAGAAGAAATAAGACCAAACGATTTCGGTTTCATAGCCAGAACAGTTGCCGAAGGGGCCTCAAGAGAAAAACTGGAACCTGAGATGAATTTCCTTTTAAAACTTTGGAACACCCTCCAAAATGACATGGGAAAGGGAACGAACCCAGCCCTTCTATACAAGGATCTATCAATCGTCTTGCGCGCAGTGAGGGATCTATTCACACGGGAGGTGGATCGGTTGATCATCGACTCACGCGAAGAATACAAAAATATTATGGCATTTATCGAAACCTTTGCCCCACGCTTAGAATATTCCGTGGAGCTCTACGAAGGGACTGACCCGGTTTTTGACGCCTTTGGGATTGAATTGGAAATCTCTCGCGCCCTTGGGGACAAGATCTGGCTAAAATCAGGGGGATATATTGTTATTGAAATGACCGAGGCCCTCACGGCCATCGATGTAAATACCGGAAGCTATGTGGGTAAAAGGAACCTTGAGGAAACAATCCTGAAGACTAATCTGGAAGCAGTTAAAGAGATTGGGTATCAGTTGCGTTTCAGAAACCTGGGAGGCCTTATTGTCATAGATTTTATAGACATGGAAAAACTCTCAAATCGAACACGGGTCTTCACTGCCCTCAGGGAGGCCTTCAGCAGGGACAAGGCAAAAACCAACATTCTCCCCATGTCAGACCTGGGGTTAATTGAAATGACACGAAAAAGAACACGGGCAAGCTTGAGCGAATTGCACTCTGAACCTTGCTTTTACTGTGAAGGGAAGGGTACCCTCAAATCCAAAGAAGCCATTTGTTATGAAATATTCAGGGATCTGGAAAGAGAATCTATCGCCGGTGAAGAGGGCGGTCATACCTATATAATGGTAAATTCGGAGATCGATCATGTTCTGAGGGAGGAAGAACAGGAATCAATAATAGACTTGGAAAAGAGACTGGGAAAGCGGATTACCATTATTGTCAAAAAGGACTTTCACATGGAGCAGTATGAAATAGCTATTTAGTGCCTGAACGAAAACTGTCTTTTTCGCCCATATCTGCGTCAGACTCAAATTTTAATCCTCGAAATACTCAATGTATTCCTGCGGTTAAAATTATCGTCTTCCCCTCCGCGCCGTAGGCCCTACAGGCCGGAGGCTTGATCTGAACAAAAAATCCTAGTTTTCGTTCGGACACTATTTAGCGTTTTTTGTGTTTCTTTTTGAACTCTCCCAAATTCTCTTCTATCTGCTTTTTTGTGTAGGCCTTTTTGCACTCGGTGCATTCATATGTTTCCTCATTAAGTCTCTCATAAATGAGATCATCGGAAAAATTTACCCCATGGAATCGGAGAGAAAATTTAAAGACGAGGCTAAATTTTTTGTTTGAACAGCTATCACATACAAAATAATCCTGGATTTCATTCATCCACAATTCCTCCAAGGGCAGGTGCGCTGCCGGTTTTCCCGGGGAAAGATTTATTACCAAATGCCGGTGTAAAAGCCTCTTTATTGACTGCAAAGAGATATCATATTATCAAAGGCTCCAGTGTTTCGGCTTTTATAATGTTTTATGGTCTTTTACAACTTTTTTTTGAAAATGGAGACATTTTGGAGACATTTTTTTGAATGAGTAACGCAGTTTCCGGGGATAACCTGATCAGCGAACGGTGGTTTTCCTGGACCGTTTTCCCCGGGCCCCACCAGACCCCGGCAGGAGGCGGGTTTGCCTGCCTCGCCCTGAGCGAGAGCGATGACGAGCAGGCCTGAACCTGTGAACGGGTACACATATATACCATTTTTCAAGAAATACCCAGCTCACTATTTTTTATGGACAGACCAATTTGCAGACAATATCTACAGCCTTTTCAAGATCTATCTTGCTCATATTTAAAACAAGATCATACAGATGGGGATGATCATAGTCCTCTTTACCAAATTTTCGATAAAGATTTGTCCGTTTTTTTTCCTCTTTTTCTACTACCTGGATCGCCTCCCTGGGCGAAAGATTGTAGTTCTCCTGCATGAATCTGATCCGGTGCGCTTTGTCAGATATCAAAAGCACATGGTAAACATCCTTATTGTCTCTTAAGATATATTGACTGCCCCTGCCCAGGATGATGCAACTTCCTTTCTCTGCGACCTGTCTTATAATTTTATGAAGCAGATCCACATAAATTTCTTCGTCAATATATCCTCGTTTATCGTCAAGAATCCGCTCAACATAGGTCCTTGAGACCAATGTGGTTATAAATTTTAGAAATTTCCCACCGGCTTCTTTTTCAAGATTCTCTACAAAGTGGGTGGAAACCTTTGCTCTTGTTGCAAGCATCTGGATAATTTCATCAACAATAAAAGGACAACCCAATTTCTTTGAAATCATTTCACCCAAGGTTTTTCCGCCGGCGCCAAACTGTCTGGAAATTGTGATAACTGCCATACCTCCTCCTTTCAGCCGAATCTTAGCAGGACTAAAAAATCAATTGTTGAAAATGATAGAATTTACCATGAATATTTAATCCTGTGAACCACCCTCAAGAAAAGGAATTAATACAAATCCATCTGTTGCTTTTTGACCGAATTGAACAATCAACCCGGAACAGTAAACCCAATATCAAATACGGTGTGACAGCTCGGACAGATGAAAAGCCATTTGGTGACATTCCCCTCCTTCTTAAACATGTTGTGAAACCCGTCCTTGTATTCACATACTGGACATTGCTTAAACTCCTCCCGCATTTCGATCGGTTTTACTTCGTAATCCATTCAATACCTCCGAAGGTAGTTAAATCAGCAGCTCCTGGCAGAGCCAAAAAGGTCAATTAGAAGCAAGTTAGGCAAAGCTTGAAGGTGCTTTTTCGTGGCTGAATACCCAACGGCCTTGTGTCTTTTGGTCAAAGCCCTTCAGTATAAATTATCGGGGTAGTCCACCGGCTCTCATTATGGGCTTCCCAGTAGTGCTCACGAATCAACAGTGTAATTTCACCCGGCTTTCCGGTTCCAACGGGGTTACCATTGATCTTGCCAACAGGCATAATACCCCCTGCCGTACTGGTAATAAAGACCTCGTTGGCTTCTTTGAGAACATCGGCACCAAACCCGCTGACTTTTGTTGGAATACCTAGCTTTTCAGCCAACTCAAGAACGGTTCGGCGTGTGATGCCCTCAAGCACGCCACTATCTGGTGTAAAAAGCGCATCTTTATAGAAAGCAAAAACATTAAAGCCGGGGCCTTCGGTGATGAGGCCATCAGAGTCCAGCAGCACGGCCGTATAGCCACCCCGGTCATATGCTTCGAAAATCCCTCTGGTTAAGTCTCCCCAATGGAAATTCTTGATTGTCGGGTCGACTGCAGCAGTCGGAATCCGAATAACCTTTTCAGCAATAACGAGATCTATTCCCAGTTTTTGGATCTCTGGTTTGACGATCCATATATAAGGGATGGCATAGGCATAGAATCTGTTGCGAAAACGTCTGGGATCACGAGACCCATGTTCATCGATTCCCCGTGACATGATCATTTCAACGTAAGCGTTTCGAATGCCGGACCGGCGGACACATTCGAATAATATCTCCCGTATTTCGTCTTTGCTAAGGTTCGGTTTCATTCGTAAACGATTCCATCCCTTTTCAAAACGATCGAGATGGTCTTTGAGCCGAAAGAATTTACCGTCCCAAACCGCCACCACATCGTAGGTTACGTCCGACCGCACGAAACCCGTGTCAATAATCGGAATGCGTGCCTCAGCGATTGGAAAATATTCTTCGTCAATAAATGCACACCCGTCTGCAAACAAATTGTCGGCCATTACAATCTCCTCTGGAATATTTGGTGTTTGTTTTTCGCCTTTCTTATCCCCTCCCCGTTTATTAAAATAATTTTGAGGCACACTTATGCCTCACTTCTGATTGACCAGGGAGAGCATCCGAAGTATATACAATCGCAGAGGGGACACCTTCCATCAACGTTGACATGGACACATACGGGCATCTGACGAGCACAGTAAATAGGGAATCGGTAAACAAACTGGATTCAGCGGTGTTTAAAAAAAGTGGAGACAAAACAAAGACATTTTCAAAAAAGGAAATTTAGAATATGGGATAACTTATTGATTTTATTGGAGCCACCGTGCGGAGTCGAACCGCAGACATCCTCATTACGAGTGAGGTGCTCTACCCAGCTGAGCTACGGTGGCTAACATCTGAACGTCGCTAAATATAGATTTTTTTTTCTCTTGTGTCTATAATTTTTTTCCAACCATGCAGAGAGGTATTTCATGAAAGAGCCAAAGGACTATATTATTTTCCCCCTGGATCTGCCAACTTATGATGAAGCCATGTCTTACGTTGAACGCCTGACCGATCACGTGGGTCTTTTCAAGGTGGGTCTCGAATTGTTCATAAGCCAAGGCCCCGACATAATCAAATCTATCCAAGATACCGGAACCGCCGGTATATTCCTCGACCTAAAGCTTCACGATATCCCTGCCACAGTAAAAAGGGCTTTTTTAGCGGCCAGTCGGCACGGTCCGGAATTTGTGACGGTCCACTGCGACGAGGGCGGAGAAATCCTGAGGACTGTGGCGAAAAACAACCCGGGCAACACAAAAATACTGGCCATCACCGTACTCACAAGCCTTGACCAGAAAAAATTGAAACAACTGGGTTATGCTGAAAAATTTGTTCAAGATCTTCCGGCCCTGGTGCTTTTGAAGGCTCGCATGGCACGGGAAGCCGGATGCCATGGCATAGTCTGCTCAGGACTTGAGGTCGGGGCGATAAAGCAAGAACTGGGGTCCGAGTTGATTGCAGTCACTCCGGGAATACGACCGGCGTGGTCTTTGGTGGATCAGGATGACCAGAAACGGGTGGTAACACCGGCAGATGCCATAAAAAACGGCGCAGACTACGTTGTTATCGGCCGTCCCATCAGAGATGCAAAAGACCCGGCAAATGCAGCCAGAAGAGTCGCCAAAGAAATCGAAGAAGCCATATGAAGGGCAAAGGCTAAGGGTTCGCGTAAAAACTAATAGCCTTTAGCCTACAGCCTAAACAACCTCAATGGTTACAGTTATCCTTGCGTAAGCCCTAACCGCCGTTATCCTCCTGGGAGAGATTCATAAAAAAGTCTCACTAGGATAGATTTTGTTCGGTACGCTTTATGATATGATCCTGTAATCCCTCTGATAATTCCACAAAATAGGCACTGTACCCGGCGACCCTTACGATGAGGTCCAGATATTCTTCAGGACGTTGCTTGGCATCCATCAAGGTCTCCCTGTCCACAATGTTAAACTGAACATGGGGGATCTTTTTTTCCCGCCATGTCTTAAGATAGTCGATAAAGAGGGGCTTCATTTCCCCTTCAAGGAATTGGGGCTGGAATTTCTGATTGAACAAATGATTATATGTTTCCAGGGTATCAATTTTTGCACATGAATTCAGGACTGCCGTTGGGCCTTTTTTATCCATCCCGGGTTGGGGGGATAAGGTGGAATCCGCAAATGGCTCTCCATCCCTTCTGCCATCGGGTGTTGCAGGGGTATTTGCTGAAAGCCCATAGGTTGCGGACACTGCACTTCCGTCGCCCCTTTTTGAAAAACCAAACCTGTCTTTTACGGTCTCCATGGCGGCCTCAGTGCCATGGTGCGCCTCACGGGCAATCAGGTCAACATAGTCATCGTCATTTCCAAATTTGGGCGCGTTGAGACATGCTTGTCGGATGTCGTCCCTTCCCTCCCAGTTTTTATCCATAATCCCTATCAACTCAGGGAGTGACGCCAACCGGTCTTCAAAGACCACTTTTTTGATGGCAGCCAGAGAATCAGCAACATTGGTGGTGCCGATTACAATGGTCATATCATGAACCATGGACGGGTAAATCCACTGTTTGCATTCCTTTCCCTTTTCTATGCAACCTTCGACAATAGCGGAATAAAAAGGTCTTGGACAATATTTGGCGTACAGATCCCGACACGTATTCTCCAGTTGAGCCAGTTTCGTAGTAAAAAATTTCACCTGTTCCAGATAGGCCTCAAAGACATCCTCCCATGATGTAAAGGTGGCGGGGTCAGGGGTTCTTGCTCCCCACTGTTCCCCAGTTTTGGGGTTCACCCCCTGGTGGAGGGCCCACCACAGACACTTTGTAAGGACAAAATATCCCTCAACACGACGGGTAATATTTTTCCCGGGAATCTCCATATAGACGCATCCTGAAACCGCATATCCCTTTGCATCCTCCGGCGGGACCCCCCACTTTTCCAACAGAGGGATAAGCGCCTCATCATTAAACAGGGAGGGATAACCGATTCCGGTCCTGATAATATCGGTTGCCGCCGATAACAGTTCATCGGGGGTCTCATTATGGACCCTCAGGGCAATACTGGGTTCGATGGTTTTCATGGTGCCAGCGGTCTCGAGCACAAGATAGGTAAGTTTATTTGTTACATCTTTTCCATCCTTGTCGGTTCCGCCGATGGTAAGTGCCTGGAGCGATGCCACACCCCCATAGACCGAGGTGACCAATGGGGAATAAACAAGACCCAGTTCAAGGAATTTGACCCAGAGGAGTTGAAGGATCTCAAGACCCTCATTTTTTGTAACCCTCCCCTCGTCAAGATCCTTTTCATAATATGGCCCCAAGAGATAATCTAACCGGATCCCGATTCCCAGGGTGGAGTACTCGAGATATCTGACCAGATGAATAAAATAGAAAAACTGCACAGCCTCCAGAAATGTCCTTGGCGGTTTGGCCGGTACCCTTTCACAAATGCGTCCGATCTCTCTGAGCCGCTCCTTTTGCTCAGGATCCGCTTCCGAATCTGCCATCTCCATTGCAAGAGCCGAATAACGTTTTCCAAATCCGATCACCGCCTGTAACACTATCACAACGGACTGGAGGAATTCCTTCTGATCCACATAATCGGGGGGAATGGTCTTATCAATCTCTTCAAGCCGCTCTTCGGCCATTCTCACCCTGCCCTCAAGTCCTGTTTCAAACAATGCCTCATAATCCGGGATACCAAGTTCGGACAAATGGCTCCACAGAAATGTCCCCTCATACTTCCAGTATCTTTCGAGATCCCCTGTGAAGAGCTCCTGATGTCTGTCACTCATGCATTTTCCCTTCCAATACTCACAGAGTTCGTCCAGTTCCTCTCGCCCCTCATCGTCAAGAAGTGTCTTTCCGCCTTCGCTGTTGACCAGCCTCCTGACCGATCTCCAATTCATATCTATGGGGTGATACAGTCCCTCGGGATCTGAGGTCTGATACCCAACGATACGTTCCCAGTCCCTGATAAATATCCCCATGTTGTCAAGCACATGGGCAAGGGCCTTACCACGCCGCACCACCATGGGCTGCCCGTCTGTCTCCTTAAACGACTGGGTCATCAGACGCGATCGCTGAAGATCAAGTCTTATTTCCGGTCTGAACAGCCCCCTGGACTTATCGTCTTCGGTATATCCCCTTTGGACATTCCGGACAGCCTTGATCGCAAGATTGCTCTTTAGCCTTTCCGTTAACCCCATCGATTGTCTCCCCTTTTAAAATCCCTAAGATTTTCCTCGAAATCTTCCTCTTGCTGCAAAATATCTGCTACCAGGAAAAGCCTCATTTTTTTCTGATGGTAACTACTCAGGTTGTCGGGTTCACGGTTGGTCTCTTTCCGCTCGTCATATCTCTTGAGATAGTTGATGAAACCACAAACGACGGCACGGGTTCGTCTCACCTGCTCATAGACATCTTTGAATTCGTCAGACAATATCGGGTCTTCAATGCCGTCCCTGTCCTTAACCCTGAACGTTGAACCCTAAACTCCTGAACCTGAGTAATCACAAGATATCATATATTTAATTTTATAAAAAGAACCTTTTCCAGTCTTCTGCGCTCTGACCCCGTTTCTCTGAATAGATGGAGAACGGGGTTTTTGTTTCATAGGGCTCAGAAGAAATGGATAGAGAAAGATATGGTATTCAAAGCGGAGATAAGTTAACATATTTATGAAATCAGTATAGACCAGCAGTTCCATTATGGACGTTTGTTGAGGTAAGCCTAACGTTGCATAAATATCTCAACTTTTATGCGACATTAGGGGTAAACAATTTCCATGGTAAAACAGTAGTTCTTTTTATTATCATAGTACAAGGAAATCTCATATTCTGATTCAAAGGGTTTTCAAATGGAGAATTTTAATTATTACAGGCCCATATCCATGGGGGACCTCTGGGCTACCATAAGAGAGATCAGCGGAACTCCTGTCTTTCTTTCCGGGGGCACCGATCTTTTCCCTGAGATGAAGCTCGGCAAGAGATCTGTCGATCATGTTGTGGATGCAAAAGGGATTTCTGAACTGGGCTTTGCTTCTATCGAAGAGAACGGCCATATACGCATTGGCGCCAACGTGACCCTTTCAGGGTTGTTGAAAAAGGACCTTTTCCCCCCTTCCATGGCTTTATTGAAAGATGCTGTTTTGAGTATCGGTTCTCTACAGATACGAAACAGGGCCACCCTGATCGGTAATATCTGTCGTGCTTCACCCGCCTCTGATTCTGTACCGCCTTTAATCTGCCTGAGGGCACGTGTACGCATTGAAGACGGCAATGATCATAAATATCTGGATCTGGGTGCGTTTCTTGAAGGGCCTGGTCAAACCCAACTCAAGAGCGGGGAAATGGTAACAGAGGTTCTCATTCCAAAACCATCCGGAACATTTGGTGGATCTTTTATTAAAGCGGGTAGAGTAGCCAAAGATCTTGCCATGGTCAATGTCGCTGTTCTGATTGAATTGAATTCTGATGGAATAACCTGCTCAGATGCAAGAATTGTCCTGGGGGCTGTCGGCCCAACTGCCATTCGTATTAAGAGCGGTGAAAAATTGTTAGTAGGAAAAGAGATCCCTGATTTTCCATTTGAGGCAGTGGCAGAGTTAGCGATGAATTCATGCCAACCTATCAGTGACTTGAGAGCAACGACAGAATATCGAAAAAGAATGGTTTATGTTTTAACCAAGAGGGCAATAAGCAATTCAGTAAAAAATTTGAATGTAAACCCTAACGTTGCATAAAATTTGAGTTCAAAACGCTATAGATTAGATCAGCAAGGGACGATGGACCATTTTCAAGGGTGAAAGCGTATTTAACATACGGTGAGGTCTTGAAAATGGGCCAGCGTTTCTTGATGGCCTGATATAGAGCGAGCAAAGCGGTTTTGGGCCAAATATTTATGCAACGTTAGGGTAAAGTGAAAGTACACATCCGGTCAGGAATTATCAATCAATGAAATCTTTTTGCCTGGAGGCTCGAGCATGATTAAAGAAAATGGGGGCAGGGATGTTAACACATCATATCCACCTGATCGTAAATGAGACAAGATATGAAGTTGAAGTCGAATCTAATGAATTTCTTTCTGACGTCCTCAGAGATAAACTTTATCTGACAGGAACAAAGGAATCCTGTGGTATGGGGGATTGTGGGGCATGTACTGTGATTATGGAGGGCGTTACAGTGACATCCTGCCTAACTCTTGCAGTGGAAGCCGACGGGAAAGAGATCGTTACCATCGAAGGTGTAGCCCCGGGCAATGGAGACCTCCACCCAATACAAAAAAAGTTTTCAGAAACCGGTGCGATCCAATGTGGTTTCTGTACACCCGGAATGATCATATCTGCCAAGGCCTTGTTAGATCGAAATCCGGCACCGTCTGAAGAAGATATAAAGGATGCTATCGGCGGAAATTTATGTCGTTGTACGGGCTATATCAAGATCATTGAGGCAATTGCCGGGGCCGCAGGCGATTTGACACAGAGGGAGGGTTCACAAAAATGAATGATAGTACGTACTCCCTTATAGGTGCGCGAGTTCCCAAGGTGGATGATAAGCCAAAAATGACCGGGAGCGGCATTTATGTCTACGATATAAATATTCCCGGAATGTTATTTGGCAAAGTGCTTCGGTCCCCACATCCCCATGCTGAAATAATAAAGATTGATACCTCAGAAGCATGGCAAATCCCTGGCGTCCGGGCGGTTATCACGGCTGATGACACTCCCAAAAGACCTTTCAGTTTTATTCAGGATTTGGCAGATAAGTTGCCATTGTGTGATAGAAAAGTCCGTTACGTTGGGGATGAGGTTGCCGCTGTTGCTGCAGAGAGCAAGGAATCGGCCAGTGAGGCCATAAAGAAAATTAGAGTAGAATATAAGGTTCTTCCAACTCTGGACGACCCCCTTGAGGCCATGAAGACCGGTGCTAGCAAGATCCATGAAGACCGCGGGAATGTCGCCTTTGAAGTCCACAAGGAGTTTGGGAACCTCGAAGAAGCCTTTAAGAAAGCAGACGTTATATTTGAAGATACATATACCACCCCCAAACAACATCATGCCTGCCTTGAGCCAAGGGGATGCGTGGCCCAGTTCGATCCTTTCGGCAAATTGACCCTTTGGTCTCCAAGTCAAGCCTCCCACACCTTGAAACAGGAAATATCCAGGTTATTGGAAATGAACCAAGGTGATATAAGGATAATCAAACCCCTTGTGGGGGGAGCCTTTGGCAGGGGCATGGTTGCAGACATGATTGAACCGATCGCGGCGATCCTGTCTAAAAAAACAAAAAGGCCGGTTAAGATTATTAAGGACCGGGCAGAGGACTTCGCCACATCAAGGACCCGCTATCCATTCATTATGAAGCTAAAGACAGGTGTCAGCAAGGAGGGGCGAATTATTGCCAAACAGGCGGAGGTTATCGCCGACAATGGTGCCTATAATGATAAAGGTCCTGCCGTGGTTAATTTCGCAGGAGTTTGCTATACAGCCCAATACAATGTGGAAAATCTTAAATATGACGCCTACCTGGTTTATACGAATAAAGAATACGGTACTGCGTTCCGGGGTTTTGGTAATCCACAGCTACAATTTGCCTTTGAATCCCAATTAGACGATATCGCCCACGAATTGGAAATAGACCCCATGAAAATAAGATTACTCAATTCAAACAGGCCTGGAACAAAGACCGTGACAGGTGCTGTGATTGATAGCTGTGGCATGGTCGAATGCATTGAGGAGGCCGGCGCTGCAGCAAAATGGGAGAAGAGGGGCCTGGGTAGGGAGAAAGGGGCTCTAAAAGTCAAAGGGGTAGGCATGTCCGTTGTTTTTCACACGGGGGCAGGAAGCCGTTACTATGGCTATAACTCAAGCAGTGCATTTATGAAGGTCTCTGATGAGGGAAAAATCTCACTTATAACACCGGCGACTGACATGGGGCAAGGGGCAGAAACAGTCATGGCCCAAATTGCTGCGGAAACCATAGGGGTAAATATTGACGATATAATTGTTCGAACAGGTGATACAGATTTAACCTCATATGAGCTTGGCGCCTTTGGAAGTCGAACGACCTTCGTATGCGGTAATGCTGTAAAGGCGACGGCGGAAAAAGTCAGGGAAGAAGTCCTCACTCTGGCCAGTGAGATGCTGGGTGTAACAAAGGATCATTTGGTTCCCTTCAAAGGTAAGATAAGGATAAAAGAGAGTCCTGATATATTGATCGATGCCGTCCCCTTTGGCGAAGTATAAAATACGGTATCACCAGGAAAGGGCGGAGTATTGCCGTATCCGGGGAATATTTTGACCCCATTGCCCCAACGGTGAGCCTGACGGAGGGATACGGTATTCACATGCCCGTCTGGGTCTCTGCATGTTATATTGCTGAGGTAGAAGTAGATGTGGAAACCGGTTTCGTGAGGGTCGCGAATATTTGGGCGGCCAATGATTCAGGAACAATAATCAACAGAAACATGGCTGAAGGACAGGTGGATGGAGGTATTATCCAGGGGATCGGGTATGCTCTCACCGAAGAATTTGTTATCAACAATGGAAGGGTCGCTACTGACAGTTATATGGACTATAAAATT
>PVMK01139242.1_pt1 | contig 42387 bp, 40 predicted proteins | sample 1853481 | NCBI WGS metagenome assembly PVMK01 (sample SAMN08533507, study PRJNA380276) | Marine sediment metagenome, whole genome shotgun sequencing project.
ATGGCCGGGTATTGGGATTTTGGCAGGGAGCGACGGAGAATCATGAGATATGCAAAGAGCTGTTTGGAGATATGGAACAGCGTGGATTGGAATTGGCGGAAAACATCATATGGGTCACGGATGGAGGCAAGGGGATTATCAAGGCATTGCATGACCGATTTGGCAAGAAACTGATTCACCAACGTTGTACGATCCATAAGGATAGAAACATTCAGAGGCATCTGGCAAAGAAGTATCGGAAAGCGGCGCACCGGCAATTCAGGACAGCTCTGGAACAAAACGGTTATGAAGATGCCCGTCAGATGCTGCTGGATATGGAGAAGTGGCTGCGTAGCATAAATGAGTCAGCAGCTGATTCACTTATGGAGGCTATAGATGAGATTCTCACCGTTCACAAACTGAAAGTTCCAGGTTTGCTGCGAAAGACTCTGCATTCGACCAATCCAATAGAAAGTATGTTTTCCATAGTGAGAGATGCGGAGGGCAATATTAAACGGCATCGCAACAGCAGGATGATGCAACGATGGCTTGCATCAGTTCTTCTGTACAGTGAAAAAAGATTTAGACGGATCAAGGGATATGCTTCGATTCCTGAGGTTATAAAGAATATCGAACCTCAACAGGAAAAAGAAACGATTGACAGGAAGGCTGCATAAAGAACGATATGAAAATGAGAGCCACTCAAACTATTTCAACTAAAAACTGGACATCTTGGCCCGAAATGCATATCCACCGTAAAGTTCAACCATATTCTCTACCTGTTTTATCGGTTTATTTCTACATTCCCTTTATAAAAATGGCTCTGCCTTTTTTCATTGACTTCTAATGGCAATCCCCAATACCAGAGTCTTTCTGAATCATTGATAATATGTATCAATCTTCACTCATCAGATTCATCATGAATCGTTGACTAGAGATAAGTCTTCATGAGGATGATTCTCAGGCTTAATTTTTTGTATTTTTGAAGATTTATCAGTCTTATCATTGAAATATGGGCAGACGGGATTCTGTTGACTTCCCCCACTTTTCATCAATTTCGGAGCAGACAGTATTCCATTGACTTATTAAAGTTATCAATACTTATAAGCCCTTCTTCTCAATACAACATTGCAAGTAATAGTCAATGACTGTCTCTGCTCTCCACTATATATTGTATTAGGTTAACTTATAGTTATAGTAAGAAATCTTAATAGATTATAGTCTCCATAAGTGCTAAATAGAACTTAAGAGAGAAAACATAAATGAACTACCTCGGAGCAAGCCCGCGAGGTATCAAAACATCTCCAACTGTACAGCTTGTTTATGCAAGCGTTTATATTCTTTCTCTTTACCTTGCCTCTTAACATATTTCCGTATAACTTCTTCACTCGCATACTGACCCACTGTATTGATGAAAAATCCCTTTGTCCAGAACTCTCCACCCCATAACTTTTTCTTTACATCAGGATATTTTCTGAATATCTCTCTTGCTATGATACTTTTAACAATTGTCGTGATTCTTGTAGGACTATATGTCGGAACTGATTGTATTAGGAAATGCACATGATTTTCTTCCACCCCTATTTCAATAAACATAATCTCATATCTCTTCGCTATCTCTAAACATACATCTTTTAGCTCATTATCCACTTCCTTACTAAAAATAACTTTTCGATATTTCGATGGGCATACCAAATGATATAACAAAACTGATACATTATGGCTCTTATGGATATATTCACTCATGCCACCATTATATAATAATTATAACGAGGCAAGCCTCGAGGAATTAGACCTGGAGAGATTCAATATGAAAAATGAAGAAATGACAAAAGAACAACTCGTAAAAGAGTTAACGAAACTGCGCAGAGAAATTACACAAGTAAAAGAAGAAACCGACCGTAAGAAGGCAGAGGGAGCGTTCCAGGAAAAAACCAAGGAAGCTCAATTATATGCAAAAATGCTAAATAGCTCTTCCCAGCCTTTTGCTGTGGGAACTTCAGACGGCAGGCTAACCAGAATAAACCCAGCCTTTTGTGAATTGACGGGCTATTCTGAAGAGGAGCTTCTTGGTAATGTGACATAGAATGATACCCTTACGCCACCAGAATGGAGAAAATATGAAGGAGAAATATTACAGAAATTGCTTGCAACAGGCGAGCCTCAACGTTTTGAAAAAGAGTACATTCGTAAAGATGGCAAACGAATATCTGTTGAATTGCTAATACACCGTAATGTTGCTGCTGCTGATAATATAGAAAATGTTTTTGGATTTGTAACCGACATCACTGACCGCAAGAAGGCGGAGGAGGAGAAAGAAATCCTCATGCACAACATGGGCGAGAGGGTCAAGGAACTCCAATGTCTCTATAGTATAGCTGAGTGTATCCGCCTTCGTGAAACTGTAAAGGAGATTTTCATGGACATCTTAGCCCTTATTCCTCCAGGATGGCATTACCCTGATATCACGAGAGGCAAGATTCGCTTTGAGGGGAAAGACTACGTCACTGAGCCTTTTGAGGAAACAGAATGGAGGCAGACAAGCGATATCCTGATTAAAGGCAAGCGCAGCGGTTCTGTTGAGGTCTATTATCTTGAAGAGCGTCCTGAACTGGATGAAGGCCCTTTTCTTTCAGAGGAGAGAAATCTTATTGATGGAATAGCCCAGACCCTCAGTGAGGCTATAGAGCGCAATCAGGCAGAGGAAGAGGCCGTGCGTGCCGCTCATCTTGCATCTATTGGGGAGCTTGCTGCGGGTGTAGCACATGAAATTAACAATCCCATAAATGGAATTATCAATTATGCCTCAATAATAGAAAAGCAAAGTAAGCAAAATGATGAGTTAAAAGATATTGCACATCGGATTATTAAAGAGGGAGATCGTATTGCAAATATTGTGAAATCTCTCCTTGTGTTTGCTAGTAATGGTTCTGGTGATAAAAAAAATGTAACTGTTAAATCAATAATATATGAATCACTTAATCTAACAGAGAAACAATTAAGAAATGATGGGATTACGCTTAAAGTTAAAATGGAGGAAGATTTGCCGCCTGTCTATGTTAACCCTTTAGAAATTGAGCAGGTCTTTATGAATATTATCAATAATGCACGTTATGCCTTAAACCAGAAGTACTCCAGTATAGATGAAAATAAAAACCTTCAAATTGAGAGCAATAAGGTAATGATTAATAATAGACCGTATGCTGAGATTTCAATCATTGATAAAGGTATTGGTATACCTGCTCACATATCCGATAAAATCATGAATCCTTTTTACTCTACTAAACGTCAAGCTATTGGAACAGGATTAGGATTAAGTATTAGTAAGGGCATTATAAAGAATCATGGTGGTGAACTTTTAATAGATAGTCTTGAAGGCAATTTCACAAGAGTGAAAATTCAACTTCCATTATCTAAGCAAAAAAACAATAAAAATGTTGCCCGAATATAAAGTATAAATAAATTATTCCAAATCCTTACTTACTCAATCTTTCAATCTGTTATCCTCAAATTCATTATCTCAGTGAATCATTGATAATATGTATCAATCATTGAAATTTCCTCATCAGCGAATTTGAAGATAATTAGAGATTAGCTTCAATTCTCGATCAGTACCTACATTGAAGACTACAGTCTATTATCTTTTTTTAGGACAATTTTGAGACTCAACACCTAAATTTTGAAGACTCATCTGTATTATCGTGATTTTTGTTACGGTCTGAAAGTTATAGATTTCCCTTAATTATCAATAATTTTGTTGCAGGCTAAATTCTATTGATAATTGACTCAAATCTTCATGTTTATGCAATCCAGATTCTGCAGATGATTTTATTTAAGCCTTCATTATGATTAATTTCCTGAATTGAAAGATTTACCTGCTATAGTGATTCAAAATATTCACTCATATCACAAGATATTAATAAAATGAGTAATTAATTTTATATGCTAATTAATTTAATTAAATAGACAAGAGAAATATTTGGTGATATATAAAATTTATAATTTATTTGCTTAGAGGGCATAATACCCGAAGAACGATGCATCTACTTATAATATTGATTGCGGGCATATTTTTTTTTGGATGTATGGCTCCTTCTGAGAAATATCCCATATCAGAAAAATATATCAAGTTTGAAGAATCTACTGGGCCTGCAGAATATTGGCCGTCATCAGCGTGTCGTAACTGCCACGATAAGATCTTTGAGCAACATTCTCAATCAATGCATGCGAAATCTTTCACGAATCCTGTTTTTCAAGCACAGTATTTTAACGAACTTTTACCGTTAATTTTTCAGGAGTTGGATCTCATTCCGGAAGCAAATAGGTGTATTGCATGCCATGCACCTATAGCATTCATGAATAATATGGGGTTAATTACTTCAAAAGAGCAGATAGACCCTCTTATGTCTGGAGTTACCTGCGATTTTTGCCATACTATCACTGGATTTAAAGGAACATTCCCTGGAAGTGGTAATTACATCGCAGCACCTGGCAATCAAAAATTAGGACCTTTCAAACATAAGTCCACTTGGCATCATATATACTCAGAACTTCAGACGAAAAGCGAATTTTGCGCTATTTGCCACAATGCAGTAAACCGTTACGGTCTCGAAGTTAAATCCACCTTTACAGAATGGAAATACAGCCGTTATGCAGAAGAAGGTATTCAATGCCAGGACTGTCACATGAATGTTCAGGGATTTCTTGCTGCCGGAAAGCCTGAATATGAATCAGGTAAGGCGGCGCGTATGACGCTGGGATATTTACCTCATCGGGAAAAGCTTTACACACATCGTTTTCCCGGCGCACACTCTAAAACACAAGTTATCGGAGCACTGACACTGGACATAAAAACTGAGAAAGCAATTGTATCTCCGGGTAATGTAATCTCAATCTATGTAAGCGTTGATAATTCAAGAACGGGACATAAAATGCCCTCAGGAAGTGCAGACCTCCGAATGTTATGGATAGACCTCGAAGCGTTTATTGGAAACAGGATAATGCCTATATCAGCTTTTTCGGATGCGAACACAAATAAATATGATATTTCTGGTGGTGGACAATTTGACGAGGAAATTTTGAGAGACGACATTCCTCATGGGAAACGCATCTATCGGGCCATATATATTGATAAATCAGGAAAACAAACTTTATCTTCATATAACGCTAGTAGAATTGTATTTGATAACCGCTTGAACGCAACTGAAATTCGAGAAGAGATTTATAATTTTGCCGTACCAAAAGATGCTAGAGGGACATTGGTACTTGTCGCAAAACTTAATTATTTACGATATCCGAGTTCTTTTACAGACCGCTTTGGTATGCTGAGGCCTGAATCTATAGAAATCGCTACTTCAAAAAAAGAGTTAATTATTGATTGAGAAGAAATCCTGAAAATAATCAAATATTATAGTCAGTTTGATATTCGCTTCAAATTTATTGATATGCAGATGTTACCGTGAATCTGTGACCTTCATCAATTCTGAAGATAACATGATGAAATCCTTACCTCATGAGCTGATGCAATTTCATTGATAAATATGTAATATCCTCATTTCTGAACTTAATCTGTTTTGAAGATAAGAGATGAGTCAGTGATCTGATAGCCACTCTCATTGCATTGTAGGGTCAAGGGATGGCGAGCCACGTTAGGAAGCACCTTGTCTGTATCCACCGTTTCCAGTTTCGTGCCCGATTAGGTTTTCCATAGCACTTTTCCATCCCCTGCCACCTCAAACCGTGCATGCGATTTTCTCGCACACGGCTTTCCAATCATCTTCTTCCAGAGGCTTTCACAGATTACTGTTTGGCTCTCTGGTATAGTTCCCACCAGAGTTTTCGAATTTCAGGAGTTAATAGCTGTTCAGCAATCTCCTTTCCTTCCCTCCTTCAGAAACATGATGAAGGTATTGCCCCTTTCCTCTCTCAAAGTTATGTTGTCTTTGAGATGCTATCGGTACTATGGGCAACTCCGACTCCCTTACAGACCCAATGAAACTTCGGTCTCCCTTATATCCACCAGTTGTCCCAGTACCTTGAGACATCTGCAAGGGTCTCCCGTGCTACCCCGTATGACTTCCCCTGCGTGTCGACCCTGATACCCCGGGAGTCCATCTATCGGTTTTAGCAGTTTTTGTTAGGATAGATGTCTCAGCCTTCCTCTTCTTATCATAGAGTCGGCAACTCCAATTAATCCCTTACGAGGCTACATGTAGGTTCGCTTCGCTACGACCCGTAGGTTTGCTCGCCTCACTTAATGAGACTTTGACAGGGAACTTAGCGCTTCAGGTTACCCTTTACACCTCCCTCTACTACGTGGGTGGACTGCCGAACTCCCACGGTCGGACTTTAACCGACTAGTCATACGTTATACACGCCATACGATAAGTCGGCAAAATCATCGATATCAATCTTGCTCTCAATTTAAAGACAAGCAGGTGAACTATTCAATTCCCGGAGATACAAAATCCAACGATTACCGTTTCAAATCTTCACTCAGAAAATAAATTAGCGAAGTGCGAACTTTAGTCTAGCCTGGTTTCTGGGAATTGCTTCAATTTTGAATCTATTATCTAATAATATATGATTCTCAATTACTTTGATTTTTAAGGATATATCAGAATTATCAATGAAATGGAGTGAGGCTGGACTCCGTTGAGTCGGGTGGGCCGAGGGAACCTCCCCCTCAGCCTCCCACAGATCCGTACGTGACAGTCTCCCGTCATACGGCTCCTGTCAGCCATCCTCTTAGAACCTCTCAATTCCAAGCCTACATAGAAAGATTAAGTTCCTCCCAGTCTCCTGGTTGACTTGCTGTCTCTATGAGCTGACTCATCTCCTTCGCTCCATTCTCATTACAAGAACTTCTTCACTACTACGGGATGATCCGCCCCCGTGCTCCGCATCGGTACTCTCATTCTTGTGGGTCCTCCACTTGAATTTCTCCCTTATCATCAGAACGACAGGTTCCCACGTTCCACACAAAAGCCTAAATCAAGTTCACGCCGCCTTAATACCGGATGCCATCCAGTCGGTAAACAGGTATCCTCTGAACTTGTCCTGAGACAGGAAAACCCCTCAGTTTTGACATCGTCCTTAAGATTTCGATACGTCATCAGCGGTTCATTTTCATTCGTCTCCTTGACTCACACCTGACACGATCCTCTGTCATGCCTTTTCCTTAACGCTCACCACAATGACTCTTAATCAATGCAGCTTAAGGTGGTTTGAAGCCTGCTCCTGTAAACCGGCTCCGAGAGACCTACTCTCATCTTTCATGCAGCTTCGTGGCACACCTTTCCCCTCTTATCAATAATTTGAATCCGTCTGGATTTCATTGACTTGTTGAAGTTATCAATGAAGTTGATTCAGTTTGGATTCAGTTGATTATTTTCTATTATCAGGATCTTCAAGCATCTTCCAGATAGCAAAATTACTTACTGCTATCTTGTTTTGCCATATATTTATTTTAATGCAATTAAAGTCGTTAACAGTTAACAAGTCTATTTGCGTGTATTGGCAAATTTGCACATTTTTTTCTTCACATAACAGCAACTATCTGATATACTTAGTTTATTTTTTAATCCTATTGATTAATACAATTAAAATTAACTATTAATTGTAAGTCCTTTATTATCAGTTTGAAATGTTTTTGCCGATGATTTGTCTATTGACAGCAGTGGTAACATAACTACTGGGGTATCCACCAACGGCAGTGCCATGATAAAGTTCCAATCGTATGCAAAGAATGAAAGCTATACGTAATAAAAATATAACGTTCATATTTTTCATGGCTGCGGCTATATTGGTTTCTGCTTCTACGGCACAAGTTGATGATTCGAACCACCTCAGAGGAAAAGCATTTTCTGACCCATCTAAAATTATTGAGATGCCTGAAGAGTGGATAAATCAGCCCGTTAAATATGAATCATGGGCAAAAAATGCCGATATTGCTGTCACACTCGATCAGCATCTTTACCCTGCCTTACGTCCAATGATAGATAAGTATGCAAAAGATCATGGTCTAAACATTGCAGTGAATGAGGGCACGTGTGGTATCTCAGCGGGATACCTTTTCCGCAAGGCAGTAGACATAGCAGGCTTCTGCTGCCCGCCAGCAGAAATCGACCGGTTGCCCGGCCTTCAGCATCATACTGTCGGAATCGGCGCCTTAGCAATTCTGGTTCATCCTGATAATACAATTGATAAGATCACATTTAACCAGGCCCAGCAGATTTACCGGGGCAAAATATTTCGATGGTCTGAGTTAAAAACTGAACAAGGCAATGAAGGCCCCGACATGCCGATAAAACCAGTGGCAAGACTCCACTGCAAAATAAGGCCCGGCCATTGGCGTCTGTTGCTTGATAATGAAGACATTTTTGGTATTAAAGTTAAAAATGTGGGCAGTATTGAGGATGTAATCATGATGGTTTATGATGATCCTCGGGTAATAGGTGGAACTGAAACTCTATATATGGCACACCATCGCTATGCACAAAAAAGAAAGCTTAAGTCATTGAGAATCAATGGATACGGTCCCGATGAACCCAGGCATCTTATCTCCGGTAAATATCCATTCTATTTTTCTTATAACATCACAACATGGGAGCGAGAGAGTATTGAAAATCCTCATGCACAAAAATTAGTAAATTATATATTGAAGCACGCTGGGCGCATTGAAAGTAAATTCGACATAATCTCTTCAATGAGACTCAGAGAAGCAGGATGGAAATTTAAAGATAACGAGCTTATCGGGGAACCCGGGAAACAATATTAAAAGGAATATTCATCATTATGTTTAAACATATTCCATTGACATTAAGAATGCTGCTGATAACAGTGATGGTCGGTTTTGCAACGTGGAGTGTTCTGGACCCGCTTCAGACCCGAAATATAAGCAAAACATTTAATATTCAATTGCATGATAAACTCCAAGAAGATGCTCACGAGAGTCGTCTTTTTATGAATAAATATATCCAGTCTTTCCATCAAATAACCAGACTAATAATATCGCAGAAAATATTTTATGATTATATTGAAGAAGTCGGTAATGAAAAGTGGTCATCAGTCGCGAAAAATTCAGATCCTATAACATACGTTGAAGAACCTCCGCAATGGATGCCGAGATTTTCAATTCTTCGTCTGTTTCCTCACTTTCATTATAGTTTATTAATAGATAAACAGGGGATTATTAGAGAAGTCTATATAAATACATCGGAATCACTGCCTCAGGCATTTCTTCAGCCTTCATATTTTTTAATGCAGTTGAGCCATCAGCAAAACCTTATGACAACAATCGATGATAAACCCTATATGGTTGCCTCTGAGTCTCTACATGACTCTCAGGATAAATTACTTGCTACATTGCTGTTAGCCACACCTATTGACGATGAATTTCTCATAAACTCTCAAGGCTCAGGACATTCCCAACATATGGTAGCACTTGTAGGAGGAACCCCCCCGAAAGTTCTTACAAGTAATATGCCGGATTTCCTGCATACCGGCATAACGCTTGAATCATTGCAGGACAAATATGCATATACCGGAAAGGGTTTCTTTGACTATGGAACCTCGGATTTACAATTGCAATTCGCTACCTTTATTCCCCATAACCAGTACACAGCACTCAGTGAATCAATTCTATTCAAAGAACGGCTAAACCGTATCATAACAGGTTTACTGCTCATACTTTCGTTTTCAATACTAATTGTCTGGATTACAAAACGTGTTCAGGGGTTAACAAATAAAGTTGTGGACTTTTCCGAAAAAGCACTGGATATAAAACCACAAGAATTAAGCCGGGGAGATGAACTGAAAGTCCTTGAAAAAAAGTTTCTATAATTTAACCTATGAAATTATGTCATCACATAATTCTATAAAGAAACAGGCTGAGTCACTTCGTCATGAGAGGGACAGGGCTCAAAGATATCTCGATGTCGCAGGAGTAATAATCGTAGCTCTCAACAGTGATCAAAGTGTAGCGTTAATAAACAATAAAGGATGCGAGATATTAGGATACAATGAAGAAGAAATTATCGGAAAAAACTGGTTCGACAATTATCTTCCGGACAAAATAAGGGATGAAGTAAAAGCCGCATTTAAAAGTTTGATGGCCGGAAATATTAAGCCGGTTGAATATTTTGAAAATCCTGTTTTGACAAAAAGTGGTGAAGAAAGAATTATAGCCTGGCACAATACCGTGTTAGCAGATGACATGAATAACATTATCGGCACACTAGGCTCGGGAGAAGATATCACCAAGCGCAAGCTGGCAGAGGCAGAGGCCATGCGTGCCGCACATCTTGCATCTATTGGAGAACTTGCTGCAGGTGTAGCTCATGAGATTAACAATCCAATAAACGGTGTAGTTAATTATGCGCAGATATTGGTAGACAAAATGTTGAATGGCTCAAAGGAAGAAGATATTGCACGACGCATTGTAAAAGAAGGGAACCGCGTATCTGAAATTGTACACAGTCTCCTTAGTTTTGCGAGACAAAATCAAGATAAAAAGATGTCTGTCAATGTTAGTGACATTTTATCTGAGACACTGACCCTAACAATGACTCAACTCCGTAAGGATAACATTCATATGGACATAAATATGCCCGAAAACCTCCCACGGATCTTAGCGAACCAGCAGCAATTGCAACAGGTTTTTTTGAATATACTTAATAATGCAAGATACGCCTTGAATCAGAAGTATCCCAACCTACATGAATATAAAAAGATCGAAATACGAGGTGATGGGAAGGCGACCATGAATGATACCCCGTATGTGCGGATTAGTTTTCTTGATTATGGGACCGGAATCCCTTTTGACAATTTAAATAAAGTAGCAAACCCGTTTTTTACTACAAAGCCGTCAGGTATTGGTACCGGTCTTGGCTTGAGTATAAGTGATGGCTTTATAAGAGAACATGGCGGTAGTCTCAAACTAGAGAGTGAACAAGGGGAATTTACAAAGGTCATAATTGACCTGCCTGTTATGGAGAAAGATGAAAAGTAGATCAAAGATCCTAGTTGTTGATGATGAAGAAAGCATTAGGTTTACATTCGAAGACTTCCTTTCGGGGGAGGGATACGATGTTACAACTGCCGTCAATTACAATGACGCTCTGGCTGTGCTTGATCAAAAGGAATTCGATCTTATAATTATTGATATCATCCTCGGAGGTAAAACCGGGCTTGATCTTGTACAAGAGATAAGAGCGAGGGATTTGTGTTGTCAGGTGGTTATCATCACCGCTTCTCCTACCGAGGAAAGTGTCTCGGACGCTTATAAGCAAGATGTTTTTGAATATATCTCTAAGCCAGTCTACAAGGATGAACTGCTGCGGGTAACCAGGGAGGCATTGAGCCTTAAATGATTATATCGTTTTCCCATAGACACTTAAGATAGCATTTACCTTTCTGCTCTCCCAAGTGTTGCACTCCATTATTGAACTGGCGTTATAGTTTCTAACAATCTCCAGCACACTTACTTTTCGGGAAATAAGTATTTAAGTATTCTAGAAAAATATCGATAAATACTTAGCATTTATAAAGGAGGAGGGGAAAATGTCAAAGCAAAATTGTTGGGAATTAAAGAAATGCGGTAGAGAAACTGGAGGAGTTAAAACATCAGACCTTGGTGTTTGTCCTGCAGCTTCAGACACTTCAAGTAATGGTGTAAACAATGGCAATAACGGCGGACGTATATGCTGGGCAGTAGCTGGAACCTTCTGCGGTGGCAAAGTACAGGGTGACTTCGCTCAAAAATCAGTTTCCTGCATGGCATGTGAAGTCTTCAAACAAGTTAAAGCAGAAGAAGGCGGCACGTTTAGTATGATGCCAAGGCAGGCTCAAAGCACTGCAGACTAAAAACAAACCCATAGATCGCAAACTGCTTTGTATAGTGTGCCTTTTTAATTGACGTATACTGGCAATCATCGACTTTCGAGTTACTGCGACTTATTGATAATTGAGATATATCATCAATGTTATGTCTGGTGGAGTTTCATTGACTCATATGTAAAGTCAGTGACCTTATTACCTCTCCCATTTCGTTGATAAGTCGGTACAAGGCTCATAATCACTCTTCCTCTCAAATCACCAATAAGCAGGTAGAACCTTCAAGTCTGACAGGAGCAATATCCAACGATTACCGTTTCAAATCTTCACTCATAAAAACAAATAGTGAAGTGCGAACTTTAGTCTAAAATTTGCTAATGAAGACTCCTCGCCGTAGAGACAACGGGGTATCGTTAGGTAAAAAACTATTATTTTACCCCACTGATTTTATACAAGATAACAAATGCAAATTTTTATTTGCCTATAGGACTGTTTTCAGGAAACCTGAATATCACTTTAAAATTACATCTATTCTTTCTACACGTCTTTCTCTTACATCATTCGCAAGTTGAGTATTGATTATATCTCCCTGTGATTCACGGGTTTCCCCATCGATATATTTCAAAGAACAGGAAATAATCTTTGTCCTGTCTTTTCCAAAGGTATTTTTTCTCTTATCGTTATGATAAACCACAATGGTTTTACCAAGGAATTTAAAAGCAAAACAATTCTCTGGTACTGTTATCTCCATCGGCTTGCCTTCTTTAAAATAAGTTTTGCATATTTCTTCTTTATCTGTAAAAATCCATCCAGGAAGTATTGGTTCGAGCCTTAGTTTTAAATTCTTTGTCTCATCAAGAAAGAATGGGTTTTGTCCTGCAACCATAATTATCCACATATTAAGAAGTTCTGCTGTTGCCCCTGACAACCTGGGCTGAAATCCTCTGCCGTGAAGCTCTTTATCCGGAAATGCGCTGCTCACTATAAATGAGCTGTTCTCAAGTATGCTCCTTCCATAAGTTTCAGGATTTAAAAATGGAATCAGGGTATTCTTAATCTCTTTATAGAATTCCTTATAAAGCCCGGACTTCAATATTTCGAGCAAATACTTGTATTCCATATGCAGATAGACAGACTCATTCTCTATCCATCCCGGTAAATACGCCCTTGCCCTTCCTATCTCAAAAGACTCTGGGGCTATAGATTCACTGGTTTTGTACATTTTTAATTTTTTGTCGTATATTCCGCTGCGTTTAACATTTTTATATATATCACCGGCTAATTCCTTTTTTATCTTCATCAGATGGACCGAACCTTCCAAAAACAACGAGAGAGGCCTTTGTTTGAATTCCAAAGGGGTAACAAGAGGCAATCCTGAATTATTTAATGCATACTCTTTCTTGTGATCATCTGAGTAGATATGTCCATATCTTTTAACTTCATTTTGAAAATATGTATAACATACTCCGTTTTTGTGGAACACTTTACTACGAGAAGTATCAGTGAAGATACCGTCCAATAATTTCAGGCATTTATTCAGGAACTCCTTTACCTTGGATATCTTTATCTTCCTCTCTTTTCCACTTATACCGAATATTGTCTTCTCCCTGTAATCTTCCTTTATTGTGTAGCTTTCATTCCAATATTTAAACGCCCTGTTTTTGCCTTTTAGATTTAATCTTTTCTCAATTGCCTTCATTAAATCAGTTATAAATTTATATAAATCATCAAACAAATATATAGAATCATCATCCTTCATTTCGATCTTTGAAATGGCATCAGACAGGAATGAACAGGTCCTTCTGAGTTCTATGGTCTCATTTATAGCTGAAGCTATAAGTCCCGGCAAACCATTTAGAGGATCGTTCCAGCCCGGTTTGTCAGCCTCCATCTCAATGCCGATTCCTTCGGGATCTAATGACGATATTTTATTTGCGATAAGGGACAACATCTTAACCAATAGATTTGTTGAATATATTTCACCTTTACCGTACTCTGTCCTTACCTTATAGGGGTCTTCTGTCCTCGCTTCTATAAGGTTTGTTTTTTCCTCATTGCGTTGTACAGCCTCATACTGCCTGACCTTTCCATCGACCAGCACATATTTCCTGCTCCTCGGCATAACAATGAAGGGATTGTCATAGAAGGTATAAATGTTTTTCTCCACCAGGATCTCTTTTAATCTCTCCGGAAAGATCATCAGGAAGTTATCTATCAGGTCCTGATTATATGTCCAGTGGTCTATCCAGTAACCTCCATACGATCTTCCCGTTTCATTCTCCTTGCAAAACGAGAGCAGGAGAGCAACTATCTCATCATAATTTCGGGACGCACCGGACATACCTTCTTCAAGTTTCATTATGAACTCGCCCGGTGTAAAAGGCTCTCTGACCATATCTAACAATTCATTGATCAATCCCGGGTCTTTCACAATATTCTTAAGCCATTTTTTCAATTCAGGTATATTCTCAGCAGTGTAAGTAAGACCGTCCACGCCCAGAGGATTAAACCCGTTGGTCTGGATCATGTTATAGAACATAATGATATTACTGTCCTCAACCTCAGGATTAAACCAGACATCAGTCCTGCGGTTTTGATTGACATCTCTGAAATGTGAATTGCCCTGTGACAGATAGGTTTGTTCAAGCACAAAAAAATTGTAATCCCTCTCAATATCGCCATGCTTTCTTGAATATAGATAGAATACTTTTTTGCTTTCAGGGGTTTTAAACACAACAGGCATCCCGCCCCTCATCACATTATCCAGAAATGTCTGACCACAATAACCGTCAAAATTCTTATTGCTGCTGACACTGAATATATTGTCCTCTATCTGTTCAAGGATTGTTTTATTCTCTTTCCTCTTTTCTTCTATGACAGCCTCATTTGCAATATATTTTTTAAAATCCCTTAATTTCTCTTCTGAGGATGTATTGCCTATAAACGAATAGAATGATATCTCCTTACCGCCGCGTATTTGCTGATTCAGGAGTGTAAAGGCACAAGGGGTTTTATTTTCATACATCTGTTTAGAGGCCAATATTTTTTCTACACTATTCTTTGCAAATGTCCAGGGATAGTCAAACCCTCCGGATATGCCGAATATTAATTCGTGGTCAACTATATAATTATCTTTAAGAATTCTGCCCTGCTCAGGGGAGAAAGTAAAATAGAAATTCCCGCCCTCGATTTTTTGAACTTGCGGGGTGTCAAGGGGGACCTGTTTTAATTTATAAAGCGGTGTTCCATCAACACTATCCACCTTTATCATTGCTTCAATATGTCTTGAAATAAATTTTATGGAATGCTGGGTCTTGCCAAATGCCAGGATGTGCGGCAAACCGTCAATCAACTCCATTTCCAAAGACTTCTTTCTTATATTTCTGATACTCACCTTTCTTACAAGACCTGCCAACGGCAAATTCACAAGGGGGAAATATTTTATATTGACCTCAATACCCAGGGTATGATTTATCTCATTCAATTCTAATTCCCCGGCAGAGATCATCATCTTCTGAGATATCTCTTTATCATCTGATTGTTTGAAAACTTCATAAATCTTATTATCTATTTTAAGAAAGGTATTGAATCCCTGATTCCCCACCATCTGACAGGCCTTGTTAAAGGAGAAGAACTCCATTATAGCGCTGTCCTTATCTCTTATCCCCATGCTGGATATTCCCTGCGCCCTGTTGACATAAAAAACCCATGATGGAATTCCCCACTTTCCTCCTATTCCCGGAAAAAAATTAGAAAACGGTTTAGCCCAATTATAGTTTTCAATAACAAAGCGATTCTCTTCATCAAGATAATATCTAACTTTTTGCCCGTTCATTAAAATGACCTCCTAACAATTTGAGTTGCTCACTATTATACTTAATGCAAGAGATATCCACCAAAGTCCTTCCATCATCTAAAAGTGAAATCTGATCATAACCGATTATAATAATGATTCCTGGTAAATAATTTTAGATTTGTCGATTTAATGTAGAAATATACGATAAAAAAACATATATCAAACTGCAGCTTTTAGTCTAAAAGTTCATATCAATTTCACTTACTACAGATGAAAATAACAGAATGAAATATTGCAATTTGGAATTGACAGAAAATTATTGATTTTTAGATATTAGTTGCAATTCTATTGCAATCTACAATTAATATCCTGGTATTGTTTTTTGAAATGAACTGTATTTATGAGTAGGATGATAAATACTCAGTGCTAGGACTTTTCTTCAAATGACCCTATGACCCTGAACTTATTGTAACGTGCTTCAATAAGCTCATCAAGAGACATGCCCATAAGCTCATCAAGGTGATGGCGTAAACTGTCTCCAAGAGCGTTGGTAATGGCTTCCTTATCTCTATGAGCGCCGCCAAGAGGCTCCTGTACAATTTCATCTATTATTCCAAAGCCTTCCAGGTCCTTAGGAGTCATCTTAAGAGCAGCCGAGGCCTTTTCATATTCACTCGGACCAACAGCAGTCTCGTTTTTCTTCCATAAAATCGCGGCGCAGCCTTCAGGCGATATGACAGAGTAAACAGAATGCTCAAGCATAAGTACCCTGTCACCTATTGCAAGGGCCAATGCACCTCCGCTTCCTCCCTCACCTATCACAACAGCAATAATTGGGGTCCTTAGATCAAACATTTCGTGAAGGTTAAAAGCGATCGCTTCTGCCTGACCCCTCTCTTCTGCCCCTATACCGGGGTAAGCGCCTGGAGTATCTATAAAGGTAAATATAGGCATGCCAAACCGCTCTGCTAGTTTCATTATCCGCAAGGCCTTGCGATAACCTTCGGGATGGGGCTGACCAAAGTTCCTCTCAATCCTCTCCTTGGTGCTTCTCCCTTTCTGGTGACCTATAACCGCTACAGACATGTCCTGGAATTTTGCAAAGCCGCTCACTATGGATGGGTCGTCTGCGAATCTTCTGTCCCCATGTAATTCGACAAAGTCTTCCATGAGGGCATTGATGTAGTCAAGTGTATAAGGCCGCTCAGGGTGTCTTGCTATCAGGGTTTTCTGCCAGGGCGTTATCTTGGAAAAAATGTCGGCCCTCAAGTCCCGCGCCTTTTTGCTCAGCTTTTTGATCTCAGATGTAATATTCATGTCCTTGCCGTCGGCAAGGCGCTTTAGCTCTTCTATCTTATTTTCAAGCTCGGCTACAGGCTTTTCAAAATCAAGGTAATAGTGCATGTATAATCCTAATTAAGTTAATTCAACGGTTATATTCTATTCAATTTTATTATAAATGTCAGTAAATCGTATATTCAGGATTTCCTTACAATATTTTTATTAGTAACAAAGTTTCATTAAACAAGGAGTGCTAAGCTAACATCCCCCTTTGGAAAAGGGGGAGTAAGGGAGATTTTATGGAAATATTATTAATAAATCTCCCCTGCCCTCTTTGCCAAAGAGGGGAATATCATAATCGGATCTATTAACATACTCAATAAGCTCACCAAAGTTTATATTTAACTGAGGGACGCCCTTCCCTCGCCCAAAAGAGACTCGGCTTCGGACAGCATCTCAGGAGTGGCCATGACCTCCCTGCTTGTCTTGAGAAGTGTTTCCCAGTTTTGCGGCGATACTATCCTCAAGAAAACCGGACAGTCACCTGTGTGTTTTGAAAGCACCTCATCAAGTCTGGGAAGCATACTGCGTTTATCATTATATACAGTAAGTGTAACTATCCTCTTTCTCTCAGGCCTGCTGCTCTGTTCTTCCATAGGCTTTTTTCCATAGCCAAACTTTCCTGATCCAAATTTCCCTGACCTGCTGGGCGGAGTATAATTCATAAGATCTTCAGCGCTTTCAATAGAAACTATTTTATTGGCTATGATTTTCATGCCCTTATCATTCTTATCAATAGTTCCGTTGATCAGAACAGGCACATCACTTGCCAATAAATCCTGGCATTCTTTATATACGTCAGGAAAAGCAATGACCTCAACCATACCAAAAAGATCTTCAATCATCACATATGCCATCAGGTCACCAGTTCTCTTTGTCTGTATTTTTTTGACGTCCATTACCATGCCGCCAAGTATAATATTCTGCCTGTCCTGAAGTTCCTCAAGGTCCTTTGTCTCGGTAACGGAAAGTTTCTGAAGCTTGTCTTTATATGCGTTTAGGGGATGGCCTGTAATATAAAAACCGAGCGCCTCTTTTTCCATGGCCAGAAGAATTTTTTCGTCCCATTCAGAAACATCAGGAAGTCTCTCCGGCTCAGGGTCAAGTATGTCACCGAACATGCTCTCCTGACCTGAGCTTCTGTCCTTCTGGACACGTGCGGCGGTCTCCATCACTTCAGGCAATGCTGTCATAAGTTGAGCCCTTTTCCCCATTGAGTCCAGGGCACCGGATTTAATCAGGCTTTCCAAAACTTTTTTATTTACCCTGCGGGAGTCAGCGCTGGAACAGAAATCAGAGAATGCATTGAAATCTCCTTCTTCTCTTGCCGCCAAAATAGCGTCAATACCTGAACTTCCAACCCCCTTTACCGCTTCAAGTCCAAAACGGATTGAGTTTCCAGACACGTTAAATTCCCTGCTGCTTTTATTTATATCAGGGGGAAGAACTTCAATATTCATATCCCTGCACTCGTTTATGAAAGTAACAACCTTGGGCGTGTTGTCCATGTCAGCGCTTAGACAGGCGGCCATGAACTCAACAGAATAATGGGCCTTTAAAAATGCAGTCTGGTAGGCGATCAATGCATATGCTGCAGAGTGGGACTTGTTAAAACCGTACTGGGCGAATTGAAGGATAAGGTTATAAAGTGTTTCCCCCTTTTTTTCCGACACCTTATTTGCCTTTAATCCCTGGACGAAAATGTTTTTCATTTTCTCCATCTCTTCAGGGTTTTTTCCACCCATTGCTTTTCGAAGTATATCAGCCTGTGCCAGGCTGAAGTCTGCCATCTTATGTGCAATGGACATGACCTGTTCCTGATAAAGAATAATACCGTGAGTTTCTTTGAGAATCTCATCCAGAAGAGGCAGTTTCAGTTTGGCAAGTGAACCCATTACCTTTGCCTTGCCTGCGTCTTCTGCATTCTTTCCCTTAATAAATTCATCTACCATTCCACTTCCAAGAGGTCCGGGTCTATATAGGGCAACAAGCGCTATCATGTCTTCAAACACACTTGGCTTCATTTTCTTCAGGAGGTCTTTCATCCCGGAACTTTCAAGCTGAAACACCCCTGCTGTTCTTGCATTGCCAAGGAGAGTGAAAGTATCTTCATCATCAAGAGGTATATCAGTTATGGAAAATAGCTGCTTGTTACTAATCTGTGTGTCCTGTCGCGGTGCATTTATAATCTTTTCAGCCTTGTCTATAACCGTAAGGGTTTTAAGACCAAGGAAATCGAACTTCAGAAGACCAAGTTTCTTTATTGCGTCCATGTCAAACTGGGTGACAATGGCCTCGTCATTAGGGGCCTTATATAAAGGAAGAAAGTCTGTCAAAGGTTCTGGTGAAATCACCACGCCTGCAGCATGTGTAGAGGCATGTCTTGATATACCCTCAAGACGCTGGGCAACATCAATAAGTTCTTTTATTTCCGGTCTTGATTCATAAAGCTCCTTAAGCTTGGGCTCCATCTCAAGTGCAGACTTTAAAGTGATTTTCAAAACCATGGGAATCAGTTTGGCCACCTTATCCACTTCTGAATAAGGTATATTCATGGCCCTGCCCACGTCCCTTATAACAGCACGGGCCTGCATTGTTCCGAATGTAATAATCTGCGCAACATGGTCCTTACCATATTTTTCAGTGACATAATCTATTACTTCAGAACGCCTGTCCATACAGAAATCAACATCAATATCAGGCATGCTTACCCTTTCAGGATTGAGGAACCTTTCAAAGAGCAGGCCGTATTTGATGGGGTCTATGTTAGTAATATCAAGTCCATAGGCAACCAGACTTCCAGCTGCAGACCCCCTTCCAGGTCCTACAGGGATTCCTTTTCCCTTGGCAAAATGGATGAAGTCCCATACGATCAGAAAATAGGAAGAAAACCCCATCTTCTCTATCATTTCCAGTTCCATCGTTAGTCTTTCGGAATATTCTTCAGAGATGGGGCCTCCAAGTTTTTCAGAAAGCCCCTTTTCTGCGATCTCCTTTACATACTTGTCTACACAGCTTCCCTCTGGCAGTTTGTATTTTGGGAGCCTGAACTCATCAAATTTAAAATCAAGGTTGCATCTCTCTGCAACAGCCCTTGTGTTCTCAATCGCCTCGGGAAAGTCCTTGAAATTTTCTTTCATCTCATCAGGGCTCTTAAAATAAAATGCCTCTGTTGAAAGCTTCATTCTATTAGAATCGTTGAGGGTCTTGCCTGTCTGGATACAGAGAAGAACATCATGGGCCTTGGAATCATCCTTTAAAAGGTAGTGGGTATCGTTTGTAGCTACCACCGGTATATGAAGATCTTTACTTAACTCGATTATCTGGCGGTTGAGCACTTCCTGTTCAGGCATTTCATTGGCCTGGATTTCAAGATAAAAATTCTCAGCGCCCAGTATTCTCCTATACTCAAGGGCTGCCTCTCTTGCTCTGTCTACATTACCTGAAGCCAGATAATAAGGGACCTCTCCTTTCATACATGAAGAAAGTCCTATAAGTCCGCCACTGTACTGTTCCAGAATGTCTTTATCTATTCTAGGTTTGTAATAGAACCCCTCAATATAAGCGCTGCTTACCAGTCGGCATAGATTTCTGTAACCATCGAGGTCCCTGCAAAGTAAGATAAGATGAAAAGAGGATTCCTGAGATCTGTTTGAACCTCTGTTAAAACGTGATTTAGGGGCCATATAAACTTCACACCCTATAATCGGCTTTAATCCGGCCTTTGACACCTTGTTATAGAACTCAATCGCCCCGAATAGATTGCCGTGATCAGTAATGGAAAGTGCCGCAAGATTGAACTTTTTTGCCTTTGCTATAAGGTCGTCAATCCTGATTCCACCGTCAAGCAGACTGTACTCGGTATGTAAATGAAGTGGCACATAACTGGAATGCATGCATGAATTTTAAAACATGAATGAAGGCTTAGTCAATTTATGCGCCTCTGCGTATTTTCCAGACAAATTTTAATATAAAAATACTGTCACATTTTTATTTTATGTTTTATTTTTAGGATGTTACAAGGTTTATATAAAAATAATATTGAAAGCTCTTTTTTGAAATAGTAAAAACCTGCTTAACATATCCCAGCATAATCAATTCAGAAATTTATTATATTTTCTTGTTTACAATGAGCAAGATTCATTATAAACTGTGGACTATATTCTAAACATGCTATATAATTAGAATCATTCTAATTAAGGTCGCCTTATAAATAAAGATTTAAAATATTATTCAACAAAGGGGGAAATATTATGGAAAATGAATAGATTTGTCACAATTATCGTGAATCACATTTAACTGGAGGCAATCAAATATGAAAAAAATACTTATCATAATTCCTGTACTCATAATCGTATTAGTAGTTGCTCTGAGCTTTTCTCTCAACTCGATCATAAGAGGTAGTATTGAAACCATAGGGCCTAAGGCCCTGGGCGCAGAGGTAAAACTTCAGGACCTGGATATTTCACTGCTCAATGGAAAGGGAAGCCTGAAAGGTCTTTTCATAGGTAATCCAAAGGGGTTTAAAACCGAGAGCGCTTTTCAACTTGCAGAAGTCAGGCTTTCTATTGATGTGAAATCTGTCTTCTCAGACAGAATAGTAATTAATGAAATTTTCATAGACGGTCCTGAAATTACCTATGAGAAAGGGATGAAAGGCGATAACATAAAGGCCCTGATAAAGAACATAGAATCTTTTGCCGGAGCTGATCAGAAGTCCGGTCAGGATGGAGGAAGCAAAGAACCTGCAAAATCAGAAACAAAGGTCCAGATAAATAACTTTATCATAAAAAACGGCAAGGTTAACATGAGTATGTCCGCCCTCCAGGGTAAAAAGTTTTCCTTTCCTTTACCTGATATTCACATGAAGGATATTGGAAAAGATAAAGAGGGAACAACTGTTTCAAAGGCCCTGGGAGAGGTTTTTGCGGTCCTTAATAAAAATATTATTAAAGCATCAGCAGGTTCAGTCAAGGACATTAGCAGTACTCTGGAAAAAACAGTTGAAGGCACTGTTGGTAAATCCGTGAACAAACTCAAGGGTCTACTAGGCAAATAGGGCCATATTACAATCATTATAATAATGACTACATTTATGCAAAAGGAGGTATTCTGAAATGGCAGATCTTAAGGATATGTATCAATGCCAAGCGGTTAATTGCGGTTACATTTATAACCCTGCTAAGGGAGACAAGAAAGCCAACATACCAAAAGGCACAAAATTTGAAGATTTACCTGAAGACTGGAAATGTCCGCTATGTAAAGCAGGCAAGCATATGTTTAATGCACTCGCTTAAACTAGCAGATTTGACTAAAGTCAGGTTAGTACATCACTAACCTGACTTTATATTGTTTGAGATATAATGTTTTTAATTGTCTGTCTTCAGAGCTTCCGCCTTACCCTGTTTACAAATAATATCTTCATCAAGGACCTCGGCCTTGCAAAAATACTTATCGTTATGAGTACAGCTTTCATTTACACATGCAGGATATTTCATTTTCATAATCCTCCTTGATAACAATTTTGGTTTTGATTCGGCTGTAAAAAGACCCTATTACAAAGATACTGTAGTTGGAATCATAAGAATATCATCAAATGGATGAATCTTGCGTAGGGTTTTGTCCTACAAGGGGCTTGAATGACTTCATTGATGCTTGTAGGGGCACGGCATGCCGTGCCCCTACTCTTAATGACTACAGGCTGTTGCTGATCTTTTTTATCTCTTCAAGTTTTTTGCGGGCCCTTCCTGAATCAATTGCCTCAGAAGCTATGTCTGAAGCCTCTTTAAAACTTCCAGCCTTCTCACCTGTAATAATTGCTGCTGCTGCATTCATAATAACAATATCTCTTTTTGGACCTTTCTGCCCATCCAGAATTCCGATTGTCAACTTTGCATTTTCTTCAGCGTCTCCCCCTTTGAGTTCAGACTTTTCAGCCTTTTTCAAACCAAAATCATCAGGAGATATGAAATAGGTGTCTACTTTCCCGTCCTTCAGCTCTGATACTTTTGTCCTGTCAGTATTTGTAATCTCATCAAGCCCGTCTTCACCATGAACTATAAAAGCATGTTTAACATTAAGGTTTGCAAGTACATTAGCAAGAGGTTCTGTCAGTGCGTCGCTGAATACACCGAGCACCTGTCTTTCAGCACCGGCAGGATTAGTAAGAGGCCCGAGTATATTAAATATGGTCCTCACACCCATCTCTTTTCTCGGCCCTATGGCATATTTCATTGCCGGATGAAACAACGGAGCAAACATGAATCCCAAACCCGGTAGACTCAAGACACTGCTCAACCTTTCGAAGGTTCAAGATCAATCTTGATACCAAGAGCTTCAAGCACGTCAGCGCTTCCACAACTGCTGGAAACTGACCTGTTACCATGTTTGGCTACAGGCACACCACAGGCTGCTACAACCAGGGCTGATGTGGTAGATATATTAAAAGTATGAGACATATCGCCTCCTGTCCCACAGGTGTCCACAGTATTGGGCGGTGATTTAATAGCTGCAACTTTTTCTCTCATTACCCTGACCGCACCTGTGATTTCTTCAACAGTCTCACCTTTTATCCTGAGAGCTGTCAGAAACGCGGCAATCTGAGCATCAGTTGCATTCCCTTCCATAATGATCCTCATTACCTCGATCATTTCTTTTTCAGAGAGATTATTACCTTCAATTATTGACTGTATAGCTTTTTTGATCATCTTTCCTCCTGATAAATTTAAATGTGTCTTCGTGAAATTGAATGGGTTCCCCTCTTTAGCAAAGTCGGAGCGACCCTGTGCAGAGACCCGCTTCGGGAGGGGTTAGGGGAGATTTTATTAATGAATATATTATTAAAAAAAACCCCCTTAATCCCCCTTTGTCAAAGGGGGGAGACCTGAAAAGTCACAAACATTTTATCATAAAGGGCGTGGAAGGTGAGAGATTAAAATCTTATAGATTTACTTAGAGAAAATGCTATTTCCGGTCCAACGATTTCATGTAGTTATATTTAATAGGTTTAATACTGGGAAATGTTGCATCAAAATCAAAACCCTTTGACCAGCGCCATATTATCGAGTAAGTCCTTATACTCGTCCTGTTATAGAAAGCATCAAGAACTATGTGATGACCTAATCCTATTGCTGCTCCAGTTATCCAGGGGTTCCAGCCTGAACTCCATCCTATAACACCGCATAAAAGTATCCATTCCCATCCATGGAATATAAGAAGCACCCTTTCAAATTGACCGTTTTCACAAATCCTGAAAAACTTTTTTATATCCAGGTTAATTCCCTGCTCCCGGAAATAGTCTATAAGGTGATCGAGATCGATAAATATTCCAGATAGTAAACATGCCACTGATAAATACCATGATTTAAATATCATGTAAAGAAACAGCGATATGGTGGCAGAGAAAGCTACATGGTGATGTAATTTCATAGAGTATTATCCAGGATCATATAATCACAATTACAAAATCAAGTTCTATTTCTTTATCGGGAATAAAGGAATAATCTTTAGTATAACTGTTTAGCGGTATTACTTATATTATCACGAAGATGTAATGACAGCCTTATCAGGGAATGTTGAGAGCAAGAAAATTATTCAGCATATCTTTTCCGGCCTTTGTAAGAATTGATTCAGGATGGAACTGAACGCCTTCCAGTACAAGTTTTTTGTGCCTGATTCCCATAATCTCGTCCCTGTCAGTCCATGCTGATATTTGAAAATCTTTTGAGAGTGTATCTCTTTTTATTATAAGGGAGTGGTACCTTGTTGCCTCAAATGGATTGGGCAGGCCCTTAAATATAGTTTTACCGTCATGATGAATCATTGATGTTTTGCCATGCATCAGCCTGGGGGCATTAATAATTTTAGCACCATATGCCGCGCCTACAGATTGATGGCCAAGACATACGCCAAGCACAGGGACCTTTCCTGCAAAATGCTTTACCACCTCAATCGATATTCCGGCCTCATTAGGCGTGCACGGACCTGGCGATATTACAATGCGTTCCGGGCCTAGCTTCTCAATCTCATCAATTGTGATCTTATCATTTCTGTATACCCTGATGTCCTGTCCAAGCTCACCAAGATACTGGACCAGGTTGTAGGTAAAAGAATCATAATTGTCGATCATTAATAACATAAAATACTCCTAACTTAATTCCTTCTCTGCCATTTCTATTGCCCTGAACATACCTCTCGCCTTATTGAGAGTTTCCTTATATTCCAGTTCAGGGTCTGAATCAGCAACAATTCCGGCGCCTGCCTGGATATATGCTTTTTTATTTTTAAATATTATCGTCCTTATTGTAATACACATGTCCATGTTTCCGGAAAAATCAAAATATCCGATAGAGCCTGCATAGGGCCCTCTTTTTGTCGGCTCCAGCTCTTCGATTATCTCCATTGCCCTGATCTTCGGTGCGCCACTGACCGTGCCAGCCGGGAATGATGCACGAAGCACATCAAAAACATTTTTATTTTTCTTCAGCCTTGCCTGAACATTAGACACGAGATGCATAACATGGGAATATCTTTCGATTGTCATCAGGTCTGTGACTTTTACAGTTCCTGTCTTTGCTACACGTCCAAGATCATTTCTGCCAAGATCAACAAGCATTATATGTTCGGCCTTTTCCTTTGGATCTGCCTTTAGTTCTTCTTCAAAGAAGATGTCCTCTTCCGACGTCTTCCCTCTTCTTCTTGTCCCAGCAATAGGCCTTAATTCCAGGGTATCTCCTTCAACCCTTACCAGAACTTCCGGCGATGACCCTACTATTGTGCTGGTGCCGGTTTCCAGATAATACATATAGGGAGAGGGGTTAATGACACGAAGGGCCCTGTAGGCATTTATCGGCTGCACATCAGTTTCCTTATGGAAATTCTGTGATATGACTGTCTGGATAACATCCCCTGACCTTACATATTCTTTTATCTTTTCTACTGCCTTTATAAACCCCTTCTTTGTGAAATTAGACTTAAAGTTGTCTTTTTTCAATCTTGATTTATCTTCTGATGACTTCCTGTTCTTCCTCGGCATTACAGTCTTTGATCTTAGTTTCTTTACTATCTTATCAATCTGGGACTGGGCCTTCCTGTATGCCTTTTCAGGGCTGGATTTAATATGGGCATTGCATATGACCTGAATCTTGTGAGTAAGGTTATCGAATACTACAAGCGTGTCCGTAAGCATAAGAAATATGTCCGGCAGGTTAAGGCCATCATGTCGCTGGTCCGGCAGGTCTTCAAAATATCGAACAGTGTCATACCCGATGTAACCGACAAAACCTCCAAAAAACCTTGGCAATCCTGGCATGGTCACTGGTTTATACTTATTAATCTCGTCTGATATTACCTCAAGCGGGTCTTTTTCAAAGCTGACCTTCTTCTTATTACTGCCTTCCCTGATCACAATATTCTTTCCCCTGCCCTCTATAATCACTGAAGGATCGCTTCCTATAAAGGAGTATCGGGCCCACTTTTCCCCGCCTTCCACACTCTCAAGAAGGAAGCATCTTCTGCTCTTGAGTTTCAGAAATGCCGACAAAGGTGTATCAAGATCAGCCAGTATTTCCCTATACACAGGAATCAGGTTGCCCTCTTTGGCCTTCTTTTCAAACTCTTTGTACTCAGGATAGAACATTGACAAAAACACCTATATTTAATTAATATTTTAGTTGTCTATTATAAACTATAAGTTATTTTTAGTTAAGAGTTTGAGATCTCGGGGGTTGTAAAGCTGCAGGCCCTTACAAGATTAAATCCTTTTTAAGTTAAAAGTAACATCTTTAATTTTTAACTATTTTTTGCGGGAGTAGCTCAGTGGTAGAGCACAACCTTGCCAAGGTTGGGGTCGCGGGTTCGATCCCCGTCTCCCGCTCCAATTAGATAGCTATCAGCGATCAGTATTCAGCTGTCAGCCAAAAAGTTACATAAAAAAGCTGATTGCTGACAGCTGAATGCTGACCGCTTTTTTTATCGGCGACGTACCCAAGTGGTAAGGGAGGGGTCTGCAAAACCTCGATTCAGCGGTTCGAATCCGCTCGTCGCCTCCATTTTCCTCTATAGTTTTTATTTTTTCATTTCTGCTAATATTTTCTAATATTGCCTGCCCGCTCATTTTCAGCTAATATACATCATGTTTCTCAATAGTATTTATAAATTCTACCTTTTAAACACAGTCTCACTTCTTTTAATTTTTGTGTTTCTATCAAATAACGGGTTTACTGCTGAAACTGCTCATGATTTACAGTCCAAAGCCATTACAAATAATAAAGTTATTCAGGACAGCGAAGAGATCAAGAAAGCTTCCGATATTATAAATCAATACATTAACAGGGAAGGTGAACAGCTTCTTCTGGATATAATCAAAAATGATCGTCCCGGAAAAGACAAGGCCCTGTTGCTGCTGGGCAGATTTTATATGGAAGAAAAGGCTTTTGACAAAGCCGAGCATTACCTGCTGAAGGCATATGAGGCCTATCCCCTGCTGAGTGATTATGCACTTAAACTGCTGCTTGATGTTTATGTTGAAACGGAGAGGCATGAGAAGGTTATAGAAACTGCACCGCTTATCAAGAGCAGTCTGTTAATGCAGAACGCTCAAAAAGCCGCTATCTCATCTTTGCTCACTTTAAGCATGGACAGGGAAGCCATAAAGGAACTTTCTGAATATATCAAAAACTATCCTGATGAATGGGAATCCAAGATTACCCTTGCCACATTATTTAATATCGAGGGCGACATAAACAAATCAATCAGTCTGTACAAAGACATTTATCTAAATGCTGTGCCGCTTTCTGACAATGCATTGAATGAATTAAAAGTACTTGAGGCGGATGAGTTCTCCAATGAAGAAATCCTGCAGAGAGCTGATAACCTTTTTAAACAATATTCATACAGGAAAGCTGAAATAGAATATAACAAGGTGCTTAAAACTACAGATAAAGAGGAAGAAAAAGGTGAACTATTAAATTCGATTGCCATGTGCCAGTTCAAGACAAAACGTTACAACGAATCAGCAGAGACATTCAGCCTTATTGATACTCCAGAAGCAATGTACTGGCAGGCCCGCTCTTATTTCAGGACCAGCAACCATGATGCATTTTCAAAAACTAAAAAAGCGCTGGAAGAAAAGTACCCTGATAACGAGCGTAGTTCACTTTTACTAATTATGGAGGCAGAGGAATTTCAAAGGAGAGGTAAATCATTCAGCGCTGCCGCAAATTATAAGGCTGTAACCAGGAGATTTCCCAAAGAAGCTGAAAAGGCGTTCTGGGGACTGGGATGGATAAATTATGTTAATGGAGATTATAAAACTGCATTGAATTATTTCTCTAAAATTACAGCTTATGAAAAAAGCAAAGACTTTTATAAATATCTTTTCTGGGAAGCAAAATCCAGAGAGAAAATCCATATTGAATGTATGAAGGCGAGACAAAGGCAAAGAACTAATGACAGCACTATAAAGTGTGGCAGTGAACAGGTGAATGCCTTTTTTGGACTTCCTTCAGATGAAAGTTATTACGGCTACCTGATAAAGCTTCGAACAGCATATACAGCACCGGATAAAATAAATCTGGTTAAACCTGACATGCCTGTAAATGAAACAAATAAAAGGATCGAGGCCCTGTCCTCTCTGGGCATGAAAGATGATGCGGCAAAAGAAGTGACAGACGCCTTAAAAAAGGCAAGCATAAAAGAAGATATTTTATACCTTGGGTTTATGGCAATGTCCCTCGGGAAATATAAAGATGCAATCTATCATGCAGAGCCTAAGAATGAAAAAGAGTTCCTGCCCTACTCTTATCCCCGTGCTTACTGGGACATAATCAGCAAGGCTGCATTAACAGGCAAGGTGGACGCCTATCTTGTGGCTGCCCTGATAAGGGAAGAAAGCCGTTTTGATCCTGAAGTGGTCTCATGGGCCGGTGCAGTAGGATTAATGCAGATAATGCCTTCCACTGCAAAGAGAATGACAAGTGACGCTGGTGTTAGTATCAATAATAATCAGGACCTTTTTGATCCAGGTAAAAATATATTACTGGGCACTCATTACCTGACCATCCTTATTAATGAATTCAATGACCTTCCAATTGCAATTATGTCCTACAATGCAGGAGAAAACATAGTTAATAAATGGCTTGAAAAATATTACAAAGATGACATTAACGAATTTATCGAAAATGTCCCTTATAAGGAAACCAGAAGATATGTGAAAAAAGTGCTGAAAAGTTACTGGCAATATCGGTCAATCTATGGTCTTCCAATCTCTGCCATTCAGAGCCAGGGGTAATCACAATATATTACTTTACTTTTTAGCATCACTTTGATAAGTTACATGCTTATATAAATGTTCATGTTGATTTTCGTGAAGGAGGGCTAACTATATGAATAATATGCATATTCTTGAGGATAAAATCAATAAAGTCATTATCAAATTAAAGACTTTAAATTCAGATAAAGATGACCTGAACAAAAAGATAGAAGAATTACAACAAGCATTAGATAAAAAAGATGAAGAATTAAAGGTTGCCAGGCAGGATCTTACAAGTGTAGATGCATTAAAGGGTGATATTGACAAACTCAATACTGAACGTGAAACAGTGCGCTCACAGGTTGAGGCCCTTTTGCAGGAACTTGAGTCTGTAGAGATATAGGAGAATTAATGCAATCAGTTGAAGTTCAGATACTTGGTCAGAGTTACTCTATTAAAACTGAAGAGAACGAGGATTACATAAAATCTCTGGCTAAATATATAGATGAAAAACTGAAGGAGATATACAGTGCTGTTCCGAATATTAACCAGACAAGGGCCACCGTAATGGCAGCATTTGGAATAGCAGATGAATTTTTCAAACTCAAAACCAGTCAGGAAGATTTTGACAGGATGGTCGAAGAGAAGACCAAAATTCTTTCCGGGCTTCTGGATGAATAGGGAAAACAACGTAAAAGATAACCTGCTGATAATGTCATTTTTTCAACTCCCTGTTTTATTTCCCATCATCAATCATTAAGAAAGGCATCCATTGGAAGAAACTAACGAACAGGTACTGGAAAGAATCAAAAAGCTGGACAGGCTGCGTGAAGAAAATATTGAGCCTTACGGAGGTGCATTCGCAGTTACCAGGAAGGCTGCTGATATTTCCAAAGAGTTTGATTCCCTCACTAAAGAAGAACTTGAATCAGAACAGGTTGAATGCACTGTAGCTGGACGCATTATCTCTTTCAGGAATTTTGGCAAGACAGCTTTTGCCCATATTCAGGACGGCACAGGCAAGGTCCAGCTTTACTTCAGCAAGGATGTAATCACAGACAGCAAAGGTATATTCAAAAATCTGGATATAGGTGACATAATCGGAGTTAGCGGAAAACTGTTCAGGACAAGAACGAATGAACTGACTGTCCAGATAATCACACTGACCATGCTATGCAAATCTCTCAGGCCCCTGCCTGAGAAATGGCACGGGCTCAAGGATATAGAAACCAGATGCAGACAAAGATATGTAGACCTGATAGTCAATCCTCATGTTAAGGAACTTTTTTCAAAGCGGAGCAAACTTATTAAATCCATCAGGAATTTTTTCGATGACAGGGAATTTATAGAAGTTGAAACCCCGATGATGCACCAGATCCCCGGAGGAGCTGCAGCCCGCCCTTTCAAGACTCACCACAATGCACTCGGACTTGACCTGTTTCTCAGGATCGCGCCTGAGCTTTATTTAAAGAAACTCCTTGTAGGCGGTTATGAGCAGGTATATGAGATAAACAAGAATTTCAGAAACGAGGGCATATCAGCAAAGCATAATCCGGAATTCACCATGCTGGAGTTTTATATAGCATATAAGGACTACAACTTCCTAATGGATTTCACGGAAGAACTGATCCCTCACCTCTGCAAAGAGATAAACGGAAGTCTGCTTGTACCCTTTGGTGAGGAATCAGAGGAAAATAATGGAGTAGTGATTGATCTTACTCCGCCATGGCCGCGGATAAGCATGATGAAAGCCATGGAGCAGCAGGGAGTACCGGCAGATGTATTCAGTGATATTGAAAAAGCAAGAGAGTTTGCTAATAACAATAAAATCGATGTCGAGAAAAAAGCCGGCCACGGTAAAATACTTGATGAAATTTTTTCCAAGAAAGTTGAGCCCAACACTAGTTCAACCAACATTTATAACAGACTATCCTGTTGAACTCTCACCTCTTGCCAAAAGGAAAAAGGACAACCCTGAACTTGTTGAGCGATTTGAACTTTTTATTGGAGGCAGGGAAATAGCCAATGCCTTTTCAGAATTAAATGATCCTGCTGACCAGATGGGCAGGTTTCTCGAACAGGCGGAAGCAAGAAAGCAGGGTGATGAAGAGGCCAGCTATATGGATGAAGATTTTGTCAGGGCCCTTGAATATGGTATGCCCCCTGCCGCAGGAGAAGGAATCGGAATTGACAGGCTGCTCATGATACTGACCAATACAGCTTCAATAAGAGATGTAATACTCTTCCCCCAGTTAAGGCCGGAACACTAAAAAGGGGCCTAGGGGCCCAGGGGAAAAGATAAATACATAATGATTAAATGCAAAACAATCGGTTCTAAGACGATATATGATGATTAGCAAACAAATAGAATCCCTTGAACCCTCGAACCTCGAAGCGAGTCTACGCGAAGAGTCGCTCCGACCTCGAACCCTTGAACCCTACAAAATATGAATTTCCCTTATCAGCTTCTGATAGCCCTCAGGTACTTCAGATCAAAAAAAAGACACAAAGGTATTTCTCTTAATACTTTTATCTCCATAGCCGGGGTCGCACTGGGTGTAATGACCCTTATTACAGTCCTCTCTGTAATGAGCGGATTTCATATGGACCTTCAGGAGAAAATTCTTGGAGTGAATGCCCATATTGTTACACTAACGTATAAAGGCAGGATTAGTGATTACAATGCTGTTCAACAGAAGATCAGAAAAGTTGATGGAGTTGTTGACGCTGCTCCTTTTATCTATGGACAGGTTATGCTCAGATCAGGTGACCGTGCTCATGGAGTTGTAGTCCGGGGGATTGATCCTGTGGACGGAGCCGGAACAACAGAAATACTCCACAATCTAAAATCAGGAAGCGTGAAGGGATTAAGAGAGGGAGAGGGAGTTCCAGGATTAATATTGGGCAGAGAACTATTAAGAAACCTCGGTCTGTTCATCGGTGATGAGATAGATATGGTTTCACCTGTTAGCGAGGCAGGTCCCCTGGGAATGATCCCAAAGATGAAGAAATTCAGAATCATGGGGTTTTTTGAAGCCGGCATGTATGAATACGACTCAAGCCTGGCTTTCATTAATATCAAAGAGGCACAGAAATTCTTTAACTACGGTGATTCTGTTACAGGCATAGAAGTAAAGATAGATGACCTGTACAACGCAGGCAAATTATCAGATGATATAGAGCTCATGCTTGGACCACCCTATTATGCAAGAGACTGGATGCAGATGAACAGAAACCTCTTTTCTGCCCTTAAGCTTGAGAAGATCGTCATGTTTATCATACTGACCCTCATCATCCTGGTCGCATCATTTAATATCATCAGCAATCTGATAATGATAGTGATCGAAAAGTCCCGTGAGATAGCAATTATAAGGACCATGGGGGCCACCAGCAAGGGCATCATGTCGATCTTTGTCATTCATGGACTTATCATCGGTATTGTCGGTACTTTCACAGGAGTAACAGGAGGATATATACTTTGCCAGTTACTGAAGACATACAAATTCATCAATCTGCCCGGAGATGTTTATTATCTAAGTTATCTGCCGGTCAGGATGAACCTGTTTGATTTTACTGTGGTACCTTTGGCAGCCATCTTAATAACACTTCTTGCCACGATCTATCCATCCTGGCAGGCTGCGAAACTGGACCCTGTGGAGCCTTTGAGATATGAATAGAACAATTCACTTAAACAGGAGCAGGGCATAAATGTTTAAATTTATCTTTCGGACCATAACTCTCATAATGTTTCTAGTGTTCCTGACCATTGGAGTTGCGTTCTGGAAAGGCGGCGATCCTTTCAGAGCAATTGGGCAGGGAATAACAGAAGTCGGAAATGTTATTTCAAAATTCGGCGACCTCGTTGATGACGTGAAAATAGGGGGCAAAAAAGTCCAAAAGACTTATGATCAGCTCAAGGAAACTATCTCTAAAACTGATCTAAGTCCAAAGAGAAAAAATTAGGATTTATAATGAACCCTTTAATTACAGTAAAGGACCTTAACAAAACGTTTGTAACACCCGAAAGAAGCCTCAATGTATTAAAGGATATTTCTCTTGAAATCGGTGAAGGGGAATTGACTGCTCTTACCGGACCATCAGGGGTAGGCAAAAGCACCCTGCTTCATATAATCGGGACTCTTGACAGGCCGACATCAGGAGAGGTCCATTACAAAGGTAAAGACGTATTCAAATACAACAGTGATGAACTTGCCCGCTTCAGAAGCAGTTCAATCGGCTTTGTTTTCCAATTTCACCATCTCCTGCCTGAATTCAACACCCTGGAAAACACCCTTATGCCTGCACTGATTGCCGGTATAAGCCATGAGGATGCCCATAAAAAGGCAACGCAGTTACTGGGAGATGTAGGTCTTTCAGAAAGGTTCACCCATAAACCCGGGGAACTGTCAGGAGGAGAACAGCAGAGAGTCGCCGTAGCAAGGGCCTTAATGCTGGATCCTGCAGTTGTGCTTGCTGATGAACCCACCGGGAATCTGGATACAGCTACAGGAGAGGAGCTTTTTAACCTGCTGAAGAGCCTCAATGATACAGGTACATCATTTATCATCGTTACCCATAACGAGACCCTTGCATCACAATGCAGCAGAATAATAAAAATGAAAGACGGAACTATACTTTAAATTAGGAATTTCATATTACGAATTAGGAATTTCATATTACGAATTACGAATTACGAATGTAAAATACAATAAAAGAAAGAAATAATTAAAATTGCTAGCAGTTAATTTAAATCGTAATTCGTAATTTGAAATTCGTAATTTTATTAACGATATGCTGACCCAATTATCTGACGAAACCTTTGAGCAGTTTCTTGCACAGGTTACTGCGAACAACACCATTAATCTAAAAGACTTTTACATTTATAGATCCCTTTGGAATGGTCGGGATACTGGAAGTTGGCAGACACTTCAAATCAATCAATGATGAAAAGAAACTGTTACTTCCCAAGTCAGATAATGTGCTTAAGTATCTTGAGCGGATGGATTTTTTTAAATACTGCTATCGATATTTTGCAGTAGATTCAGCAGATACAGACATTAACGGCAAATACTTCAGAAAATCATATTCTGACGTGTTGCTGGAAATTACTCCCATTGAAAAGTCTGATGACATTCATCTTATAGTAAGCAAAGTCAAAAAGCGTGCTCACAGTATTCTTGCAACGCATCTACATTATGATGAAAACGTTATTAACGGGTTTATTGTTGCCCTTTCTGAAGTGTGCCAGAATATTATAGAGCATAGTGAACACACCGGGTTTGTTGGTATTCAGAAATATCATTTTCAGAAGCAGAATAAAAATGTTGTTAAGATAGCTGTCATGGATCTGGGGATAGGCTTTGCAGGATCACTTTCTGAAAGGCTTTCTAGTACCGATGATCTGCAAGCTATTGATATGGGACTGCTCAAGGGTATATCAAGGCATTTGGATGAAGGCAGGGGTCATGGACTGGCAGCAGTAAGAAATTTTGTACAAAACTGGAATGGAAAAATATCGATCAGATCAGGAACAGCAAAATTATCAATCATTCCCTCATGGTCATGGGGAAAAGCCAGGGAACAGAACCTGACCAGTTTCCCTGGATCACAGATAAATATAATGCTGCCGGAAGTTTAATAATAAAGGGGTCAAGGGGTCGAGGAGTCGAGGGGTCGAGGGGTCTAGTGAACTACAAAAACTTTCATTTACATGCAAATCCTAATTGGGAGTTACAACAACTCGTGATATATTAAAAGGCAATTCACTCGAACCCTAGGACCCTTGAACCCTCGAATCCTTTTTTTAAATATGAATATAAAACCAGACAATGTAGAAGAACTGGCAGTTGAAATTAAAGAAGCATTCAAAGCTGTCTCTCCATTTATAGAAAAGCACACAGCCATTGTCTGTCCTGAGTGCAAGCACCTCTGTTGCAAAGACAAACATGGCAGATATGATCAGGATGACATAAAATTCCTTAAAGCGATTAATGAAGCTATCCCTCCTGCACAACCTGATCGTGATGAATCAGGGCCATGTCGTTATATGAGTGAAAAGGGGTGTTCAATCGAAAGGTACTTGAGACCCTTTCGCTGCACCCATTTCTTTTGCAACCCCCTGTTAAAAAGCCTGGAAGAGGACAATGCCAAGCTATACAGAGCATTTATTACGTACTTACAACATTTAATCTCCATACGTCAGAAGCTCCTGGATTAGAATAAATCATTCCCTGCCTTCATTTTTTACTTGACAAAGCATTACATATATGATTCAATTGATTCAATTGAATTAATAGAATCATGTAAATATGAAGTGAAATGAGGATAAACTGTGGCTTATTACAGGGTTACAAGTAATGATTCTCAGCAACTGCCGGACAAGTTTCTCGATGTCTTTTCTGACTTTGATTTTACTGATATCGATATGGCCTGTGATTTTTTCTGCCCTGAATGCAGACAATCATCGAGTTGTGAGACTTATACAGAAATAAAAAGTGAATGGGAATTCTTATATATGTAGAAGATGTTCCTGCATAGTAGGGCCTGACTCATTTACAAAAACAATACATTAGATAATCGAAGTATAAAAAGGAGGTGTAAAATGCAAAAGACTAAAACAGCTAAAAAAGAACGTGCTAGCAGTTCATACAGAGAAATGCCTGTTTTCCAGGACAGGAGAGTAGATTCGGTAAAGAGAAATTTTGCTATCGGGATTGATCGGGTTGGTAGTTCTATCTCTTTAAGCAGCGCACCGTCACAAATGAGAAAAGGACTGAATAGAAACTAAAGAAGCATACTAAAAATAAAATTATTTTAATCATACTATGATCAGTTAGCTCCCCTGTTAAATGATAGACTCCACTTTTTTCATTAATTTCACTAACACTCTGCCTCTTACAATACACGTGCCATGATTAATTTTGATAATTATGATTACATATAGTCTTTATAAAGTCCTCAAATATGAGATAGGGAACGGCTCGACCGACCTTGTGACAAGGCAGTCAGGAGGAGTGATAAGAGAGAAAATCGAAGCTGATATTATGAAGGAACAGGAGGGTGCTGTAATTTCCCTGGACTTTTCTGAGATAGGGATTATGGACTATTCCTGTGCTGATGAAATAGTTGCAAAACTTGTGTCACGTCTTCTGAGCAGTGAGTATGGAGAAAAATATATTCTTCTGAAAGGCCTCAATGAAAACCAGAAGGAGAATATTGAAGTTGCCCTTGAAAGAAAAGAACTGGCTGTAATGGCTGAAATGCGGAGTGGTGAAAAAACACTTATGGGCAGCCTGAATAATTACCTGAGAGAAACACTACAACATATTATAATCCATGGCAAAATTACAGCCAAAGATCTATCTGAGGCAATGGGGCTTGAATCAAATACCAGCGGGACCAGGCTTCTTAACCTTCACAAAAAACGACTTGTAATAAGAAAAGATGAGACCCGCTCTGGCGGAAAAGTATGGGTATATGAGCCGCTTTAACCATTGGAATTAAGAGATTTTTTTATTTACAAGTTTGTTCCCATAGAGTATTATCTATCCTATATCGTATATATATAAAGCACTATGTATTTATATCTAGTACAGCATGCAGACGCAGTAAGTAAAGAAATTGACCCTACCCGAGGTTTGTCTGAACAGGGCATGGTTGACATTAAAAGGGTATCCCGATACATATCCGGCCTTGATATGAATGTTCATGAGATATTTCATAGTGGCAAAAAAAGAGCACTTCAGACAGCGCAGATCCTGGCATCTCATTTAAATATTAAAGATGCCGTAAGAGAAACAGACGGGTTATCACCTATGGATGAGCCTGAATCCTGGTTTTCTAAAATTAATAATCTTAATCAAAATGTGATGCTTGTGGGACACCTTCCTTATATGGCAAAACTTGCATCATTGTTCCTGTGCGGAAATAAAGACAATAAAGCTGTAAATTTTGAGATGGGATGCATCTTATGTCTCAGACAGGAAGATGATCAGAACTGGACAACTGACTGGATAATCAAACCGAGGATGATTAATTGACATTATGACTACTGTAGCATTGGGATATTTAATAATTGGAGCTGTAACCGGGATTGCACTTGGAGCTGTTGTAACATGGTTTATCGCTTCAGTCCGATTTTCCAGACAGATATCAGAACTGGAAATTAAATCTAAAAGTGCAGAAGCAGTTGAAATTGAGCTCAGACAGCAGATAGAGCAGAAATCGGAAGAGCTGAGCAGGACACAGGAAGACTTCCGTAATGAGTCCCAGAGCAAGGCTGCTATGGAAGCAAAATATTTTGAGACGGAAAAGAACTTCCAGACCATAGAAAAAGAACTGATCGATAAATTCAGCTCCCTGTCACTTGATGCCCTGTCAAAAAACTCAGCGGAATTTTTAAAACTTGCAGAGGAAAAGCTTAGGTCTCATGCTGTGGAGGGGACAAAGGAACTGGAAAGCAAAAAAGAACTGATCGACAAAACCCTCCATTCAATGGACCAGACCCTTGAGAAAGTAAAGCAGAAAATCGAAGATGTAAGCAAGGGTAATGTTGAGGTCTCCACTCTTATTAAAAAAACATGAGGACATTTCATCAAAACTTAATGACACAACCGTTCATCTTAAACAGGCCCTTGCCAGCTCCAAGAAACGGGGCGAGTGGGGTGAACGCATGGCAGAAGACATTATCAACCTTGTCGGCATGGTCGAGGGAATCAATTATCTGAAACAGAAAACCCTTGAAGGCTCATCCAGAAGGCCTGACTACACATTCCTCATGCCGAACAATCTTAAAATCAACATGGACGTTAAATTCCCCCTCGACAATTATATGCATTACCTCGATTCTGAAACCGACCATGACAGGAAAAGATATAAAGACGAACTCCTTAAGAACACAAGAACGATGATCAAACAGGTGACCACAAGGGACTATATTAATCCCGCTGACCACACTGTTGATTACGTACTGATGTTTATTCCCAATGAACAGGTCTATAGTTTTATACATGAGTCTGACACAACGATTATGGATGAGGCCCTGAAAAAGAAGGTTGTGCTCTGTTCACCCTTTACACTCTATGCAGTTCTTGCTGTAATCAGGCAGGGCATCGAAAATTTCAATCTTGATCAAACCGCCTCGGAGATCCTGAAGCTTCTGGGAGAGTTTTTAAAACAGTGGAATAACTACAAGGAAAAGTTCAAGGTAATGGGTGATAGACTGGACTCAGCAAAAAAAGAATATGATGCACTGGACTCAACAAGAACCAATATGCTTGAAAAGCCCCTGCATAAAATAGAAGCGCTCAGAAAGCAGGAACTTACTGGAGATAATAACGAAACGGCAGAAAAAGAAGCATCTCTGCTGGAATAATATCTGTTTCATATAACCTTAATAAGGGAGGGCTTTATGACAGAGAAATTAACCCAGGATGAATTCATTAAGAAAGCGGTAGTCAGCCTCAGGAAGGACGATTATAAGGGAATACACACCGTCTATTCCGGTTTTAACAACGCCTTTAAAAAGTATTTTGATGGAGCCGATCCAATTGCTGCCACAAACAAGATGGCAGGAGAAGGCAATATCGTTATCAGACCTGTTAAAGGCGGGGTCATGCTTTATCTCCCAGAGGAAGCTCCTGCAGCAAAAGACGTAGGAGATGAGGCCCTGAAAAAAATGGGGCTCGACACTTAAGCACAGCTTTAATTTTATTAACTGCAAATCTTAATCAACTGTCCTTTACGGACAGTTTTGTTAAACAGTTATGCCAACCATACTTGAACAGGCAAAGGAAATAAGAAGATTGTCCGGCGGATTTCAATCTGCCAGGGTTCTCATTACAGCCAACAATTACAGGGTCTTTGATTTCCTTGAGAAAGAGCAGACATCCCGTGTTCTGGCCAATAAAATCAAGACAGACCAGCGTGCCACTGAAATTCTATTGGATGCCCTGACCGGAATGGAACTTCTAAATAAAAAGAGCGACAAGTATAAAAACAGGCCTATAGCCTCACGATTGCTCGTATCCGGAAAAAAGCATTACCAGGGTGACATTATCAATCATTCCGAAATGATAATGGACAGGTGGGCCGGCCTGGATAAAATTTTAAAAACAGGCAAACCATCGGAAGGCCCGAGAAACCATACAGCCTTTATCCTGGGGATGCACAACCTGTCAGTTCTTAAAGCCGGGGAAATAATTAAAGGAATCGGAATGGACAATGTTCATAAGGTTCTTGACCTCGGAGGCGGCCCTGGCACTTATGCCATTGAAATGGCAAAGAAAGGCCTGGACGTGTCATTGTTTGATCTGCCGGAGACAATGAAAATTGCAAAGAAAGTTGCAAAACAGTCAGGCCTTGGTAAAAACAGCATCAAATTCATGGGCGGTGATTTCATTCAGGATGATATTGGCAAAGATTATGACCTTATCCTGATAAGCCAGATTCTGCATATGTTCTCTGAAGAGGTCAACATGGCCCTGATAAGGAAATGCAAAAAATCCCTTTCCAGAAACGGCAAAATCGTAATTCATGAATTCCTTATAAATGAAGACAGGACAATGCCTGTTTACAGTTCTCTCTTTGCCATTAATATGCTTGTAAACACTTCGGGAGGCCGGACATATTCACCGGCCGAGATTAGCAAATGGTTCAGAAAAGCAGGATTTAAAAAGGTCAGCAAAAAAGCTGTGGCTGATGGGGTACTGGTCAGCGCAAGGAAGTAGCACTATGTATTCCCCTCTTTGACAAAGAGGGGTTAGGGGAGATTATTTAAAGAAATTATTTGTAAAATCCCCCTTATTCCCCCTTTTCCAAAGGGGGAAACTTAAACGGAGAACTCTTTATAAATTAATGAACAATAAAAAATTATCAATTCGTCAGCAAACAGAGGAGATAGAAAAAAACACCTTTCATCCCAACGCATGCCTTAGTTCCGGAAGCAGGGGCAGACAGAGGAAGGAAAAAGAGGAAGAGATCAGGACATGTTTTCAGCGTGACAGGGACAGGATAATCCATTCAAAGGCATTCAGAAGGTTGATGCACAAGACGCAGGTATTTCTTGCGCCTAAAGGGGACCATTACAGGACAAGGCTTACTCACACTCTTGAAGTATCCCAGATAGCAAGAACAATAGCAAAGGCCCTTCGTCTAAATGAAGACCTTACAGAGGCTATCGCCCTTGGTCATGACCTTGGTCATACTCCGTTCGGCCATGCAGGAGAAAATGTACTTCGTGAAATCTACCCCGGAGGCTTTGACCATTTCAAGCAGAGCCTTAGAGTTGTTGACATACTGGAGAAAAATGGCCAGGGACTAAATCTGACTTTTGAGGTTAGAAACGGAATAGTCAAGCATTCCAAGGGAAAGGGAGAGATCTTTCCATCCAGAACCAGGAGTGAAACCCTGGAAGGTCAGATCGTCAGGGTATCAGATGTTATTGCTTATGTTAACCATGACCTTGATGATTCCATCCGTGCCGGAGTTTTAAAACGATCAGGCATCCCTGCGAAGTTCCTTAAACTGGGAGATACCCAGTCAAAGAGGATAGACCTCATGGTGAAGGATGTAATTAACAGCACCATAAAGGCTGACATGGCAGAAATCACCATGAGCAACAAAATGAAAGACATTACTCATGGATTAAGAGACTTTTTGTACAGCGATGTCTATGAAAGTGATCTGTCAAAGCAGGAATTTAAAAAAGCGCGGAAGATCCTCCTGGATCTATACGAATATTACCTTGAGCATACTGACGAAGTGTTTAAGGAATACCCCAAAGAAAAGATATCATCCAAAAACAGGATGGTCTGTGATTTCATAGCAGGAATGACAGACAGGTTTGCCCTGATGACATATGAACAGCTCTTCCTGCCTCAGCCATGGCTTGTTTTTTAATCTCAGCCGTATTAGAGTATTACAGTGTGGATTGTGCTTTTTACCCTGAATTGGATTTTCTCGACCAGGGCTACAGAGAGGGGATGCATAGTCTTTTTAAAGTCCTTATCTGAATTATCTTGACAATGAGGCTATGTCCTCTTATAATTTAAGAAAATAATAGGAGGGTGTTATGACGAAAGCGGATTTAGCTGACAGACTTTATGAAAAAATCGGTCTTCCAAAAAAAGAAGCCACTTCAATTGTAGAGACCTTATTCGATTCCATGAAAAATATCCTTTCCGAGGGTGAATCCATCAAAATAACAGGGTTCGGAACCTTCCTGGTAAGAAAGAAAGGATCACGTAAAGGCCGTAATCCAAAAACCGGAACAGAATTGGAAATAGAGCAGAGAAAGGTAGTTACCTTCAAGCCCAGTCTTCAGTTTAAAGCGCTTGTGGAGAAGGTTTAGTTCTAAGTGGGGTCTTCACCTCAAAAGCAATTAAATACAGATAAACTGTTTTATAAAATCGGTGAAGTCAGCAGCATCGCCGAGGTAGAAGCTCATGTCCTCAGATACTGGGAGTCAGAGTTTTCCTTTCTCAAACCGAGAAAAAACAAAACAGGCCAGCGTGTTTATTCAAGAAAAGATGTAGAGCAGGTCCTTAAGATAAGAGACCTCCTGTATAAAGAGAAGTACACAATAGCAGGTGTTCGCAACAAGTTCGGAAAAAAATCTCAGAGCAAGCGTACCGTGTCTGTTCAAACTATCCAGGGGGTAAAGAAAAAATTAAAAGAAATATTAAGCACCTTGAGTAAAAGCCCGGACGGCAAGAGACCACGGTCTGCAGTAAAAAAAGTGACTGTCGTAAAAAAGGCAACCGCAAAAAAGAAAGCCAGCGAGAAAACTGAAGAGAATGGAGGAGCAAGACTGTTTCTCTGATTTTCCTTTTTATCATATCCTGTCTTGATTAAAGAGTAATCCCGGCTTATCCTTAATAAGGTTACAGATAAATGCATTAAGACTCAAATAAATATACGGAGCGTAGCGCAGCCTGGTTAGCGCACTGGTCTGGGGGACCAGGGGTCGGAGGTTCAAATCCTCTCGCTCCGACCATTTATCTCACTGTATTTAGAGGTTTTTCATCGCTAAATCCCCTCAAATCCAGTTTCGTGGCAGTTTCGTGGGAATTTTCCAACAATTCTATCAATATAATCTCCCTACAATGATGCTGTGAAGCATCAGGTTGCTTCAGGATCAATTATTTACTTAGCTACCCTACCCTAAATGCTTTTTGCAAATTCCCAT
>PVMK01147254.1_pt1 | contig 42387 bp, 34 predicted proteins | sample 1853481 | NCBI WGS metagenome assembly PVMK01 (sample SAMN08533507, study PRJNA380276) | Marine sediment metagenome, whole genome shotgun sequencing project.
CATGCCCAAAGATCATGGAGAAAGTAAATCCGATAAAAATCGTATGTAGATAGGCATCATAATAGGGACCTGCCACTAACCGCCCAAAGATAACAGCGATTATTCCACTAACTCCTAGCCAGAAATACCCTATCAATAAACAGGCAGCAATAAATTTCGTTAAGCCTTCCCGTTGAATGGTTCTCATTGCTAAATCATACAAGAATAACCAAACAGTTAAAAGAATTATTGATACCCCAAGTGTGATAGTACCAACTTCCGGACTAAATAGGGATGTTATAGCGGCTATAATTGCCAGTATGATAATTCCAATGAAAAAATAATCACTTTCGGATTTGGGTGAAAGAAAACGATTAAGTTCGATGCGTTCTCCGGCAATGGTGAAAACCAGAAAGCAGATCCACCATGGCACTATCTCAAAGACATACAACCCGGAGAGAACCAGTGCATTTCCAATAAACCAGCAGAGCGCACCTAAGGTCATGATATAGGTTGGAAAATCACGATGAGTCTTCAAAACGGTTAAAAAGATCGCTAAATAAAAAAAACTACTGGCTGTCAAAATAGCCATTGGTATTGAAGATGAGGCACTTAGAACCAAAAGGCTGATTCCTCCGATTGCAGCAAGTAATGGGGCTAGGTATCCCCATTTTTTTTCTAACCCGACGGCCCGTTCCAAACCAATAACAGTTCCTAAAAAACCACAAACCATTAATGGTCCGTGCAGCGATATCCATTCGGGATTTTTAACTGGCCAAGCCCAACCCATTCGGATTAAACCTGTCCATAATCCCATAAGGAAACAGATAACACCACCCATTAAAAGAGGAACTCTTTGGAATGCAAGTTTTGTTTTAGGAGTAACGGCGCTCGCTTGTTCAGTCGCAATTGGAAAATCAACCTTAAAGGTCCCTGATTTCATATTGAGTAATGTTTCACCTGCTTTTGACAGGCGATCTTTAGACCATTTGAAGTTCTCTGCCGCTTTGATTTCAACATTATAATCAGGGAATTTGTTTTGGACAGTTTCTTTTGCTGTTGAACGCATCATAGAAGAAGCGGGGCAGACAGGACTCGTTGTTCCCAAATGTATCAGAATTTGTTTGTCTTCAACTATAATTTTTTCGATCAATCCCAGATCGGAAATATTGACTCCTAGTTCAGGATCGGACACTGATTTCAAAACGTCAAAGACATTACTTTTTATCTGTTCTTGATCCATTCGGATTTCATCCTTTTTTTAAAGTATTAAACGTGATTCACTGATGAATAGATTGCTTGCCAATATCACAAATTTACCAAAATTTCATGTGTATTGAGATAATAGGCAGAAAACCATACCTTTCATACCATTACCACAATGTCGCATCACACGGACTCCGGAAGATATTGTCTTGGTTGTGATAAGAAAAGCGTGGATTTATAATCTCAATCCACGCTTTCTGATTCATAGGTCTGATTGAACAAATTAGTTGACTCTTTGAATTAGGTCATAATTTAAAATGGTGCATCAGCAGCGAATCTTTTCCCGAATTCAACACATTTGGTTATGCCTTCATCGTCCGGATTCCACATCACTCTCAGGCCTTCATCTATGACGTCAAATCCTGATTCTTCCAAAACAGCGGAAATAATTTTAACCGACTCTCCACTCCACCCGTAACAACCAAATGCCGCAGCTTTTTTATTTTTAAATTTTAACCCCTTTATCTCTTCAAGGATACCTGCGACGGAGACCAGGATACCTCTATTAATGGTCGGAGAGCCGACGAGAATTGCTTTGGATTTAAAAACCTCGGTGATAACATCATTTTTATCCGTTCTGGCGAGGTTAAAGAGTTTGACGTTAACCTCTTTATCGGCATCTCTTATGCCATACGCAATTTTTTCGGCCATCATTCGGGTGCCGTTCCACATGGTATCGTAAATAATGGTTATCTGATTCTCCTGGTAGTCGTTTGCCCACTCAAGGTATCTTTCGACTATTTGTCCGGGGTTTTCTCGCCAGATAACACCATGGCTGGTACAAATAATGTCAAGCGGCAGGTTAAAAGACAGCACTTCTTTAATCTTCTTAATAACCAGTGGGCTAAAGGGGGTTAATATATTCGCATACTATTTAATGCACTCATGGAATAACTCAGTTTGGTCAACCAGATCGTTAAACATGTATTCGGTCGCATAATGCTGGCCAAAGGCATCATTGCTAAACAAGATGTCATCTTCGGTTAAGTAGCAAAACATGGTGTCCGGCCAATGTAGCATCGGGGCTTCAACAAATATCAATTCTTTTTTTCCCAAGCTCAGCCGATCACCTGTTTTAACGATCTTAAAGTTCCAATCCTGATGATAATGTCCTTTTAAGGATTTGACGCCATTTTTGGTGCAGTAGATAGGAGTGTCGGGAATATGCTGCATCAATTCGGGAAAGGCTCCACTGTGATCAATTTCTGCATGATTGGCAATCACATAGTCAATTTTATTCAGGTCAATTTCTTTAGCAAGATTGGCAACAAATTCTTCAGAATAAGGAGCCCATACAGTTTCAACCAGGGCAACTTTTTCTTCTTTTATTAAATATGCGTTATAAGTTGATCCACGATGGGTTGAATACTCATCTCCATGGAACTTTCTAAGCTCCCAATCGGTTTTGCCAACCCAAAATACGTTATTTTTAATTTTAAAGCTCATATACCCCCCTTTGGTAAACATGACACAACAGTGCTTGCCATAGTGTTCTATGATTAATATCAGCTAATCAATGAAGCTTACGATAGATATCGTTGATTTATTAAAATCAAAAAGTATCTCATATATAGTGGTTTGTCTAATAAATAAAAAATACGGATACATTGAGACTATCCGGACTCCGGCTAAATTTGTGATATGCTCTAAAATCAGCCCCAATTTGATGGAGTTCCGGATACATGTAGCTTGCCATACTCTGTAATCTGAAAGATATCGAAATCGTATGCGATATAATTCGCGTATCACATGGTTTTGTGGTATGTCAACCGTTGAGATAGCAGAAGCATGGAACTCAGCCTTCCGAATAGGGACCATAGATATCAGAAGTTTTTTTTGCCTTTCAAAATTCCAGCTTTGTTGGAGAGTAATCTGCAATTCATGCAACATACTCAAATCTGAAGTCTGTGGGAGATTATATTTAAAGTGTTATCCCTCAGGTATCCCCACTTTGCGCAAAGCATCAGCCCAACGTTTCACCGATTCTTGGTCTTTATTTGGGCAAATGATTTTTTTCGAGATTTACTCGAACCAAGCCACACATCCATAAAATTGACAGCAGCTAATAAATTATAGCCATCGTAGTATTCAGGATCTAATGCAATCGCTTCTTGGGCCAGCTGTCGAGCCGTGGCATTGCTTTCTATATTGAAAGCACGTACATGGGCAACTCCTTCCATCATTTTTTGAGGCTTTAAAACGAAAGTTGGTGAGAATATTTTAATTCGAAAGCAATTTACTAATATATAAAGAAGCATAGGCGGTCAAGATTAAAGATGGAAAGGGCATTTCTGTCAGAAAGAGTCGATAATTAAAGATTTGCAGGCATTGAGAAATTGAGAATACTCAACGCTGAGAGAAATTTGTGATATTCCCTGATTTTGATGGTAATTTGAGCCTTCACGAAATGCCATGTATCTCTTGCCAAAGGTCTAACTTGCTGAAAATGCTATATCATGCGTATATCGCATGCTTCTTGAAATTAAAAAGTGCATGTTTAAGGTCCTAACCCGGACAAGCCGGAGATACGAAATCCGAAGCACGCCTGATTTTATAAAATTGGTCGAAATGATTCGACCAGCCGTTCGACAGGCTCACGGCCCTGTGCATAGTCGAAGGGTGAATTCGAATCACCAAAATTCAAATGACAAACAAAAAGTTGACGCCCGCTCAGGATCCTCACATTATAGAAATCCCGAGACGTTAATCATCCCCCGGCGATCATGAGAAAAAACGTCAGTTCTTCTCCCTGCTCTAACTTATAATCCACCGGGTTCAATGCTTTTCCGTCTCTGAAGGCGCGAACTTTCTGATGGAACGTATTCTTTTGCGCATCCCATAACTGCTCCGGCATGTTGCCGCCGAACCGGCGCTTAATCTCTTTGATGAGATCGGGATAAGTGGCGTTACTGGAAAGTTCAAAGCCGGCCGACCGGGTTCCGACCCAGTCGGCCAGTATGCCGTGAAAGTGGGCGGTGACCTTCATTGGCTGTATAAGTCCTCGACTGCCTGGGTGAGTCCCAGTTCCATGAGTTTTTCTTTGGTGGGTTTGCCGGTTTGCCAGTCCCAGCCCCGGAAACGGTAATATTCATGTAGCATTACCTCCATATCCGGCTGGATGCCGTCGGTGGTGCCTTCGCTCAGGGGGTCGAGGCAGATTTTGGGTAAAATGTCGTGGTCGCGGGTAACACCAAACCTGTTGTTAATGGCCCGTTTGAGGTTGACGGAGCGATCTCCGGCGGCCAGCAATTCTTCCGGACCGAAATCCCACCCCGTGAGGGCATTCAGCATTTCGCATATCTGGGGTACCTGGAGGGGGGCGAATTTGCACAGGGTCAAGGAGTCAAAGAGGTCCTTAAAGCTCTGAAATTTAGCGGCGGGCTCCCCCTTGCCTTCGGAAACGAGCCGGTCGGAGGGAAGAATCATATATTCCAAAACCATGTTGCCCAGGTCAATATTGTAGTAATCACCTTTGAGGTGGCAGGCACCGCGGGGGCCGGTGGCGTAAGAAAGCGCCAAGCCGTGAAAAGCCCGCCCATCGTGCATGGGAACCTCCAGTCCTTTCACCTGGGCAGCCTCGCCTTCATCGCGGCCGAGTTCCCGGGCCATGGCCAGGGTGCCTTTGGACAGCAGCACACCGATGCCCTCCTGGTTGACGATCTTTTGTACCAGTTTCAGCACGGCCGCACCGTCGCCCCACTTGAGTGGCATGCCCACCTGATCCTCGTTGAGAACACCAAGTTCGTAGAGATAGAAAGCATAGGCAATCGAAACCCCGGCAGAAAGAGTATCGATACCGTTGGCATTGCATAGGTGGTTGGATTCGACAATCGTGTCCAGGTCGGTGTTCAGGCACAGGGGACCCAAAGCCATGGCGGTTTCATATTCCGGGCCGTCAACATCGAGGCCCGGTTTGAAATTTATAAGTTTCCGGCCGCAGCCGATGGGGCAGCCCCGGCAGGCATAATTGGCAACCGAATACATCTGCCGCAGGGCCTGGCCCGTGACCTTGCTCACCGGAAACACACTTTTGGTGAAGTACTTCGCCGGCGCATCCCCCAGGGCCATGGCCATATCCGTGTACATCAGGGTGCCGTATTCTTTAAGGGCCACCGAAACCAGGTTGCCGTTGATATCCTTGATCGCCTGTCTGGCCAGTTCAGTAATCCTGCCGGTGTCCGCCTGTTCCGGTCTTTGATTCCCGGAAGCCGCCACGGCCTTAAGGTTTTTGGAACCCATGAGAGCCCCCAATCCGCAACGCCCAGCGGCCCGGCCCTTGTCATTGACGATGCAGGCATATTTGATCAGCTTTTCCCCGGCGGTTCCAATACAGGCCACACTGACCCGGTCGTCTCCCAATTCGTCTTTGATCATTTGCTGGGTTTCATAGGTATCTTTGCCCCAAATTCCGGCTGCATCCCGAATTTCGGCTTTCCCGCCGTTGAGATAGAGATAGACCGGATTGTCGGCTTTGCCGCTGACGATGATTCCGTCCCAGCCCGAGCCCTTCAACCGAAACGGAAACACCCCGCCGCTGGTGGCTTCGCCCCAAAAACCGGTGAGCGGTGAAATCCCGGCCACTGCGTACCGGCTGACCATGGGGATGGGTGAGCCGGTGAACGGTCCGGTGGCCATGACCATTGGATTTTCCGGTGACAGCGGATCCAGGTCCGGTGATACCCGCTCGTAGATTAAGGCGGCGGCCATGGTGGCCCCGCCGATGTATTTTTTACAGAAATCTTCTGTAAGTGGAAGATCTTTGGTGGTCCGGGTATTTAGGTCTATTTCTAAAAATCTGCCGTGATATCCCTTCATGATGTTATCCTCCCTTTAGAAATCGATGTTCTTGCCATCGTAGGCATACCGCATGATTTTTTCGCATTGAGCCACGGTGACGGGCCTGGGGCTTAGAATGCTGCTGATATCACCGTGCGCCAATTCCGCCAACTTGGGCAGTTTGGCCTCGAAATCCGCTGTGGTAATCCCGAAATCTTCAAGTTTCAGCGGAACATTCAATGATGTCAGGAAGTCTCTGACTGTATCTACCAGGTTTTTCAAGCCATCTGCCGCATTTGCAGCCGGTATATCGAGGGCCTTGCAGATTGTCAGATACTTATCCGTCACCGGTGCGCAGAACTGCATTGAATGGGGTATGAAAAAGCCGACACAGAGCCCATGGTGCATATGAAAAACCGTACCCAGAGAATGGCCCAGGCTGTGGGAAATGTGGCAACCGCTCATACCGAAGGCAATACCGGCAATGTTGGCGGCCATCATCATCCGGAAGCGGCCTTCGCGGTCATCACCGTTTTCATAGACTTTGGGAAGCCACTGAAAAACCATTTGAATGGCCCTGAGCGCCAGAGGATCCGTGTAATCGTTGCCAGACGGCGCAATGGCGGCATCCATGGCATGGGCCAGCACGTCCAGCCCGGTGCCCACCGTCAGCTGGGGAGGCATGGAGATGGTAAACTCCGGTGAGAGGATCGCCACATCCGGTACCAGTTCATCATGGGCGATGGGAATCTTGCGATCCGTGGATGCATCGTGGAACACGGCAGCTCCCGTGCATTCAGAGCCGGTACCTGCTGTCGTGGGGACGGCCACAAGCATGGCTTTTTGCCTGAGGTTGAGTTTGTCCAGCGGGGAAATCATGCCAAGATCCGTCAGGTCCGGTCTCTCATACAACAGCCAGGCCCCTTTCGCCAGATCCATCACCGATCCTCCCCCCACGGCCATAATCAGATCCGGTTCGAATCGTTTGACGGACTCCGTGCAGTCATATACATTTTCCATGGGGGCTTCCGGCAGGGTTTTCGCCCATATCTCTGTCGTGAAACCACCGGATTCCAGAAATTCCCCGGCCTTTTTCGCATTGCGCTCGTTGAATTCATCGGTAACGATAAAGGCTTGCTTTTTTTCACAGCGATTTGCCAATGGATCTATGGTGGTAGATCCGATTACCGGCCCTTGGGGGATAACGTTGTAGCCGGCGTAAATTCTGGGTGTAAAAAACAGAGTGCTCAAGCCTTTAATGGATGATGACAGGGCCAAGGGGGCCAGCGCCTTCAAGGTGGGATCTTCAAACCAATAACTCATGGGCCTTTCCTCCTTTCGTTATAGGCGTTCACGGGTTCAGGGGTTCAGGGGTTCAAAGTTTCATTCTCGTCCCCGGACTGCATTTGGGATGCGTATTTACGAAAAAAGCATCAGCTTCGTCAGGCCTAATCCAAAATTTGGAGCCAAATTGGCAGTTATTTGAGATAATGACAAAATAAAAATAGTCGGTCGGCTTCAGGCTGTCAACCTGTTTTCCAGCCTATGGGTACCCGTTTGTCATCGATTTTCCAACTCTACTCTGTCAAATTATCAGAGCGAAATATTTTATTCGAATTTCAAAAGGTTGCAATTTATTTCTAGAAAATGAGCTAAAATTGTGGTATTCTGTCAATTTTATTAAAAGAGATAGAGCGTCACGCGGCGCAAGCGCCTGCGCTGCGCGAGCGTTTCCTTAATTTTAGGCATTTTAGGCAATTTAGATCATTTTAGGCACTCGTTTATTCCGCCATATCAATCAGTCTGTTATAATCAGGAGCTGAAGCAAAGATAAATAGAACAAAATATCAGTCATTATTGACATTTAACGTTTAACGTTATATGGAATAGGAATGAGGCTTACGAAGTCGAAATTGCTCACTATCATCTAAACCGAGGTGCATTATGAAAGAGAAAAGAATGGCTCCTGTCCATCCGGGTGAAATTCTTCTGGAGCAATTCTTGAAGCCGCTGGCGATGAGCCAGAACAAACTGGCTTTAGAAATCAGTGTGTCGCCGAGGCGCATCAACGAAATCGTCAAGGGGAGACGAAGAGTTACCGCTGACACAGCCATGCGTTTGGCAAGGTTTTTTAAAATGACGCCTGAGTACTGGATGGGTCTGCAGGCAGATTATGATCTCGATGTTGCCCGGGATGAACTGGAAGAAAGAATCAAGCATGAAGTAAGGCCATGCGCTTCACGGGTAGCCGATAAGGCAGCAAGTAATGAGGACGATCGACGAATGACGAATGACGAAGTAAGGAATTCTATCGGTTGGTAAAAGGATAGGTTTCAGGTGTCAGCCCAGCCGCCGGCCTGAAAAGCGGCCAGTCTAATCAAAAAAGAAACTGATGAACGCCGAACACCGAACGTCCAACATCGAATAATGAATTCTGCCCGTCGAGAGCCTCAGGGTCTCACAACAGGGTCGAACGATCAATTTTATTAAAAGAACTGAGCAACACCCGGCGCAAGGGCCTGCGTCTCCGGCCTGTAAGCCTACGGGTTGGAAGCGCTGTACGAGCGAAGCTTCCCTTCGAAATTCGATTCGGCTGCTTTCGACGTGCTCAAGCCTCGAGCTTGCCGAAAGACTCGTTGCAAGCTGCGGTTCGCTTGTTTTAAAATTGGATAAAGCGTAGCGTCATCAATATTCGACGTTCGATGTTGGACGTTCGATGTTCGACGTTCAATCTGTTTGCTGTTTAATCATCAAGAAAACCGTGCCATTTTGGCGTAGTTTCATACAAGGTTTCGGGTGTCAGGGAGTTGAGGTGCTAAATCCTGAAACCTGAAAACATCAGTTTCTTACAACATGCTGTTAGAAAAAAATAGATAAGGGCCTAATGCACAAAAAAAAGGAAGAACCATGGCCGTGTCTCAACTAAGGATGCGAAAAGAAACTGACAGCATGGGGGAAATCCAAGTTCCTGCCGATCGTTACTGGGGTGCTCAAACCCAGCGATCGTTGATTTATTTTTCCATCGGCAAGGACCTTATCCCCATTGAAACCGTCCATGCCCTGGCAATTGTTAAAAAGGCTGCGGCTCTAACCAATCACAAACTCGGAAAGCTGACAATAAGGATGCGAAAAGAAACTGACAGCATGGGGGAAATCCAAGTTCCTGCCGATCGTTACTGGGGTGCTCAAACCCAGCGATCGTTGATTTATTTTTCCATCGGCAAGGACCTTATCCCCATTGAAACCGTCCATGCCCTGGCAATTGTTAAAAAGGCTGCGGCTCTAACCAATCACAAACTCGGAAAGCTGACAAAGGAAAAGATGAAACTGGTTGTGCAGGCAGCCGATGAGGTCATCGAAGGAAAATTGGATGACCATTTTCCCCTGCATGTGTGGATGACGGGCAGCGGCACCCAGTCCAACATGAACGTCAACGAAGTCATCGCCAATCGTGCCATCGAGATGGCCGGTGGTGAATTGGGCAGCAAAAACCCCATTCATCCCAACGACCATGTCAACATGTCCCAGTCCTCCAACGACGTTTTTCCAACTGCTATGAATATCGCCGCCGCCAGGGCGATAAAAGAAGTCCTGATCCCCAGGGTAAAAAAACTGCGGGATGCCCTGGATCGCAAGGCCAAGGCCTGGAACGACATCGTCAAAATTGGGCGCACCCACATGCAGGATGCCGTCCCGTTGACCCTCGGTCAGGAATTTTCCGGTTATGTGGGTATGCTTGACGATGATATCGGATGGCTGGAGGGTGCTTTGGAAGGGCTTTACAAGCTGGCTCTCGGTGGAACGGCGGTTGGCACCGGTCTGAATGCCGGCAAAGATTTTGCAAAAGAAGCCGTGCACAAAATCGCCGCAATCACAGGTTTGAGGTTTGTACCGGCACCCAACTTGTTTACCGTCATGGGCGCCCACGATGCACTGGTACAGGCCAGCGCAACCATGAAAACACTGTCGGTTTCCCTGTATAAAATTGCCAATGATATCCGCCTGCTCAGCTGTGGACCGCGGGCCGGTTTATATGAATTGAGGATACCGCAGAATGAACCGGGCTCATCAATTATGCCTGGAAAAGTCAATCCCACCCAGTGCGAAGCCATGACCATGGTGGCCGCTCAGGTCATGGGGTATGACACCGCGGTAGCTTTTGCGGGTGCCGGCGGCTACCTGGAGATAAACCTGTATAAACCCATGATGATTTTCAACATCATCCAGTCCGTGCATATGCTGGCGGACAGCTGCAACAACTTTACAGACTTCCTGGTAGAGGGTACGGAGCCGAACCGCAAGAAGATTGACCGGTATTTGCATGAATCGCTTATGCTCGTCACCTCCTTGAGCCCGGTGATTGGTTATGACAGGGCCTCTGAAATAGCGCACTTTGCCTTTGAAAATGATATGACGCTCAAAGATGCGGCCTTAAAACTTGGCTATGTCAGCGCTGAAGAGTTCGATCAAATTGTCGACCCATATAAAATGGTGCATCCGGAGAGCTCGTGAGACAAATTTATTTGACACACCGACTCCATTTTCCTATACTATCATAAAAACCAAGAATTTAAGACTGTTAAAGGAAAGCCTGTGGAAACTTACCCTAATAACAAGAATCGTAAACGGTGGTGGATTATAACACTTATTGTTGTCATTGGTCTCGCCGTCATTGTTTTCGGCGGATATTTGGTCTGGAATTCAGTCCGTACCGATAATTCGAAGATACGGGTAAAGGGAAAGGTTGAGGTAGGGGTGGAAAAGCCCTCCGAGTTGCCGCGGATGGCGAACCAGCCTCCGAAAATGAAGGCGCCCGAGCCAATCACCCCATCTTACGAACCGGATGCTCCCTTGCTTGAACAGGTGCGGGAAGCTATGAGAAAGGGAATCGATCCGGCTGGCGCCCTGGCAATGGCGAAATCACTGCCGGACAAGCCGGAAAGGGCCGACGCTGCATTTATTTTATTGGAGTACGCCGCTGAAGCCGAAATCGGGGAAGCTGCTTTAGAAGTCGGAAGGTATTTTGATCCTACCTATGCAGGGGACAGCGGGACGATTTTTAAAGATCCCCAGGTTGCCTACGACTGGTATCAGTTGGCATTGTCCCAGGGATTGTTCGAAGCCGATATTCACCTTTCAGATCTTAAAGAATGGGTTACAAAGCAGGCGGCTGAAGGATCTTATAAGGAACGCGAATTGTTAAGAAATTGGTAATACAGACCTCGTTGGATAGTTTACTGGTTGAATGGTAGCTTAGGCCTAGTGTGATGAAAATTCACCTGTAACTTATGTACATAGACTTGACAATTTAAACTGTTCTTGTTCCGCGAATATGGTTTCAGGTGTCAGTGTTCGGGTTTCAGTAAAAAAAATTCAAATAACAAATCACAAACACCAAACAAATCACAATAACCGAAATCCAAAATCCCAAACAATTGCCCTTTGATCTAATTTGAGATTTGGATATTGTAATTTGATGCTTGTTATTTGGTATTTCCGGTTTATCAGGATTTAGATTCTTATTAGGTATTTCTTTGCATTTTATGGCAAAACTTTTTTTCTCATCACGAAAACACGAAAGCTGGAAAGCACGAAATTTAGGTATCTTTTTTTCGTGTTTTCGTTATTTCGTGCTTTCGTGATTAATTTTTCCTGTTAAACCACCTCATTTCCAGATCGGACCTTATTTAACGATGGAGTGTGAAATGAAGATTAAAAAAGTGATGGCCCCAAAGGCTGCCGGAGTAATTTCATTTTTTACGATTTGCCTTGTCTGTCTGCTGGTGCTCATTTGGACCGGCGCCGTAACTGCCCAGCAGCGCAATCCTCTGCTCATACCCGGCAAGCGGACTTTGTATCAAAAGGTAATAACGCACCCGGCTGCAAAATTGTTTGCGATCGATGGGGACTCCGTGCAGGTCCTGGAAAATTGGATTAAGCCGTTTACGGTATTTTACGTTTACGAGCGGGCCGCAGTGGCCGGTGAACCCTGGCTGGAAGTCGGGCTTTCGAGTACCGCGGGCCCCAGCGGGTGGATCAAGGGGGCCAAAGCATCCGACTGGAACCAGGCCTTGACGCTCGTCTTTACCGAAAGAACCGGCCGCCGACCGGCACTTTTTTTCAGGGATATGAATTCGCTTCAAACGGTTGCCGGCTCACCCACCCCCCGAAAACAGACATCTGAGCTCATATCTCAGTTTAGCGCGATTCAATCGGGGGAAATGCCACCGCCGGAAGATTTTCCGCTACTGGCAGTTGAACCACCCGGAGAGGCCGTGTCGGAAAAGCGATTCTATCTCATACCCATTTTTAATGCGATCGAACTATTTGAGGGTGTTAAATTCCTGGAAGTTGCTTCCATCGATCCCGGAACGGGTCAATTACCGGTGGGCGCGGAATTAAAAACCGCCATTGTATTCGTTATCGATACCACTATTTCCATGAAACCATACATTAAACGGACTCGGGAGGCGGTTCGTAAAATTTATGATGCCATCGAAGAAGCCGGTTTGTCCGATAAAGTCGCCTTCGGACTGGTTGCCTTCCGTAACAGCACCCGCAAAACGCCGGGTGTCATCTATGAAGCCAGAGTGTTGTCCGATTTGCGGGACGGACGTGCTCGCAATCAGTTTGAATACGCACTGGACCAGACACAAGAAGCCAAAGTCTCCACCCATTCCTTTAATGAAGACGCCTTTGCCGGCCTCAAGACAGCCCTTGACAAACTTTACTGGGCGCCGTATCAGTCCCGACTGATTTTTCTTATAACTGATGCAGGTGCTATCCGCAACGACGATCCATATTCCTCCACGGGGATGAACGAGTCTGAGGTCGCCGACCTGGCGGCCGCCAAAGGGGTCAAGATCTTTGCCCTTCATCTTAAAACGCCCGCAGGTAAAAAGCAAAATAACCATGATTATGCTGAAATCCAATACCGGGTTTTGACCGGGCATAGCGATCCGAATATCGGGGATCTGTATGTACCCATCGGGGCCGGTCAGGCTGCCGCCGGTGTGCGGGGTTTTGGGAGTGTGGTTGAAGGTGTCGGCGCTCAGATGGTGGAATTGGTGAGAGCCACAGGCGCCGGCGAGCGTCTGGTTCTGCCGGATGCATCCGCCGCTCAACCGAAGGATGCCGTGCAGGAAGCCGTGCGCAAAGCGGCCATACTGGGGTATGCCATGCAGCTGGAATTCTTAGGGGCCCGTGGCGGCATCAAATCTCCGGAGGTAGTCAAAGCCTGGGTTTCAGACATGGATCTTGGCAGACCCGACACGCCGACGTTTAAAGTGACGGTGCTGTTAACTAAAAATCAGCTCAGCGACTTAAGCTGGCGTCTGGAGGTAGTACTTGACCAGGCCCAGAGAACCAAGCGGACAGGGGCCAGAGATTTCTTTAACAGTATCCTGTCGGTGGCTGCCCAAACATCCCGTGATCCCAACCAGTTCAGCCGAAAACCAAACCAGAATCTGGGAGAGCTGGGTATCCTGGCCGAATTTCTCGACGGCTTGCCGTACCGCAGCAATGTCATGCGACTTACGGAAGAGGATTGGTACCGGTTAAGTCTGGGAGAGCAGCAGACATTTATTAATAACTTAAAATCAAAGATTAGAAGATATACTCAAATCCATGACGATGTGGCCAACTGGACAAGCTTCGGGGCAAAAGAACCGGGAGATGCCGTTTACAGAGTGCCGTTGAGTTTGATGCCCTAGGCTTTAGCGTTCAGGTTTCAGTGTTCAGCACTTACTTTCCCTGACACCTGACACCCGACACCTGAAACCTCAATTTCTGACAACATGTTGTCAGAAAAAACGAACTAAGGGCCTAATACCTAATACCAATTACCTCCTCAATTGAGTTGGACTAAATTGCGGTAAGACAGTGTAACCAGGGAGACTTCCATCGTGACCGGTAGCCAAAATAAATCTTCGGTAAAAGAAAAGAAACAATCCGTAACGTCCGGCACCGATGTCGCTAAAGACGAAGAGGTCTTTCGCTTGACCAATGTCACCAAAAGGTGGCCCGGGGTTCAGGGCTTTACCCTGGCGGTGCCGGAGTTGATTGTTCGCCGGGGGGAAAAAGTAGCACTGGTAGGAATGAGCGGATGCGGCAAGAGCACTTTGCTCGACCTGCTTGCCATGGTTCTGCGACCCGACGAAGCCGGGCAGTTTTCCTTTTTTAGCCAGCAGGGACAGAAGCAGGATGTCATGGACGCCTGGACGCGCAAGAAATTGAGTCGGCTGGCACGCATCCGTATGGCGCACATTGGATATGTCCTGCAAACGGGGGGTCTGTTTCCTTTCCTTTCGATCCGTGAAAACATCGGGATCAGCTTGATGGGTCTGGGTTTGCCGGTAAATGACGCCGTTGAGGACATTGCCAGGCGGCTGCACATCGAGCGGCACTTGAACAAGCACCCCGGCCAGCTCTCGGTCGGAGAACGTCAGAGAGTCGCCATTGCCCGTGCGATGGCACATCAACCTTCATTGGTAATTGCCGATGAGCCCACTGCCTCCCTTGATCCGATAAACGCTGAAGATATCATGGACCTGTTCAGTGCTCTGGCCGACGAAAACGGTGTGACCCTGATCATGGCCACCCATGACTGGGGGAATCTGGGCAAGCGCGGATTCCGTCAGGTGCAGTTTGATTTGAAACAAGAGGCGGATCACGGCACTGTGAAAGCCAGGGTTTTCGGTTAGAAAATAGGTTCAGCTTAGGTTAAATTATGCGCACTTTTCAAACGATTTTTCGTCTGGCACTGAGAGACTACTTCTATGAGCGATTGCTTTCCGCCTGTGCTATAATGGGTTTGGCAGCCGTTTTGGCCCCTTTGCTGGTGCTTTTCGGGGTTAAGAGCGGTATCATCAACACCATGTCGGATCGCCTGCTGCAAGATCCCCGGAACAGGGAGATTTCTCCGGTTGGCAGCGGCCGCTACGGGGCGGACTGGTTTTCGGCTCTGGGAAAACGCAGCGATGTTGATTTTGTGATTCCACAGACCCGCTCCATTGCGGCCAGCATGATCCTTTATAAAAAAGATGCCTCAAAACCGCGGACGCTGGTGGTGTCTCTCATTCCCACCGCCGATGGTGATCCTCTGTTACTGCAGTACGGTCGTATCCCGACCGAAGTCAGGCAGGTGGTGCTGTCGGAGACAGCCGCGCGTAAACTCAATGTAAAAGCAGGTCAGGATATCATCGGAAAGGTGGGCCGGTCGGTGGCCGGGGCAAAGGAGCAGGTCATGGTGAATCTGAAAATTGCCGGCGTGTTGCCCCATGAAGCCTTCGTCCGTGAAGGAGCCTTTGTGCGACTGGAGTTGTTGGAGGCCACCGAGGACTACCGTGACGGTCGCGGCTCCAAGGCATTTGGCTGGCCCGGCACAGTGAGACCGGCCGGATCAAGGGTTTATCCCAGTTTCAGGCTCTATGCCCGCTCAATTTATGATGTGTCCGAACTGCGCAACTTGCTGATGGATCAGGGCCTGGAGATATATACCAAAGCCGAGGAGATCGAAACGGTCAAAAGTCTCGATCGATCGTTTAATCTTATTTTCGGTCTCATCGCTGTTGTGGCCGTATTGGGTTACTTTGCTTCCATGGTAAGCAGTGTTCTGGCCAACGTGAACCGCAAAAGCCGCTATCTCGGCATTTCCAGCCTGATAGGCTTTTCAACCGGCAATATCATCTGGTATCCTATCCTGCAGTCCATCGCGACGATCGTTTTAGGTTTTACGACCGCCGTCATCCTCTACAAAACGGCAGAGGTCATGATTAACCGGCTGTTTGCCGAGTATCTGGCGAGCGGTGAATACGTATGTCGGTTGTCCATCGTACACATGCTGCTAGTCCTGGTATTGATGCTGGTGCTTTCCATCATGGCCTCGGCTTATGGTGCTTTCAAGGTTTCGAGGATTGAGCCATCAGAAGTCATCCGGGAAGTATAGGTTTCAGGGTTCAAAGTTCAGCCCAGCCGCCGGCCAAAAAACGGCCGGTCAAATCGAAAAAGAAACTAATAATTTACCGCGGAGCTCGCAGAGATCGCTGAGAAAGAAAATTTAAAATAATCTCTGCGTACTCAGCGGTCTCTGCGGTGAGATACTTCTTGAAATGGCATCGAATTTCATGAAGTTTCATACAAGAGGTTCATGGGTTTTGAGTTCAGGGGTTACTTCGTTCTGAAATTTATGCATTGCGCGGTACCCACTTCGCTGCTCTTGCGCATATGATTTATCGTTAAGGGTTCACGAAGTGGATACCCTCACGAAGCGAATAGCCGCCTGCCATGCATCGTGCATTGGGTTGGTGTAATCATTGAGTTGTGAATCAAATTGTTAAATTTGCCTCGGACCCGTCTCAAGGTATTGCGGGCAGGTCGAATGACGAAGGAAGGAATTTTATCGAATACACTTAAAGAGGTAATTCGATGGAGATTTTTTGATAAAATACAAAAGAAATACTTTTTCATTTTTAAAATCTCTGCAACTTATGCGTTCCCGGCGGCTGGCCGAATGGTTACGTTTTCTTCTAATATCTGCCATGGGGGCGGCCGTTATCTTGGGTCTGATGGCGGCGAATTTGCCGCTTTATGCCTGGGACTGCGTATCCGGGCAGAATACCTTTGCGCCACGGACGCCCGATCTGGCGGCAGCGGTCAATCCGAACCCCTCAGAGGCGGACATTGAACTTCCGATGCCTTGCGGCGGCAAATTGATTTTGCTTCATGTCTGTACCCCTGCCCAGGGCTATTTCGGAGATCTGCGACTTGACCTCGGCTGTAAAGACTGCGGTCGGCGAAATCAAAGTTTCATGGAGGGGAAACACGGAGAAGGGATCTCCGGACCCTTCACCCTTGGCGATATGCCGGATAGCTGGCGCTTGAAGCTCATGCAACTGGCTGACAGCGGTGACGGTCTGTGCCCCCCAGTCGATGATCCGACCCATACCGGCTTTTACTATTTTATCAGTAAATATGAAATTTCCAATTTTCAGTGGAAGGCCGTAATGGAAGAGGGATGTCGGGGTGCGGACGGTCAATTCAGCGCTGATGATCCGCGGCCGAAGATCGGTATCTCCTGGTTTGAAGCGGTCGAATTCACGCGCAAATACACCGAATGGCTCATAAAAAATGAACCCGGGGCGCTGCCCGGATTTGCTCTGGATCGTTTCGGCTTTATCCGGCTGCCTACCGAGGCCGAATGGGAGTATGCGGCCCGGGGAGGTCACCGGGTCACCGAATATCAGATGAACGAAAAGGAATTTTTTCCTTTAAATGGCAGACCCCTCGCGGACTTTGCCGTGTTTACCGACGGAGAGGCTGCGAAACCGCAGGAAAGGCTGGCCTGGATCGGTACGAAATGTCCCAATCCCCTGGGGCTTTTCGATACAGCCGGCAATGCTGCTGAAATGGTGTTGGAGCCATTTCACTTTTCCCTGGGATATCGACTGCATGGGGCCGCCGGTGGCTTTATCATCAAAGGCGGCAGCTTTCGCAAAAGCCTGGTTGAAATCATGCCCGGAAGGCGGGAAGAACAGCCTTTTTTTCTGGGCGATGGGGCCTTTCGCAGCGCCGATATCGGCTTCCGTGTCGTTCTGTCCGGAATTCTGACGTCCCAGGATCGCTGGGAGAGGTTTGATCAGCAGTGGAGCATGCTGGGCCTGCAGCAGTTGTCGACCCGGGCAATGGGTGGATCTACGGGTTCCAGGATTGGAATGGACCGCAACAATGACCCGATCACCGAGATTGACCGACTGATGAGCGCAGCCGGCGATGAGGCTGAAAAAAAGAACCTTCTTTTTTTGCGGAAAGTTTTCAAACAGAACAAAGTATTGCTCAGAAAACAGGAAATCGAAGCGATAAAGGGTATCATCAGAAGTGCTGTTCTCACAGCAGAATCCCTGCAGGATTATGCCACCCGGCGAAAAGTTGTTATCAATGGAAATATAAACCTGGAGAAGATGAAAGCGGAGACGGTGTCTGCATCCGTCATCGAGGTATTGGAGCGTGGTATCGCCAGGGCAAAGGAATCGCTTCGTATGCTCGATGCCGCCATGGGTCATTTCACAAAATTCTACCTTGACAGGGTCAGAGAAAGTCAGAGTTATCCTGAAGCGCTTTTTGAGCGCCAGCTCGATCTTATTTCACAAGAATTGAGTCTCGATGAAGATTTCGTCCGAAGTTTGAGAAACAGGCTGAATATATTCAGGAGTCATGTGTCCCTCTATAAACACCAGGCAGGAGACATAAGCCCGGAAATCATCCAAAATGATATCCTGGCCCAAAGCGCTCTTTAACCGTGATGCATACTGAAAAAGGCATTCCACCTGATACGATGAAATGCCTTTCTTTAAATTAATAATCAGTAAGGGATCTATTGCACTGTGACGTTGACTGCCGCGGGACCTTTTTGGCCCTGCTCTACGTCAAAGGTAACACGGTCGCCTTCATAAAGGGACTTGAAACCACTTGCATTGATTCCTGAGTGATGAACAAATACATCCGGACCATCTTCCTGCTCGATGAAGCCGTAGCCCTTGCTGCTGTTAAACCATTTCACTATTCCATCAGCCATGGTGACATCCTCCTTTCAAAAAATTCTCATAGTCCCATACTTCAGGTGCCGAATGACAGATGGATCTTTCCTTTAGAACGAAACCGGCTCGCCAATTAAGATCAAACCTTTATTGAGTATACAGATAATAACATCGTTTTTTAAAAAATCAAGGCTATTTGTAACTATTGAATATTTTCGATTGAATATTGAATATTTAAGGTATTCTTTCGATTTTAAAAAGGACGGAGCGAAGCGACATCAACAAATCTTCAATCGTCAATCTTCAATTCCGGCTTTGCCGGGTTGGGTCCTTATCGGGTTTTTTCTGGCAACATGTTTAACCAATTCCAGCAACATGGTTGCTACGCCAATCTGAAGGCAATCATGCAGCAGACGGTCATCTATTTTTTTCATCGCTTCGGCGGTAAGGCCGACGGGAACTCCGGGTGCTGTAACGATCGTATCCTGAGAAATAAAATCTGCATTGATAAAATCCGGCATGGGCGTAGCATCGATCAAATACAGGTGGGCCGACAGGGCCTGCTCCAGGCTTTTTTCAATATGGATATCCTTGTGATGAGCGTTTTGCATGTCGCAAGCCAGATCAAGGCACAGTTGCCGGTTAATGTCGTATGTCGACACTTGAGCTCCCCGCAACAACAGGGCTTGAGCGGCGCTTCTGCCGACAGGACCGGCACCCAGCACCAAAACCTTTTCGCCCTTTAGATTGCCGGCCATCAGGTCAAGGCCGGTTGCAAATCCCTTGCCGGTGGCTGCGCTGTTATCAGCCAGACAGCCGGTAGGTAGATGAATGGCGATAAAGCGATGATCATCCGCCATCAAGACGATGTCGGTGTGTTTTTCCATGGCTTCGGCCAGCCCTGCTACATCTGTCGCCGACGTTACCTTCGAGCGAAAGCCCAGATGGATTGCAATCTTGGAAACCGTTTCCGAAAAGCCTCCGATGACACCCCGCTCCGCAGGTGGTTGGGATGACGCAAACACTGCAGTCGGTTATGACCGTATCTGCTGCAGTTTCGCCGATTCCCACTGCTTTGCCGGCCAGTTGCCTTAAGGTATGGCCGGTTTTGGATTTCAATTCATCGTCATAGGCATTAAAATTCAACGGTATGTCCGCTATATCACTGCTTTTCAAACGGGTCACGGGTGGTTTCCTTTAACCGTTTTGCATGCCTAAAAAGTTAACAAACGGAACAAGTTTTAGAATAGCTTTTAAGCAGTAAACAAAACAATGCTGGTTTCTGGATACTGGATTTTCAAAGGATTCTCTTTTAATTAGGCCCTTATCGTGCTTTATCTGACAACATGTTGTCAGAAACTGTAGGTTCCAGGTGTCAGGGCGTGGAGGTACTAAATACCGAAACCCAATGTCAATAAGTTAACACCAACTGCTCGTGGGAGTGGCTTTCCAGCCACGAAAGAAAGTCGTTATAAATCCATTTAATCGCGGCTGGAAAGCCGCTCCCACCAAGCCTTAAGCTAATGACATTGTACTGAAACCTGAAACATGTGCTATATAGATGCTCGCTGCCTCTGCTGCCCCGCAGGGTCCACTTTTTCCGAGCGTAGTCTCGGAAAAAGCTTAGTACCTTTTTATTGAAATCACATCATGTTTGCACATGATTTATGCAACCTTGAACCCCTGAACCTTTGAACCCGTGAACGCTTACAAGCAATTCTATCGATTTAAATAGAAAAGACAGAGCGAAGCGACTTCCACAATTTTAGTCATTTTAAATTTTAGCTCATTTTAGCTCATTTTTCCGGTTTATCCGGGTTAAAGTTAAACAGCGGGAACGGTATCCCGGATAATGGCGCCTTTATGCTTTCGCTGGATATTTTCCAGCACGGTTTCTCTCTTTCTTTGTACTGCATTAATATCGTTCCCGGCATAGATCATGGTTGCCGCCCAGCTTTTCCGATCGGGCTGATAATTCGTGATGGCTTCATCCGCACCGAAAAAATCCTGATAACAGGTCAGCGGACCGGCCTGGCTCATAATGTGTTCTCCCGCCACCTCAATTTTTTCTTTCGACACGTTGAGGTGTTCGTAAATAACAGCCCGAGACGGATTCACATCCGGTTTTGTTTTAATTTTCCCCTTCAGGTAGAGTTTGCCGAGCAACGCAACCATATTGATCCCCGTCGACCAGAAAACAGCTGCAGGCGTTTGGCTGGGGAGTCGGGCATCGATCTCAAGCACTTTCAAACGGCCTTCATGCTCAATGACTTCCACATCCATAATTCCCGTTAAATCGAGTCTTTCAGCAATTAAGAGGGAAATTTTTTCAAATTGTTTTACAAAAGCGCTTGAAATCGCGGTCGGTACCGTAACCCGTTTGCAATCAAATTGCGCATCCATAAAAAGATCGGTCACTGTTAACGTATGATAGTTTCCAGGCGAACCGATCACTTCCAGCGAATAGGAAGGGCCGGAAACAAATTCCTGGATCACCCATGAATTCAGGTTTTCGGTTTGTAAGATAAAATCATTCAGTACGCTGATATCTTCAAAAATATGGATTCCACGGCTGCCGCTGCTCGCATCAGGCTTGACGATGACCGGTAATTTGCACTCCGGATAGGGTTTGGGGGTCGCAATATCCAGCCGGGAAAAAAGTTGATTTGATTGCAGCTTGGAAGATGTGATTGAATAGGCATGTGAATCAAAGGCGAGGGGGGTCCCGGTTTTCAGGGCTTTTTGCTGAAGGGTTTTCAAAGCCGAAAGGTTTTCCAGAGCCGGTATTATAATATCTGCCTGCTGCAATATGTCGCAATGACTTCCTATGCCGGTTACATCCTCCTGGATGAAATAGTCACACAGGCCTGAGGCGGGAGCATTCGAGCTCTTATCAATCAGGATGACCTCCCAGCCGGCCTTGTGGGCAAGATAGGTCGCCTCAACGCCTTGAAGATTTCCACCCACGACGGCAACTATCATGCGATGTTAACCCCTATTTTGCAAATATGGCATAAATCCATATTTGAGATATCGTTGCTTGGGTGATTAGTTGATTGGTTAAAGCGTAGCGTCATCAATATTCGGCGTTCGATGTTCGACGTTCAATCTGTTTGCTGTTTAGTCCAGGCCCGGCCATCGAAGCGGCCAGTTTAATCATCAAGAAAACCGTGCCATTTTGGCGTAGTTTCATATGAGGTGTCAGTAGTAAAAAAGTGAGAGCCGACCTGAAATCTGTTTGCTACTTTCAAGCAAAAGATACGTCATCACAACCGGAAAATCAATGCAATTGTGCCTGCATTTTGTCGTTGAGATCACTGGTTGTATACAATTTTGCCCCATGGTATAAAAATTGGGAACCGTTCAATTGAATTGATCGGGGTACATACGTTACTGTATTGCGAATCGAAGCACTTAGGCCCTTATTCGCGGGGTTTTTCTGACAACATGTTGTTAGAAACTGATGGTGTTTCGCCGCCGGATTCAGGTTTCAGCAACTAAAAAAATCAAATAACAAAACACAAATATCAAACAAATCACAATGACCGAAATTCAAAATCACAAACAATTGACGGTTGATTTTATTTGAGACTTGGATATTGTAATTTGGAATTTATTTGTAATTTGATGCTTGTAATTTGTTATTTCCGGTTTATCCGGATTTAGTGCCTGACTATTTCCATTCGGGATACATTGCGCGTGAAAACAAACAAAGTCTTATTGATCCATCCGCCGGTGGTCCGGCCCTGTGAGCCGCCGCCGGGTATTGCCAGACTGTCCGGGGCGCTGAAACGGCACTGTGTTGAATACGATATCATCGACGCCAATCTGGAAGGGCTTCTGTTCCTCAGTCAGCAACCCCTTGAAGCCCGAGATACGTGGACCCGCCGGGCTGTCGCCAGGGTCGAGTGCAATATGGAAGTCTTGAGGCAGCCGGCGGCGTATCGAAACCCGGATCGTTACAGACAGGCAGTTTTCGAGCTGAACCGGGTGTTGACGATGCAGGGACGGTCCGGCAGCACCGAGGTGAGTCTTGCCAATTATCAGGATCGCAATCTTTCCCCCGTGAAGAGCGGCGATCTGATCCTGGCATTTGAGTCTCCGGAAAAAAATCCGTTTTTTCCCTATTTTGAAAAACGGCTGAGTGAAACCATGGAAAATGATCGTCCTCGGTTGGCCGGTTTTTCGTTGAATTTTCTAAGTCAGGCCCTTTGCACTTTTGCCATGATCGGGGCTTTGAGGCGGCTTGATCCGACCGTCCCCATTATCCTGGGCGGCGGGCTGATAACCTCCTGGATGAGACGACCGGGATGGAGAAACCCCTTTGAAGGAATCATCGACGGGTTGGTGGCCGGAGAAGGGGAGGCGGCCCTTTTATCTATACTGGATATGGAATATACTGCCGGATCGGACATCTCCGATTTTAATAAATTTTTGCCGCTGCCATATTTATCACCCGGGTTTATTTTGCCTTACAGTGCCTCCAGCGGCTGCTACTGGCGTCGCTGCGCCTTCTGCCCGGAGCAGGCGGAGGCAAACCCCTACCGCCCGATTGCACCCCCTCGGGTCGTTTCACAACTCAAATCTCTGATACGCCTATGGCGGCCGGCCCTGGTGCATTTTACGGATAACGCCCTGAGTCCGGCGCTGTTAAAAGCTCTATGCCGGGAACCCTGCGCTGTGCCATGGTATGGGTTTGTGCGGATTACACGGCATTTGGCGGAGCCGGAATTTTGCAGCGCGTTAAAGCGGTCCGGCTGTGTAATGCTGCAAATCGGCCTGGAGTCAGGTTCACAGAAAGTGCTGGATGGTTTCAGCAAAGGCATCAGTCTGGAGATTGCGCAAAAAGTGCTGGAAAACCTGAAACAGGCAGGGATTGCTACCTACGTTTATCTGCTTTTCGGCACTCCCTGGGAAACTGAATCGGATGCGGCAAAGACGCTCGATTTTACGGTGAAGCACAGCGAAGCCATTACTTTTCTAAACCTGGCCATATTCAACCTGCCGGCCTTCGGCCCCCAGACGGCTGTACTGGATACGACGCCTTTGGACACCGGTGACATGTTTCTTTACCGCCGCTTCGAGCATCCTACGGGTTGGTCCCGGCAGCACATCCGAAGGTTTTTGGACAAAAAATTCAGGCGCCACAGGGCGATTGCCCCTATCCTCCGCAACGATCCGCCGGTGTTTACCTCCAACCACGCGCCTTTTTTTCTTGACAACCCTTGATAAACGATGTCGAGTTCTCTTTATGTGTTACAGGAAAAAATGCATGGATTGCCATGCCTGCAGCCGGCTTGTAAGCAGGAAAGTATTGAATTCAACAGTAGCGTAAGCTTGGAACATGCGAAATTTTAAAATGAAAGGGGCACATTTGCTATGAATTCATCGTTTTTTTTACTATCGTGAATGTATTGACCTTTTTAGGTGTGCTGGGGTTGGCAGCTCAGGCATTTATCGGGCTCAGCTTTTTTATATCCAGTGTCTGGGAAAAGGAGAGGCGGGCAACCGTTTTTGCTGCGGTGCAGTTCGCCGGTATGACGGCTCTTTTGATCATCTACCTCCTTTTGGTCGGGCGTGGGTTCTTCCAGACCTCACCCGGCATGGTACTGCTGATCACCGGCTGTATCATGGTGGTTTTAGCTGCCGTTTTCATGGTGAGGAGAACTGCACCAAACCGGCGGGCATTGCGGGGGACGACAGGGGTTATATCATTGACAAGGTCAACCGGTTTGATGAAAGAATGCATGTATTTGCCAGAAATCGGGCACTTCCCCCGGGTTCGGAGCAGTACAATGAATTTTACACAGACCATCCGGAATTAGAAAAATACGACTCTGAACGCCGGGGGAGAGGCGGACCTTTGGGGAAAATCGGTCTTATTGATAGACCTCATGAAGGCCCCAATGTGGCGGCCACCCTGGCATCGCTTTCCATACCTTTCAATCTATCCGCCCCCGGGATTGTCAAACCCCACTCACATCCTTTGCTAGGGGATAAAAAAATCCATCTCAACCCGGAAGAGGCGACCCTTAGGGTCAAAGGATATGCGAAAAACATCGGTGCCGACCTGGTCGGCATTGCGGAGATAAATCCCCTTTGGATATACTCCCACCGAGGTGAAATTTTTCATGAGAACTGGGAGGATTGGGGCAGGGAAATCCCCACGGACCACAAATACGCCGTCGTTGTGGCCGAAGAGATGTCATTGGATATGATCGGTTCCGCCCCTCACACCCCTTCCGTCATGGAAAGCATGAAAAATTACGCTAAAGGTGCCTATATTTCCACCCAACTTGCCGCCTTCATCGCCAACCTGGGGTATGAGGCGACTGCCAACCACCTGCGTCATTACACGGCTATTCTACCGCCACTGGCCGTCGATGCCGGACTAGGGGAGGTCGGCCGCCTCGGATATCTGATGACCAAAGAATTTGGCGCACGAATAAGGCTGAGCGCGGTGACAACCAACCTCCCTCTTATTATCGATAAGCCGGTGGATAACGGCATCGAAGATTTTTGTAAAATCTGCAAAAAATGTGCCGCTTGCTGCCCTTCACGATCCATTACGCAGGATAACGAGCCCAAAGAATTTAACGGAACCTTAAAATGGACGTTAAACGATGAGACCTGTTTTGGTTACTGGGCCAAATCCGGGACAGACTGCTGCATATGCATGAAGGTCTGTCCCTGGAGCCATGCCAGGACATTTCCCCACCGGTTGATCGTTTGGCTCATCGCCAGAAATAAATATGTCAGACGGATTTTTTCGGTGATGGATGATATCTTCTATGGACGGAGTCCCAAACCCAAAGTTGCGCCGGAATGGGCTCGCTTTAAAAATTGAAAAATGGTAAGCGTTCACAGGTTCAGAAGTTCAGGGTTCAAGAGAGTCAGCACCTATTTATTTTGGACTCGTATTTCTCTATCCTGTTGATCCTGTCAGAAAATGGATTGTCTATGCCGTTAAGTTTTTTATTCGATTAAAATGGCCACTTCGTCAGCTAGCGGCTGGGCTGCGGCCTTACGACCGAAGAAATGGATAGTGTTGCGTACGGTTTAATTTGACCCAATCGGTTTCGTTGCGTTATAAATTCATAGCTTGGATCCACCGGATACAATTTTTTGCCACAAAATGTCGTAGATCCGCCTTGAGGGCACAAAAACAATTCAGAAGGCTCTTGGAGTCCCTGAAAAAGATTAAAGGTACTGATGGCGACCTACTTTGAATCGGGCGTCGGGAAAGCGATTTTGCATACAGACTCGGCCAATAGTGTTGAGCTTGGTCGCCTGGCTGCCACTGAAGCCCTTTCTCATATTAAGCGGTTCCAACCGTCTCTTGCGCTGGCATTTATTTCCCCGGAATTGGAAATTGACAAGGTAACCGAAGGCCTCACCGATGTTCTGGGCGACTGCCCTTTGATCGGAACGAGCACGGCCGGCGAAATAGCAGGTGGTTACATCAGACACGGCGTTGTTGTGGCCGTCTTTGCCTCCCCTTACCTTAATGCTCGGGTGGGCATGGGCAATGGGGTCAGTCAGAATTTTCAATCAGCAGTAAATGAAGCTTTATCGAATGCGGGCATAAGTCAGTATTTCAATTATAATCACCCCCAACACCAGATGCTGCACATGTCTGCCGCCGGATCTCCCTGGATTTCTCCTGTTCTTCTGATTGTCTTTTCGCCGGGGTCAACAAAGTCCCAGCTTTCGTTAAGCCACGACATTCACTCAGCGCTACGAAAATCCTCTGCCAATCGCATTCCCATATTCGGGGGAAGTTCCGGGGATTACTTTCAATACGATGCGAATTATCAGTTGGTGAACAACCGCGTCTCAAGCGATGCAATTGCATTGGCATTTATCGAGACCGAAATCCTTTTCGGTTTAGGCATGTCGCACGGCTTTATTCCAACAAAAAGACGGGTCCTGGTAACGCGTGCATCGGGTCATATTGTCCATGAGTTTGACAATCGTCCGGCGGCAGAGGTTTATGCCGAAATGCTTGATATCCCGGCCAATCGAATCCGGGAGAATCTTCCGGTACCGCCATCGCCCTTTAATACCTCCCCATTTGGATCCATCGATGTCTATGGGAATTCTCTTCTACATGTGCCGGAGCGGATCCTTGATGATGGCTCAATCTTGTTTCCCCATTTGATCGGCAATGATATCGTTATGACATTAATGCGGGCCAACGAAAGAGAGGTGGTAAAGGCGGGGGTATCCGCTTACGAGAAAGCCATTCATCATGGCGGAATTAACAAACCCGCCTCGGTTCTGATGATTTCTTGCGCGCTGAGATTGATTGGGGAGGGCAATCAGGAGGAAATCAGGTTGCTGCGTGAAAAAGTGGATTTGCCGATCTATGGTTTTTATTCCTTTGGCGAAAAAGGTATGCTTGACGATGGTCTTCCCGTATATAACAACCAGTCCGTTTCCACACTGGTTTTCTCCGATGAACTCAATCCCGTTGCATCCCTGATTCATAAAGGTAAAAAGGTCTACCAGGAATTCACCTCACAGCTTGACAGCAAGGTCTCACAAATAAAATCAATCAGCAGAATTAACCAGATCATTCAGGACGGTAGCGATGTGGGTCGTTTGCTCACAGCCCTGACTGCTGAATTCGCCACTCTTTTCCCCTGGGCCCTTGGCGCCTTTTATTTATCGGCGGATGATTCCGAAACATACGCTGTGGCCAGCACGCTGGATTTTGATCAGTTCCCTGATAAGATCCCGGTCAATGCTGAAAGATCGGGCTTTTTTTTCATTAATCTGGACAGTCACGGCAAGCGCTTTGGCGTCATGGCCCTGAAACAGAAAGACAGTGCATCAGTTCCCCAGGAAGAAGATATAGTTCTATCTGAAACGATCGGTAAATTGACAGCAGGCGGTCTTCATCGAATAGAGTTGGATGGACGTCTGGACGTTAAATTGCAGCAGCTGGAAATTTTAAACCAACTCGGACATGAATTGGCAAAATCCATCAGCACCGGTTCACAGTCTAAAAATATTGTCAAACATATCCGGCGCATCCTTGATTTATCCTTTGCCAGCTTGTGGCTTGTCGATAGAACCCACCAACTGCTTGTCAAAGAGGCCATCGACGGAGGTGAATATTTTGATATCGGAGAAGTAGAAAAACAAAATGATGAGCGACTGGCAAAATGGCAAATAGACCATCAAGAACCGCTTTTTTTCACAAGTGAAACCGGGGATCTGAAGTCCATCAAACTGGTAGCTCCGTTTCCTTTTAGTTTTGTATCATTGCCGATCATTGTAAAAGGTGAATTAAGGGGGATCCTTAATCTATATTCCAAACAGCAGTATAAATGGTCATTGCAAAACGAACGCATTTTCGAAAATATGGAGTTCCTGCAAAGCATTGCGATTCAGGTTGCAATATTCATCGAAAACAGGTCTCTGCATAAACATGCGACCTTCTACCGGGAAATCCACCACAGGATCAAGAACAACCTCCAGAACATTGCCAGCCTCCTGCGCATGCAGCTGCGCCGTTTAGATCGTGTCCCGGCCGAACAGGCATTAACCGACAGTATTTCCAGAATTATGAGTATCGCCCTGGTTCACGACACTCTATCCCAGGGGGGAATCGGGGTGGTTGATCTTGGACGGTTGGTGGGCAGCATCAGCAAATTCTCTGAATCCGAAGCCACCCAAAGGCCTATTATCACGCTTGATGTTTCAGGGCCTCCGATTATGATTCCCTCCAGAGAGGCTACCTCCCTCGCTTTAGTGATCAACGAACTCGTACAAAACGCCGTTCAGCACGGCTTTAAAGAAAAAAATAAAGGCAGACTCTTAATTCGAGTCGAACAAAAAAATGGTGATGTATCTGTCAGTGTTCTGGATGACGGGCCCGGTTTGCCGGAGTATTTTGATCCAAACAAGGATGGCAACCTGGGGCTGACCATCGTTCGAACTCTGGTGAAAGATGAACTCAAAGGCCAATTTGAAATTAATTGTTCGACCGGGACCTGTGCCAGGATATCATTTCCGGCTCCACAGAGCTATTACCCAATTGAATGAAAGGTAGATCATGAGTTATCGTATCCTGATTGCAGATGATGAACCCATCATACGTACCGATTTAAAAGAATTGCTGGAAGAATTAGGCTATCAGGTGGTGGCTGAAGCCGGAGATGGTCTCGAGGCCCTTGACCTGATTGAGAAGGTCAAACCGGATGTGGTTATATTGGACATCAAGATGCCGAAAATGGATGGTATCCGTGTCGCCGATAAAATATCGGATCGATTTCCCGTTATAATTTTAACGGCTTATACGGAACGGCATCTGATTGAGAAAGCGCGGGATTCCGGGGTGATGGCCTATCTATCCAAACCCTTTCGTGAAAGTGATCTCTCCCCGGGCATCGAACTGGCAGTGACGCAATTTTTAAAAACTTCTAAATTAACAGCGCATGTAGCCAGGCTGAAAGCGCAATTAGAGACTCGCAAACTGATTGAAAAAGCAAAAGGCTTGTTGATGACTGATGAGGGGCTTACCGAAGCCCAGGCTTACCGCAAATTGCAAAAGACCAGCATGGAAAAGAACAGATCCATGGAAGAGGTCGCTGATGCCATCATCCTGATGCTGGAATGATTTTTTTTTAAAGGAAATTCCGGGGCTGTTAATAATTTTTCTTGACGGTATCGGAATTTTAGCCTAAGGTAGCTTAAAAGAATTAAATGTACAATTTTGGAGGTAACGAAGCCTCCCTTGCCTGAAGCCGGGTGAAGGAGGCTTTTTGTTTTTATGCCTTGGCAGAATGAAAACATTTTAAGATCCTTCAACTATCTATAAATATTATGGAAATGAAAAAAGAGTAACAATCTTAAGGGAAAAATGAAATTTTCTGTTTTGGGGAAGAGGAATGGTGGCCTGCGCATTAACGCGTTTAATCTAATTGAAAGGAGATAAAAAAATGGCCAAGGAAATTATTCTATACAATTTAAGAGACGATGTGACCGACGAGGATTACAAAAAATGGTGTCAAGAGTACAAAGGCCCAGTATTGCTGGGACTGGATTCAGTGAAGAGTTTTACACTCGTCAATATGTTAGGCGGAATCAAAGGGAATGGAAAGGAAAGTATTCCGCCTGAGGAAACCAAACCCCCATTCAAATACATTGGAATACTAGACAGCACCAGCCTGGAAGACTGGAACAAAGATCGAAATTCGAAAACTTTCAAGGAGGAATTTTTCCCCCAGTGGTTTTCCAAGTGGGTGGCGGATTTTTATGTTTTGGTCGGGATGGAGGTTTTTGAAGGAAAAAGTGATTAGAAGTTATGTTTTATAGAATAAGGAGGCAGCATGAACTTAGAACATCTATTGACCGACGAGACTAAGGCCATCCGAGATTCGATACGGGAATTTGTCAAAGGGGAGATTCTGCCGCTCCGGGGCCAACTTGAGGATGATTACAGTCTGGTTGAAGGGATTCACCAAAAACTGGTTGATATAGGGATCCAGGAAGGCGGCTATCCGGCTGAATACGGCGGCACCGGTCCGGGTTCTCACATAACGGCGGGGATTGTATGCGAAGAAATCGCCAAGGGGGATGCCGGTATCAGCCTCAGTGTCGGTATCAATGCCGGCGGGATTTTGGGACCTGCAATGGCGGTGGGCAATAAGGCCGTACTGGATCGGTTCGTACCGGCTTTTTGTGAAAAAAAGCCCTGTTTTGCCTGTTTGTCCATGACCGATTCAACCGGAGGCGCAGATTCCGAAAACCCACTGCTGCAAGGCAGAGGGATTTCCACCACAGCCGAATTGGATGGGGATGAATATGTGATCAATGGAACCAAATCCTGGCCGACCCATGCCGGGATTGCCAGCGTTTACCTGACAGTGTGCAATTTGGATCCTAATCTGGGTGACGAGGGCGTGGCTCTGATTTACACCCCGAGTGATGCCGAAGGGCTTTCTTTCGGCAAACCTGAATCCAAAATGGGTTTCAGGACATCGATAAATGCCAGCATCTACTACGATAATGTCAGAGTTCCCAAGGAATATCGTCTGGCAGGCCCGGGGGTTGACGCTCAGATTTATGCCGCGGTGGCCACCGGCACCCAATGGCACTCCTCAACGATGTCTCTGGGGATTGCCCAGGCGGCCTTTGATATCGCCCTTGAGTATACCGGAACCCGCAAAAGCGGCGGCAAGCCGGTCAGGGAATGGAGTATGGCAGCGGGTATTTTAGCGGATATGGCCATCCGCGTAGAAATGACCCGGGCGGCCGTCTATAATCTGTCCACGATGCTGGACATGCCGGAAGTCTATGGCCCCCCGTTTTCTCCCAATATCGTTTCAAAGGCCTCGGCCGTCAAAATATTTGCTGCCGACACCGGCGTGTGGGTTGCAAACAAGGCCGCCGAACTGATGGGATCCAACGGCATCTCGCCGGAGTACCATCTGGAGAAATATTTGAGAGACTCCAAAATACTGCAGTTGTGGTTGGGCGGACAGCAGGTGGCGCGCTACCGCGTTGCTCGCGGTTATTACAAGTATGAGATCAATTAATTAATGTATCGGAATTTCGACAACTTGTTGGAAATATAGTTTTTTTTTGTGGTCATCCACGTTGGTAAGCCATATGGAATGATTCTCTCCGAGGCGTAGGAGCTACCCTACGGGCCGGAGGACAATTGGGGCGAAGCCCCTAACTGGTAATGAGGGGTGGCGTTGATCCGGGTAAAGGTTCGTACCATACTGGAATTTACAAAGATTTTCGGCCAGGGACGCTTTGAAGTGTCTCTGGCCGAGGGCAGTACTATCGGCCATTTTCTCGAAGAATTAACCAACACCTGGGGAGATGAACTGACAAGCCGCTTGTTTGAACCGGATGGTTCTAAGCTGCTTTCTCATATCGGTTTAATGGTAAACGGACGCAGCATCAGTCTGTTGCAAAATATGGAGACCGTGCTGCAAGATGGTGATGAGGTATTGATATTACCCCCGGTGGGAGGGGGATGAAGTTTTCAGGTTTCAGGTGTCGGGTGTCAGGTGTCAGGAATTCGGAAGTTGGAATGCGGAATGCGGAAAATAAGAAAAGACCCAGGAGGTATACCAAAAAAATTTTTAAATAGACATGTCATCCCGCGCTAGCGGGGGCGTATGCATGCGATTTAATCTTAAGAGCTGAAACCTGAACACTGACACCTGAAACCTTGAGAGCTTGAGCTAAATCACCAACAACCTTGATTTACACCCCATTGGAAGTGAATGGTGATTCTTATGAAACCATAGCCTTTAATTAGAACGCAAAGGGAGGGAACTATGTCATTGGAAAACAAAAAAATTGTCATCACGGGCGCGGCCTCAGGTATCGGTGCGGAGACCGCAAAAACGCTCAAAGCACAGGGTGCAATGGTTATCTGCGTTGATCGTAACGAGCCAAAAGAGAATGTTGATCTATACATCAAGGCCGATCTTGGCGATCCTGACTCAATTGCGGCAGCAGTTGAAGCGGTTCCGAACGGAATCGATGCGCTGTGCAACATAGCCGGCCTGCCGCCGACAAAAGATCGGGTGGATGTACTGAAGGTCAATTTCCTCGGACTCAGGCATCTCACCGAGCTGATGATCGGGAAGTTGAATGACAATGCGTCCATCGTTAACGTGGCATCTCTGGCCGGTTTTGGCTGGCCGCAGGCCGGTGAGCAAATCAAGGCCTTCCTGGTGCTGAAGGATTTTAATGCGGTAGAGGCTTTCTGTGACGAAAACGGCGTGGGAAACGAGGGCGGGCGCTCCTATTTCTTTAGCAAAGAGGCCCTTATCGTATGGACCATGATGAACCGCTGGACCTGGCGTGATCGCGGCATCCGGATGAATTGCGTCAGCCCCGGTCCGGTCGAAACACCGATTCTGCCGGACTTTCTGGAAACCCTGGGCGAACGTGCCAAAGAAGATGCGAAAGTCATGGATCGGCCGGGGCGACCGGAAGATATCGCGCCGGTCATCGCTTTTATGTGCAGTGATGGCAGCGGATGGATCAGGGGCGTCAACATCCCTTGCGACGGCGGCATGAATCAACATATACTTTGTAATATGCACGGGCATGTTTAATCCACAGATTTCGCAGATTACACGGATTACTATAGTCACTTTAAGAGCGAAGCGAAATCTATAGGGTTTATTTCCCCGCGGTTTGCCGCGACATAATTAGGGAAATAGGCCCGATACCCCGCGGCTTGCCGCGGGGAGTGACTTCATTCGGAAAGTAACCAACTTAGCCTAACTAAAAAATGGGAGGTGCAAAATGTATCAAGGTGGATATACCGGTAAAATTTTGCGGATCAATTTGACGGAAAAAACCGCAACGGAAGAGGATTTGCCCCTGGAAGTCGCAAAGGATTTCATTGGAGGGGCAGGGTTTGGCATCAAGTATTTATTCGATGAAGTGCCGGCAGGCGCGGATGCGCTCGGTCCGGACAACAAGCTTATTTTTGCTTCGGGTCCCTTTTCCGGCACCACGATTCCCTGTGCCAGCCGGATGGCGGTTACCGGCAAATCACCCCTTACCGGTGCGGTGGGCATGGCATTGACGGGCGGCCATTTTCCCGTCGAGCTCAAATTTGCGGGTTACGATGCTCTAATCATTGAGGGCAAGGCTGAAGCGCCGACCTATCTATGGATCAAGGACGGGGAGGTCAAGTTCCGCGGCGCCAAGAAACTGTGGGGAATGAAAACTGCGGACACCCAGCAGATTATCAAAAACGATTTGAAAGACCAGAATATAAGGATTGCCTGTATCGGCCCGGCCGGAGAGAACCAGATCAAAATAGCCTCCATTATTAATGAATGGCGGGCCGTGGGACGTAAAGGGCTGGGGGCGGTCATGGGATCCAAGAACCTCAAGGCCATTGCCATCCGGGGCAGCCGGGAGGTACCTGTGGCCGACAAGGATAAGTTAAAGACCGCCAAAGGCGAAATGACCAAAGCAATGAAAGAAAGTCACGTGCTCTATCCCAACTTTTCGAAAATCGGGACCCCTATGGTGGTGGACCATACCTGTGCGCTCGGAATTTTTCCGACCAAGAATTTTTCGGCCACGGGTGAGTATGAGCCGGTGGACAAACTCGGGGTAGAAGTCCAGATGACACGCAACGTGGGGTCCGAAGCCTGCTACGGATGTCCAGTAGGGTGCAGTCAGATAAAACTGGCAAAAAAGGGGCCCTATGCCGGGATCCTTAGTGAAGGACCCGAGTTTGAGACCCTGTTTTCTTATGGCGGTGCAACCGGAGTCGAGAATATTGACGCCATCATTGCGGCCGATCGTCTGGCTGACGAACTCGGGCTGGACACGATTTCTTCCGGTGTGACGATCGCCTTTGCCATGGAGCTATATGAAAAAGGTATTTTGAGCAAAGAGGACACCGGGGGAATCGAGCTGAACTTCGGCAATGATGAGGCCATGATTGCCATCCTCAAACAGATGGCCTATCGTGAGGGGCTGGGCGGCCTGCTGGCAGACGGATCTAAGATTGCAGCAGAAAAAATTGGAAAAGGCTCGGAAAAATACGCCATGCACGTCAAGGGTTTGGAACTTCCTGCCTATGATGTGCGCGGGGCCAAGGCCCACGGACTCGGTTTTGCAACATCCTATACCGGTGCCGATCACTGCCGGGGTTATGCCTTTCAGGAAATTTTTGGAATTCCGGTACCCCGTGAAGTGGACCGCTTTACGGCCGACGGCAAAGGTGAGCTCACCAAGTGGAACCAGGACATTCGCACGGCGACCACCGATGCGCCCACCATGTGTGCCTTCCTGCTGGATATGGCGGTCGTCGGCATCGCCGCTCAGAATACGGCATCATTGATGGAGGCTGTCACCGGTTTAATCTATACCCCTGATGACATTTTGCAGGTCGGGGAGCGAATCAATAACCTGGCAAGAGCATTCAACACCCGGGAAGGGTTTAGCCGTGCGGATGACACGCTGCCTGAAAGGCTTTTGACGGAACCTCTGAAAGCAGGGACTTCCAAGGGGCATTTTATCAGTAAGGAGGAACTGAACCGGATGCTGGATGAGTACTATGCAGCCAGAGGGTGGGACGTGAAGACCGGTGCGCCTACCCGGGAGAAGTTGATTGAACTGGGTCTTGACTATGTCGCTGAGCAGCTGGCTTAAACCTAACCCGGACAAGCCGGAATTGAATATTGAAGATTGACGATTGAAGATTTGTGGTATCGCTTCGCTCTGTCTTTTCTATTTAAATCGATCGTTCGACCCGGTCAATAAGATCCTGTCGTTTGATCCTGAGGCCCTCGAAGGGAGGCTCTCGACAGGTAGAATTGCTTAAATATTCATTCTGGCTATGGCATAAATCCTTCGCAAACATGATGTGATCTCAATAAATAGGTACTAAGCTTTTTCCAAGACTGCGCTCGGAAAAAGTGGCCCCTTCGGGGCAGTTGTCAAAGCCAAAGCTTGAACTTGAATTGTATAACCGGGATAAAATGGAAAGAACAAATTACAAGCACCGCCTGATCTTAAAATTGGGCCAAATAAATTCCAAATTACAGTATCAAAATCTGGTATACTTCATTTACCGGTTTACGCTTTTTTGCCCTGTTTTAAATTTGAGCGTCGTAGTTGTAGGTTGGGTTAAGCGACTTTAATGTTGGGTAGTGCTATTGCAGAAAAATTAAGTTAGATAGCAGGAAGTCGTTATTTAGTTGAACTAAGCTTTACCCGACGTTTACGCCCGCACAACCCAACCTACGATAAAAAGTGTAAACTACTTTTGGCGTCATATGGAGGATGCCCAAAATCTCAAATGAGATCAAAAGCTAATTGATTGGTCCGCCGCCGGCGGATTAGTCATTGTGATTTGATCTAACAGCAAACTCAGGATTTTCTTTTCTCTTAATTGACTTCAAAAAAAACACTTTGAAGCAATTTTCCCTCTTCTGAAGTTATGTCCACTCTCCACTGGCCGATATAACGTTTCTCTAAAAGGGTTTTATAACTCCAGGTCCTCCATTGAGGAGATTTTATTTTTAATACGATATCATTAACTTTCTGCCCTTTAAAGTAGTATGTGTGTCGGATCGAAGAAGGAGGCTGCTCGCATTCTATCATGGTCCAGATGTAGACTTTTTCCATTGACCATTGGAAGGAATCACCAAGCCCCGCCGGATTTTTGTTTATTACGTCACTGGCGGCGACTGCTCTAATAACTCGCAGGTTATCTGCCGCTTGTGGTCGCGCATCCGGTGTCCGGTACCCCGGGGCAGACTCTAAATACAGGTCTGTAGTCCCGGGTGTATCCTGACGCAATGCGTTGTTTGAGTCCGTCAGGGCAGGGCGCTTAACGGTATTTTTTGCCGAATCTTGTTCCGAGGGTAAAAGAGGCAGGCTTTCTATTCCGGTAGCATCTTGATATGTCAGGTGGGATTCAGCCTCTGTTTTTATCGGATTCAGATGATTGTTTTTCGATAAATCCGTCACGTGAGAAGCGCTTGCAGCTTCCTGTTTCTTTTGGAACTTATGTTCTCTATTCTTTGTGAAATCTTTTAATTTAGCGGATTGAACAGAATTATCTTATGTGTTTTTCCGGGGGTACCAACCGGGTTTCAGCCCTGTCTTCATTTTTGAAGAGGGAACCGACTGTATTCTCGAGTCCTGTGTGCCCTGTACTTTCGCAACACGATGAGTTTTATCCTGAAAAAAGAAATAAGTAAATCCGAAAGCCAGCAGAATGAGAACAGCCATGCTCAGGACAAACAGTTTTTTCTTGATAAAAGAGAAACCTATCGATTTTTGTCTTTCTTTATCTTGCTGACGGTGGTCCTGGGTTTCAATTTCATCCGTACTGTCAATTTGCAACGAGTCATACCGTTTGAGGATCTCATCTTCTTCGATCCCTATGAATGATGCATAAGAAGCGATGTATCCTTTAATGTAAGGGCCGCCGGGGATTTTATCAAATTCATCTTTTTCGAGGCAATCGAGGTACCATTGTGATATTTTCGTGGATCGAGCCACTTCACTCAATCCAATGTTTCTGGCTTCCCTTCCGTTCTTAAGACAATTACCTATGGTTTGCATTATCCAAACTCCAGAGAATTATACGTCTTGGAATTTTTACAACTTAAATATTTTGATTTACCAGTCAAGAGGAATTTTATCAGTAACCCACTTTTCCATTTCCCCAAAACTCATTGTTCCATCATTCCATTGTTCCATTATTCCAATCGCACGACTTTGAGGCTCTCGACAGGTTGTGAGCGAAGCGAACTAAGTTACGACGTATCTTTCTTATCCAGAATTCGCACACCCACCAAATAATGTCCCTTGTAACGACCTTTATCCACTTTGGTAATATGCACGATTTCTGATTGGAAGTCGCCATTGTGATCGGATTCAAGATCAGAAGAAAAATTTATTTTTAAAGTTTGTCCAACTTCCAGGTAATTAAGCATGAAGGAATCCTCTTTTACAAGGATGCTGGCACCATTTTCTGATGCATCTTTCAATTTGAATTGATATAGCGGTACGCCAACCAATTTTATGGATGCACCATGAAATCCTTTGGGAGCACCTCTGGATTCTGATCTTTTCTCCATAGAACTATCCTTTGCGGCAGCCCGGACCATAATTATCCTTTCCATTTAGGTTATAAGTTGAACAAATGAACAAATTCATGAGCAAAAGTCAAGAATTTTAAATCTAATTATATCACATTTTTAAGATTTAAGAGTGATTTAATGCAGAAAACTGGAAACCGTTGAACCCGCGGAACGCCTAATTAAAAGGTTTGATACATGGATATTAATGTGGTAACAATTAACTTTTATAGCTAATCTAACCAAAGGAGACAGGGTTATGAAGAAATTCGTATTTGTTCAGTTTATTGTTACCGGAATCATTGTGGCGTTGTTTTGCAGTCCTGTCGCTGCTTTTGAGCCGATTCCCAATGAATCCGGCTTCGATGGGTTTGTGAGGTTGGGCGGCGGGTATAGCTGGGTAAAGAGCAATATGGTTGCCGGGACCGCCTTTGGCGATGTCAGCCAGAAAAAAATTAATTCCATCAAGGACGAGCCAAACTCAAAATCCAGCGGGGTCCCGCAATTTAATTGGAATGTAAAATACACCTTTGCCGGCACGCGCACCCAGCTTTTTGCCGGTGATCGGCTGGAAGATATTTTCCGCTTCGATGCCACCACCCAGGCCGGGGTCCGCCAGGAGTTTGAAAGTCTCGGCATCATGGGCGTAAGCTTTGTTGTCACCACGCTGCCAACCGAAGTCTGGAAAGATCCCTATGTCGTCGACAAGCGGCGCAAGAAAACAGATCGCACCTCTGCCGGTATCCGTCTGGCCTGGGAGCGGATGTTCAACTCCAATTTTGAGTTGGACTACATCTATCGCAAAATCGACGTTGACAAAGAACGCAGTGGAAATTTTCTGGGGCTGACCGGCAGCCGCACAAACCGGCTGGACCGCAGCGGGGAAAATCACCAGCTGAAAGGCGCCTATTTCTTCGAAATAGGAAAAAAGCATGTATTGAGTCCCCAACTCATTTTTGATTACCAGAACCTGGATGGCGCCGCCATGAGAAATTACATCGGCGATTTTCAACTGACCTATGCCTATTTCGGACCAAAATTCAACGTGGCACTGAATGGTTTCATTGGCTATGCCGATTTCGACAAGAAAAACCCCATTTACGGAAAAACCCACGACAATACGCGCTACGGCGGAGGCGTCCTCGCATCCTGGAAAAACCCCTTCGGCTGGAAGCCGTTCGGCATCGAAAAATTCCGGTTTTATGGTCAAACCGGCTATTTTGTGTCCGACTCGAACATCGACTTTTATGACACGGATATCTTCCAGGCCACTGCGGGCATTTGGGTCGGGTTTTAAATTTACCGGTGAAGCATTATTTTAACATAGAAAACCTGGTCCTCCGGGCCTCCGGCTCGTAGGGGTACGATCCTACGCCACGGAGAGCCAGGTCAGAGATGATCGGCTCTGCCATAGACCAAATCTGTTCATGGTTTCAGGTGTCAGGTTTCAGTAAATACAGGCTCCTGAACACTGATTTGGTTGCAACTGAAGACCAACAGCGGTGAAAGAAAGTCCATTTCATGAGTGACTCCGACACAGCGGGTCGAATCCGGTTGCTGAACCTGACACCTGACACCTGAACACTGCTGGTAAAGGTAATCATCCATATCACCCCTCTCTCCGAGCTGCAGGCTCTTAGGCTCTACGAGCCGGAAGCCGGGGTGGGCCAAAGCCTGGCCCTCTGGACCCGGATCTTTACATTTGTCCTTCGACTCGTTCGACCTTGTCATTAGACCCTGTCGTTAGACCCTGAGGCTCTCGATGGGAGGTTCTCCAAGGGAGGCTCTCGACAGGTTGGCTCAGGGTGGTGAGTCCTTCGACTTCGCTCAGGACCGTGAGCCAGTCGAACGGCGGGTCGAACCATTTCGTATTTCGATATTCGTATTTTCCATGGCATCGCTGCTTTCTCCCCGGATCGGTAGAACCTCTCCGGGTCTACCGTTTATAAGCGGTGGGTTTAAATCAAACTAGGAGAAAATACATGAAACGACTCTCAAAAACCACAGACATTAGATATTGGGCCCAGGTCGCAGCGATCCTTTTGATCGTCGGGATGCTTGCTGCCTGTGATCAGCGCAATGAATACCAGGAGCCGCCGTCGCCGAAGGTGACCATCGCAAAGCCCCTGGAGCAGGAGGTCATTGATTACCTGGAATTTACCGGCACCACCCATGCGTTTGAAGAGGTCGAAATGCGCGCCCGGGTCGCCGGCTTTTTGCAAAGCATGGAGTTCACGCCTGGTACCCGGGTCGAAAAAGGAGACCTGTTGTTTGTTATTGATCCCAGTGAATATCAGGCCGAACTGGATGCGGCCAAGGCCGAACTGAGCAGTGCCGAGGCCCAGGTCAAACGGGCCGAAATCGAGTTTAAGCGGGCCGAGAGACTGTTCAAACAAAAGGCAGGCGCTGAGACTGACGTGGTCAAGTGGCGCGGGGAGCGCGACATTGCCAGAGCGGCTGTGCTGCGGGCCAAGGCCAAAGTCGAGAAGGCCGGCCTCGATCTGGGCTACACCAAAGTCACGGCCCCGATTGCCGGCCGTGTCAGTCGCAATTTCGTGGACCTGGGTAACCTGGTCGGTGAAGGTGAGCCCTACCCTGCTGACAACGGTTACCCGGTGGGACCCGATATACGCATACTTCAACCTCAACGAACGGGACCTGCTCAAAGCGATGGCTGTGAATCGCAAGGAAATAGAAAAAAAAGGCCTGGATCCCGGTAAAGATTCCCAGGCCGAGGCCGGCATGACGGTTTTCCTGGGGCTGGCCAACGAGGAGGGCTATCCCCATGAGGGGATAGTGGATTTTACTGAATCCGGCGTGGATCCTGCCACCGGCACCTTGCAACTGCGCGGCGTCTTTCCCAATCCGGGTCCTGCGAGGGTGCTTATACCGGGGCTGTTCAGCCCGCCTGCGCATGCCCATCGGAAAGCGCGAAAACGCCCTGCTGGTGACCGAACGCGCCATCGGTTCCGACCAGGGCGGACGTTTCCTGCTGACGGTCAACAGCGAAAACATGGTGGAGAAAAAGCCGATTCGCATGGGCCAACTGGTGGACGGCCTGCGGGTGATCGAGGAAGGGCTGCAGCCCGATGACCGGGTGGTGGTCAACGGTATTCAGCGGGCCCGGCCGGGGGCGAAGGTTGATCCGGAGCAAACCGACATGAATACACTCACGACTTCAGCCCTCAAAGCCGCTTTGCAAAAAGAAGGGAGCGAATCGTCACCTTCCGGGAAACCACCCGAAAAATCTGAGACGGTTGACACCACTGCCCCCCTGGCTGGTAAGGAAGCAGATAAGGAGGCCAAAGAAGCCACCGCAGAAGCGAGCATGGAAAAAGCAAAACCTGCGGCAGCACCGTCTGAAGACGATGACTCTCAACCCGAAAAGGAAGCGGAGAAAAAGGAATGACGACATTCCAAAAAGGGTTCTAAAATGATTTCTAAATTTTTCATCGAGCATCCCATCTTTGCCAGTGTGATCTCCATTGTGATCGTCCTTGCCGGCGCGGTTTCCGTGGGGGTGCTGCCCATCGCCCAGTACCCCGAGATTACGCCACCCACGGTGGAGGTATCCACCACCTATCCCGGTGCCAACGCCCGGGTGGTGTCCGAGACGGTCGCGGCCCCCATCGAGCAAGAGGTCAACGGTGTTGAAAACATGATTTACATGTCTTCCACCAGTGCCAGCGACGGCTCCTACAACCTGACGGTCAGCTTCGATATCGGCACGGATCTGGACATGGCCCAAGTGCTGGTGCAAAACCGCGTCAAACTGGCGGAGGCCAAATTGCCGGAGGAAGTCAAGCGCCAGGGCATCAATACCAAGAAAAAATCCACCAATATTGTGCTGATCATCTCCCTGTTTTCCCCCGACGGCCGTTTTGATGAGCTTTACCTGAGCAATTACGCCACGCTGCGGCTGCGCGATATACTCAGCCGTATTGACGGCGTCGGTGACGTGACGGTTTTTCCCCAGAGCGATTACAGCATGCGCATTTGGCTGGACCCCCCCAAACTCAAGTCCCGTGATCTGACCACCGAGGACGTGCTGGCCGCCATCCGCGAGCAAAATGTCCAGGTGGCCGCCGGGCAAATCGGCCAGCCCTCCCCGCTCCTCCCGGCCAGAGCTTCCAGTACACGGTCAACGTGCTCGGCCGTCTGACGGACATTGAGCAGTTCGAGGACATCATCATCAAGACCGGCGAAGGCGGGCGCATCACCCGTCTGAAGGACATCGCCCGCCTCGATCTGGGCGGTAAAAGCTACGACCTCACCTCGGGCCTGACCGGCAAGCCGTCGGCCAGTGTCCTCATCTACCAGCTGCCGGGGGCCAACGCACTGAATGTGGCCCAACAGCTGTACGCCACCATGGAAGAGCTGCAGACCTATTTTCCCGAAGGCCTGGAGTATATGATCCCCTACGACACCACCATATTCGTCGAACAATCGATCCGGGAGGTCTTTGTAACCTTGTTCCAGGCGGCGGCCCTGGTGTTCCTGGTGCTGTTCATCTTTTTGCAGGACTGGCGGGCAACCGTGGTGCCGGCGGTGACCATCCCGGTATCTCTTATCGGCACCCTGGCCGTCATGCTGGCGATGGGTTTTTCGTTGAACATGCTGACCCTCTTCGGTCTGATACTGGCCATCGGCATCGTGGTGGACGACGCCATCGTGGTGGTGGAAGCCACCGTGGCCCACATGGAACAGGGCTTAACGGCTAAGGAGGCCGCAATTAAAGCCATGAACGAGGTTTCCGGCCCCGTAATAGCCACCACTCTGGTGCTGCTGGCCGTCTTTATTCCGACGGCCTTTCTGCCGGGCATCACCGGGCAGATGTATCGACAATTCGCCCTGACCATTGCGGTGGCCACCGTATTCAGCTCCATCAACGCCTTGACTCTCAGTCCGGCCCTGGCGGCCCTTTTGTTGCGGCCGCAACAAAAACGCAAGAACATGTTTTTTCGTGGTTTTGACGCCGTATTCCGCAAAACCGAAAACGGCTACGCGGCCATGGTCAAGACCCTCGTGCGCCGGACGGCGATCATGCTGATGCTGTTTTTGGGGCTCTTAACCCTGACCGGCTGGCAGTTTACGCGCCTGCCCACGGGTTTTTTACCCATTGAGGACCAGGGGTATGTAATGGCCAGCATCCAGCTGCCCGACGCCGCTTCCCTGGAACGCTCCCAGGCGGTTCTCGACCGCATCGACGGCATTCTCAAAAAAACAGCCGGTAT
>PVMK01117093.1_pt1 | contig 42382 bp, 39 predicted proteins | sample 1853481 | NCBI WGS metagenome assembly PVMK01 (sample SAMN08533507, study PRJNA380276) | Marine sediment metagenome, whole genome shotgun sequencing project.
ATAGCAGTGCCGCAGTGCGGCACAGGACGAGGCCGCCGCATGATCGCCGCGGCAGCTTCATTCGCAAGGCCGGCGGTTGGGAGTCCGATTCGTGCTCGGGCGCCCTCGCACCGATCGAAGAGCGCCACCAAGAAGAGCGACGACTCGAGCTCGTCGTCTTCGAGCAGTAGCTCCTCGAAGGCTGACTCGAAGAGCAGCGCGCCGAAGTCCGACTCCAAGAGCAAGTCGGACTCGTAGGAGCAACAGGCGCCGGTTGGATCCGGAACCCTTGTGCGGTCCCTCTGGCTCCCACTGCCGACGTTGACTACTTGCGGTCGTACTTCTTGTAGACGTCCTTGCGGTTGCCGGCATCGAAAACATGCTCGCTACAGCGCACTGACAAGCACCAACTGCTTCGCGACTTCACCCAACTGGTCCACAAAGATCAACGCGACACCGCCAACATGCTTGCCTACATCGCCGAGATCGATCGGCGGAGGCTATACCTGGAGCACGCGTGCCCCTCGATGTTCGCGTTTTGTACGGAGCGCTTTCACATGTCGGAGGCGGTTGCGGCGAGGCGCATCCGAGCAGGTCGCGCGACCTGTCGTTTTCCCTGCATTTTGGGCATGGTCGCGCGCGGGGAGCTCCACCTCAGCGGGATCCATCAGCTGGCCGGGCACCTGACCGATGAGAACCATGAGGAGGTGCTTCGGCGCGCCAAACACAAGAGCATGCGCGAGATTGAACGGCTGGTTGCGGAGGTCTCGCCGAAACCCGATGTGCGTTCTTCGATTCGCGCGCTGCCGGTTAAAGCGGCGCTGACGGACAGGCCGCGCTCTAAGGTGACCACCGCGACCAAGAAGACTCGGGCGATCCCTGCTCGAGTCCGGCGTGAGGGGTTCGAGCGGGACGCAGGACAATGCAGGTTCGTGGACTGTGAGGGGCGGCGGTGCGAATCGACGTGGAAAGTCGAATTTCATCACCGCGTTCCCTACGCAAGAGGCGGCTCGCACAGCGCAGCCAACATCCAGCTTCGATGCAGGGCCCACAATCAATACGAACCGGAACTGGAATACGGCGAGCTTTTCATGGTGACGCGCCGGCGGTCAGCGTCGCCGGATCCGCCCGGTAGATGACGCCCCGCGCCCATACCGTTGACTATTACGTATAGACGCTCTCTTTCGGTACCTAGGCAACTTCCGACACGTCGAAGTCCGGAAACAGGAGAACCGCAGGATGCACCTTGAGGGCCTTCGCCAATACGAGCGCACGCTCACGGCCCATTTCTCTCGCTCCGGTTTCAAGCGCGGACAGATTCGACTGCGCCATGCCCGTCAACGTGGCCAACTCAGTCTGCGTGAGCTCCTGCAGCTCGCGGACCGTGCGAAGCATCTCCCCTGGTGTAACGGAGATGCCGACGCGCGCCGGCAGCAAATCCGACCTCCGGATCTGGGGCGAGGTCGTCTTCTTGGTGCTTCGCTTGCTAGTAGTCATGCGGGCTTACCTCAACGATCCACCACATATGCAATAGTATATGCTACGCCGGCTCCAGGTACGAAGCGATGATCTTGCGTGTGCCCCAACCCGGGAAGTGCACCGAGACGCGTGGGGGCGAGCCTTGCATCACCTCGGTGACCTCGCCGACTCCAAACTTCGGGTGCCGGACTTGGACGCCGCGGCGTAGGCCTTCGAGGTCGGAGAGGTCGGAACCTTCGCTGTAGTCGACGTAACTGTCGGTCGGATCGCGGCGGGGCGCTTCGGGAACTGAAGGGCGCGAAGGTGAGCTCGACCTTGCGCCGATCCACTCGATGTCTTCTCCCGGAAGCTCGGTCAGGAACCGTGAAGGGAATGCCGACCCGCTGCTGGCCGAAGATCCTTCGAATCGCGGCAAAGCTCAGCACCAAGCGCTCCTTCGCCCGCGTGAAGGCCACGTACGCGAGCCGCCGCTCCTCTTCGAGCTCCTCGGGGTCTTCCCAGGGGATCGATGCCCTTGAACGGAAACACTTGCTCTTCGAGGCCGGTGACCATGACCACCGGGAACTCCAAGCCCCTTGGCGGCGTGCACCGTCATCAGGGTGACCCGGTCCCCGGCAGTAGAGCGCCCTCCCGCGAGCGCACCGCCGGCCTCCTCGTCGGCCGAGGTGTGTAGCGTCACGTTCTCGAGGAAATCGGCCAGCGTCGCTTCGCCGTGCTCGCGCTCGAACTCGTCCATCGAGGCCACGAGCTCCTGAATGTTTTGGAACCGAGCGTCGGCCTCGGGGGTGTCGTCGTGCTTCAGCGTCTCGGCATACCCGCTCTGAGTCACCAGCTCTGCGCCGATCTCACCAAGTGGGGCGCCGGAAGCCGCCACGTCGCGGAGGCTGGACATGAGGGCCGGCGAAGGCGCCGAGACGCTTGCGTGCTGCGCTGCCGAACTGAGCAAGCGTCAGCTCGTCGTCGAGGAGGTCCGAAAGGTGCGCGCCTGCTCCGCGGCGGAATCGAGAAGGCGCGTGATGGTGGTTTTGCCGATGCCTCTCGTTGGCGTGTTGATGATTCGGAGCAGGCTCATGTCGTCTGCTGGGTTGATCATCACGCGCAGGTAGGCGAGCAGGTCTTTCACCTCCGCACGATCGTAGAAGCGCATACCGCCCACGATGCGGTAGGCGATGTTGGCGCTTCGAAGCGACTCTTCGATGACACGTGACTGAGCGTGTGTCCGATAGAAGACCACGACGTCCGAGAGGCTGTGTCCCTGAACGAGGAGCTCGCGAACGCCTCGCAACACGAGGCGCGCTTCGTCGCGCTCATCCATGGTGCGCACGACCAAGATCGCGTCGCCCTCTTGATTGTCTGTCCAGAGCTCCTTCGGCTCGCGGTCCGTGTTGCGCGCGATCACCGCGTTGGCAGCGCGGAGGATGCGCTGCGTCGAGCGGTAGTTCTGCTCGAGCTTGATGAGCGTGGCGTCAGGGAACGACGAGCGAAAATCGAGAATGTTGCGCCGATCCGCGCCACGCCACCGGTAGATGCTCTGATCGTCGTCCCCGACGACGCATAGGTTCCGGTGCCCCTCAGATAGGGCCTGGACGAGGCGAAATTGCGCGTGGTTGGTGTCCTGGAACTCGTCCACGAGCACGTGCGAGAAACTCCCGACCACTGCTTCGCGAAACGCTTCGTCCGATTCGAGCGCACGCACGGTGCGGTAGATCAAATCACCGAAGTCGAGGGCATTGGCTTGGTGAAGCCGTTCTTCGTAAGTCGTGTACACGCGGCGCACGACCTCGGACAAAGTGTCGGACGTCTCGATGTCGTCGGGGCCTTGAACCTCTTGCTTGGCGCGGTTGATTCGGCCGGCCATCGCCTTTGGCTGATATCGCTTCTCATCGAGCCCAAGGTCACGAAGCACACGCTTCACCAGGGCCAGCTGGTCTTGGTCGTCGTAGATCGTGAAGTCCTTGGTGAGCCCGAAGCTCTCTCCGTGGCGCCTCAACAGCCGGGCGCAGGTCGCGTGAAACGTGCCCACCTGAACGGCGGCGCCCTGCTCGCCGAGCAACTCCAGCAGACGCTCTCGCATCTCGCCCGCCGCCTTGTTGGTGAAGGTGACCGCGAGAATCCTCCAGGGCGCGACGTCGTGCGTGGCAATGAGGTGCGCGATACGGAACGTAATGACGCGCGTCTTGCCGCTTCCGGCGCCAGCAAAGACCACGAGCGGCCCCCCCTCGTGAACGACTGCCTCGCGCTGAGGAGAATTCAGAGAGCCCAGGTCCAGCACTGGCTGAACCTAGCTGCCTGCCCGCTGAAAACCAGGCGAAAACCACGATTCCGGGAAGCGCGCGGCGTCAATAGCTGGCCTTCGGGAGGATTTGCGCGTAGACCGACACGCGTGGGTCGCGACGGCGACTAGCCCCTTGAAAACGTCGAGGATCTTGGGTGAATCAACCGCTGTCCAATGCGTCCAAATCTGAGGAGGTCTCAGAGGCCTCTTCCAAAAAGGGCGACCATGACTTGGTACAACGCGTACAAGCAGGAGATTCAGCGGCTTTTCGGGCGCTCTTCGACAAGTATCATCGTCGGGCGTTTGCGGTGGCCATGGGGGTCGTCAAGAACGAAGATGACGCGGCCGACGCCGTTCAAAATGCTTTCGTCAAGGTCCACAAGAACATCCACAAATTCCAGGGGAGCTCGAGCTTCTATACTTGGCTCTATCGCATCGTCATGAATGTATCCATCGACCACGTTCGGAAGACCAGCAGGCGGAAGAGCCTGGATTTTGACGAGCGCGCGCTTCACGAGGAAAGCGAGGTCGCCGGGGACGGCGCGTTGGTGCCGCGCGTCACGGATGCCAACCCGGGTAAGGCGGCCCTTCGCCGCGAGCTGGGAAGCGCCATCCAGGCGGCGTTGAGCGAGCTGCCGGAGCACCACCGCGCGGTGATCGTGCTCCGCGAGATCGAGGGCATGAGCTACGAAGAGATGGCCGAGGCGCTGGAAGTCCCCAAAGGGACGATCATGAGCCGTTTGTTTCACGCCAGAAAGAAGATGCAGGTCGCCCTTGCGCCGTATCTTTCAGGAGAGGTGGTTTCCGAGGATTAGTCATGGAGCGCGGGAAGACAGAAGACGAGAAGCTTCAAATGTTCTTCGACGGAGAGCTTGCTCCCGAGGAGGAAGCCGCCGTGCGCCGTAGTCTCGAGGGCTCGCCGGATGGCGCGGCGCAGCTGCGGGAGTGGGAGCAACTTCGCGACGCGATGAAGAGCGTTTCGGCCGACTGGGCCGGTGAGCTCGACTCCGACGCGCTCTTCGCGCGGATCGAGTCCGAGATCACCGCCCCTGTGGTCCCCATCGAGCCATCGAGGCAGGAGCCACCGGCCCTCCGTGTCGTTCCCGGCGGCCGTGAACGACGTGTATGGGGCGGCGTGGCGACCGGGTTCGCGGCGGCTGCCGCGATCTTCTTGGCCGTGATGGCGTGGCCGGAATCTCATCTCGACCCGGTGCCCATCACGCGTGGGTCCGAGGTGCTCGAAGCGGATTTCGGTTCCAGCACGGGGACGATTTTCGAGGTCGAGGGGGGCGCCGGCGAATCTTTGGCCGTGATTTGGATCGATGACGAAGAGGTAGGGCTTCCATGAGTCTCATTCGACACTTGCTGGTGATCGCCGTCTTGTTGAGCGGTTCCGTCGCTATTGGCGCTTCGGCGCAGGGCAGCTCCCTGTCCAGGTCGGATCGCGCCTCGACGACGTCGAGCGTTCCCGCCGAGGTGCTGGTCATCCTGGCCAAAGAAGAGCCGGGCAAGATCGACCCGCACCTCCGGAAGCTGACCGCCCTCCGAAGGCCCCCGTTCAATTCGTTCCGCTCGATGAAGATTTTGTCCCGGCCGAAGCTCAAGCTGACTCCTGGCAAGGCTGCGCTGGTTTCGTTGCCGAACGGCCGCAGAATGAAGCTGACCCTGCTTCGGGTGATGCCCGACGGGCGCTACAAAGTGAAGGCTGCGATCAACCGGCCCAACAAAGCCGACTATCTGCCGCTTCTGCAGGTCGTTGCCTCCGCCGGAGATCCATTCTTCGTCGCCGGGCAGACCTATCAGGGCGGGACGCTCGTCGTTGGCGTCATCGTCGACCCCAAGAAGACCACACAATAGGTGCGCGCAGACGACCCAGATGTGATCGAGATCGAGGGCCCTCCTCGGCTCGATCACCCTGCCGAAGTGGTCATTGAGGCGCTCTCGCCGGTCGTCACTCCCGAACGTCTACAACGGATCGACGAGGTCGTGCGGAGCCGGACCGACAGCCTGGTGTTGGTGCTGGACTGCATCATCGACCCGCACAACTCGAGCGCAGTGCTGCGAAGCGCGGATGCGTTTGGTGTACAAACGGTGCACGTGATCGTGGGGGAGCACGGTTTTCGGGCGTCCAAGGAGGTGTCGAAAGGCACGCACCGATGGTTGGACATCGTGCGCTACGAGAGCGCCGAGGCGTGTGCGCGGTGCTTGAAGAAGGACGGCTACGCGATCTACGTGGCCGCCATGGGCGCTGAGACACAACCCGATGACCTTCACGACGCGCCTCGCTTGGCTGTGGTCTTTGGAAACGAGCACCGCGGCGTCTCGCCGGAGATGCGGAGCCTCGCCGATGGGACGTTTGCGATTCCGATGCGCGGCTTCGTCGAGAGCCTCAATATCTCGGTCGCTGCCGCGATCACGATGCAGACGCTCGCTCGCGACGGCAGGCCACGTCTTGCGGCGGAGCGGCATCAGGAGCTGAAGGCAAGATTCCTAATGAATTCGGTGAACAAGGCCGACCAGGTGATCGAAAAATTCATGGGGAATGATTAGGGGCGCCCGACTGTCGTGAATTAGGGGGAAGGCGCCAAGCAGGGGATGCTATAGGCGCCGGCAGACGAGATGGCAGGCAAGCAAACGCAGAAGACAAAGCGCAAGACGCCCAAGCGTAAGACAACCAAACGTAAGGCAACCAAGCGCAAGAAGCGGAAGCCGAGCCGCGGCTCGGTGCTGCCGAAATTGATCGGCGCGGCGCTGGTAGCAGGCGCGCTGGTCGTCCTCGGCGCGTACGCGTACTTCAGCCGCGACCTTCCATCCGTCAGCGCTTTGCGTGACTACAAGCCTCCGCAAACCACGCGTGTCTATGACCGCCACAAGAAGGTCATCGGGGAGATATTCTCCGAGCGCAGGACCGTGATTCCGATGTCGAAGGTCCCCCGGCACATGGTTCTCTCCGTCCTCGCTGCCGAGGATGCGGACTTCTACGAGCACGAGGGGCTCGACTACACCGGCATCCTGCGCGCCGTCGGCCGGGATATCGTTGCCGGTAGAGCCGCGCAGGGCGGAAGCACCATCACCCAACAGGTGGTCAAGCTGATGCTCCTGACCCCCGAACGCACCCTGGCGCGAAAGGTGCGGGAGCTCATTTTGGCGCGGCGCCTCGAGAACGAGCTCTCCAAGGACGAGATCCTGCACCTCTACCTCAACCATGTGAACTTTGGCCGCGGGCGCTACGGCATCCAGGAAGCGGCAAGATACTACTTCGCCAAAAACGCGAGCGAGCTCACCCTGGCGGAATGCGCGATGCTGGCCGGAGTTCCGCAGGCGCCCACGCGACTTTCGCCACGCCGCAATCCGGAAGCCGCCAAACGGCGCCAGGGGTACGTGCTGTCGCAGCTGGAGGCAAAGCGGGAGGTCTACTGGCCCGACCTCAGCAAGGAAGTGATCGCGGCCGCACGCAAAGAGAAGGTCGAGCCTGTTCCAGTGCCAGAGGGGTCTGGAAGCGCGCCCGGGGTATTGTCGATCGCGCGCCAGGCGCTCCGCGCCGCGGCCGGTGACGAGGCGTTGGGTGAAGGCGGTTATGAGGTGCACACCACGATCGATCTTTCGTTGCAGAGGCAAGCCCGGAAAGCCCTGCAGCGTGGACTGCGCGCGGTGGACGAACGGCAGGGGTACCAAGGGCCGTTTCGCCGCACTAGACGGAGAGGCGGGCCGAAGCCCACCAAGCCAAGGGACTCGTTGCGAATGGGCCGGACGTATATTGCGCGGGTCACTGGGGCAGACGATGAGAACGAAAACCTCCGGCTCGATGTCGCAGGTCACCACGCCGTCCTTCAGATGCGCAACGCCGCCCGGTACAACCCGGACAGGCAGTCGGCCTCGGCTTTCGCCAAGAAAGGTGACCTCCTGCCAGTCTCGATCACGCAGATGGGCGGAGAAGAGGACCCCGCCGTCGCACGAATGGAACGAGGCCCCGAAGGCGCGGTCGTCGTCATCGAGCCCCGATCGCGACACGTGCTGGCTTTGGTCGGAGGCTTTGCCGCGATAAGCGGGTTCAACCGAGCGACACAAGCAATTCGCCAGCCTGGGAGCGCGTTCAAGCCCGTGATCTACGCGCGCGCAATTCAGTCCCGGCGCTTCACGGCGGCCTCGCTGGTGGTCGACGCGCCCGCCGTGTACGAGAAGTGGAAACCGCGTAACTACGAGGAGTGGAACTACCAAGGTGCGGTTCGGCTGCGCCAAGCGCTTGCCCGCTCGATCAACATGGTCGCCATTCGCGTCGTGGAGGACATCGGGGTGCACGATGTGGCGGAGTTTGCTCGGCAGGACGGCATCACCACCAAGCTCGAAGAGGACATGGCGCTTGCGCTCGGGGCGAGCGGAGTGAAGCCGATCGAGCTCGCGAACGCCTATGCCACCTTCGCTGCAGGCGGTCGCTGGGCACCGACGCAGATCGTGAACAAGATCGTCGCTCCCGATGGAACGCGGGTACAACTCGAGACGGGCGAGCCTGCTCGCGACGTGATGACCCCGAGCGAAGCCTACGTGATAACCAGCATGCTCCGAAGTGTGGTCACCGAAGGCACGGGGGCGCCTGCGCGGCGCCTCGAACGCGCCGTGGTCGGTAAGACGGGCACCAGCAACGAGGCGCGAGACGCGTGGTTCGTCGGCTACTCGCCCTCGGTCGTCGCCGGAGTGTGGGTAGGGTTCGACGACTCGCGATCGCTCGGCAAGCGCGAGACTGGCACGAGGACCGCACTCCCGATCTGGATCGACGTCATGGAGGCCGCAGACAAGACACCAAAGGAAACCGACTTCGCAATGCCGAGTGGCGTGACGAGGGTCCTCATCGACCCCGCGTCCGGCCTGTTGGCCTACGAGGGCCAAGAGGACGCCTTCGAAGAGGTCTTCCTCACGGGGACGGCCCCAGTCGAGGTCGCGAGGCCGCCGGATGTCGCCGACCCGACCCTGTTCTTGATGGAACAGTACGAGGAGGAAGACGGAAGCGGCTCGGCGGAAGGCGCACCGCCCACACGTGAAGAGCGAGTCCTTGGCGGCGTAGCCGCGCCATGAACCGGTTCTCCACTCGCGTCGTCGTTCTCTTCGCGGTGGTTGCAACGTTCCCGGTCGCACTGACGGGTGTCGTCTGGTTGGGCGTATCGCAGTGGGGCGCCAGCGCTGGGGCGGGCGAGGTGGAGATGGCCCGGACGCAGCTCGCCGATCTCGATACCCAACGCAAGGCCGCGGTGAGCCGGCTTTGCCGGGATGACCTGGCCGTAGACACACTACTCCGAGACCGCGCTGACGAGACGCCCTCCGAGCTGAACTACGACCGTCTGTTTCGTGGGTCCATGGAGGCGGCGGGCCTCCAGGGATTGTGGGTGCTGGACTCGCTCAGTGGAGAGGTCCTTGCTGCGGGGCACCGCCATCGGGTCCTTGGGAACGCGGGCGCGGAGCTCACGCGCCAAGCGAGGAGCGCCGGAGATCGCGCTTACGTGGTGTCACTCGGAGACCAGGGGCACCAAAGGTACTTGGTGAGGTCGTGCTCGATCGCGCGCGGGGGCGCACACCTTACCCTGATCGCCGGCCACCGCTTCTCGGCCCTTCGAAGTCTCGATCCCCGGCAGCTCGTGATCACGGGCGAGGCCGGCAAGCGAGACCAAGTGGTGGCAGAGCTGACGGACGCTGAGGGTGCTCCCCAGGGCGTGCTGGTATGGCGCTCAACGCTCGACCGGCGAGGCCCACCGCTTCTCTTGTGGATCGCCTGTGTCGCCGTTCTGGCTCTGGGGCTCGCGCTGATGTTTGGCGGCTACCTCAATCGATGGCTGCAAGCGTCGGTGGACGAGCTAACCGAGGCCGCAACCAAAGTCGGTCGGGGCGACTTCGACACGACGCTGCGCGATGGGCCCGGGGGAGCGTTTCCGGCAACTGCAACTGCGTTCAATCGAATGACGCGCGACTTGCGGGATGCGAGGGAACAGCTTCGTCGGACCGAACGAATCGCAGCCTGGCAGGAGATCGCAAAGAGCCTGGCGCACGAGCTCAAGAACCCGCTCTCGCCAATTCGGCTTTCGATCGAAACCTTGCGCAAGGCACGCCAACAGTCGCACGAAGAGTTCGACTCGCTGTTCGATGAGTCGACGAAGACGGTTCTTCAGGAAGTCGACCGGCTGCGCAATATCGTCGACGAGTTCAGTCGCTTCGCACGACTTCCAGCGCCGCAGCGCAAGAGAACCGATCTGCGGGAGGTCGTGACCCAGGCCGCATCCCTGCATGCAGAGGGAGAGGCGCCGGTGACGGCCGACCTTCCTGCGTCGCAGGTGGACGCGCTTGTGGACGCCGATCAGATCACACAGGTGCTGCACAACCTGTTGCAGAACGCCCGTGATGCAGCGCGTGAGGCGCATCCCAGCAGCGGTGGTGCGGTTGGGTTGAGTCTGCAGGAGAAGGCAGGCACCGTGTATATCCGGGTGGAAGACAACGGCGCGGGCATCCCGGCCGACCAGGCCGAGGCGATCTTCGAGCCGTACTACACGCGCAAAGAGGGCGGCACCGGACTGGGTTTGGCAATCACGCAGCGGATCGTGACGGAGCACGGGGGCCGCATCGACGTCGAGTCGCGGTCGGGTCGGACAGTGTTCACGGTGGTGCTGCCGCAAGGGTAACGGGACGCAGTGACACTGGCACTGACGTCTACGTATGGAGGGGCACGGCTCGCCTTACACCGTCGGCAACGACCCAGGTGCCTGCGCCCGCGGCTGCGTGAGAATGGGAACGTACCGCCAGGCAAAGCAAACGAACCCCAGAAACCATGCCGCCGCCGACACACCGAGCAAGACGCGCGCACCCGGTCCGATCGTCGCCGCCACGCGACAAATCGCCGCGACGGTGATCAACACGTACGCCGCAGTCAGCAGCGGGTGACTCTCCAAGGCTCGGCCCGTATGGCCCAAGGCCGCGCGGCCGGAAACCGCAATGATCATGGTTGTGATGGCGCCGCTCGTCAGTGCGTGGACGCCTGCGGTTTGGGGAAGCATGCCGAGCTCAGCGAAGGCCAACAAGAGAAAGCCGATAGGTAACCAGGAGAAGGCGACGTGCAACACCCACACCAGAGGTTCGCTACCTGTGTGAATCCCTTGCCAACGGGCGAGCCGGATGAACAGCATGACGCTGGTGATCAACCCGACGACGGCGGTCCATCGCGACGGGGCTTCGAGCAAGTGCAGAATCGCAAACGCGACCACGAGCCAAGTCGCAAACAGATCGAAACGATCGAACGCAGCAGGCAATGTCGCCGGCTCGCGCTTGTGCTCCGCGAGTTGACGTTTCATCCAGTTGCGGGTGAACCCGGGAATGACGCGGCCGCCCATCAAATTGATGAGCATGACGATGAGCCAAAGGCCCGCAAAGAGTGCGGTCATGGTCCAGCTCGCGCTGTGCGTCATCCCCCAGAAAAAGAGCCCATTGGTCACCGGCAACAAGCCCAGAATCGCGAGCACCTTGTAATTGCGCTGACTGCGCACCGTGATGACTTCGCGGCTCACCAGTGCGAAGAGCAGTACCCCGTATCCGAGGTCTGCAGCGATGGCGGGCGCCAGCAATGCGGGAAACGGCAACGCCAACAGGACGCGCGCGATCACCCAGAGGGCGCTGAGAATCATCAACGGAGCACCGGCGACCGGGGGACGCTTGGTCCACATCGCAACGGCGGTCAGCGAGAAGCCTCCGATGGCAGCTCCCGCAAACCCATAGATCATCTCGTGCGCATGCCACCAGGTGGGCGCCCCGAGCGAGGTGGGCATCGGCAGATACCCAAGCCATGCCGCAGCCCAGAGGGGAACCACAGCGATCGCGTAGAGCGTGGCTAGAAGGAACAGGGAGCGGAAGGCGTAGGTGAAGATGATCTTCATGGGGGCGGGAACCATGTAGTACCCGTCCTCCCAATTCACAAACCCCAGACACCGACACCGACCTTGACGTCTAGGTATGGTTTTGGGTCGATCACGCCCCCCTGCCGGGCTACAACGCGCCGACGCGCCGATGACCGACGAATCAAACGAAAGAAAGGTGATCATTGCCATCCTTCTGACGTCGACCCTGCTGACGATGCTGGGGATCGCCGGGGTTCTCAGAGGCGCCTACGACCTATCCCAGGCTCCGCTTCCCGAGGACGTTCGTGACCTCTACGCGCCCGACGATGAAGTCACCGACGCGGAAATCCAGCTCCTCGAAGCCCAGGTTACCAATCCCTATCGCCGGCCACTCGCCGCCGCCAACGTCGTGGTGTCGGCGTTGGTGCTCATCGGTAGCTTCATGTTGAGCTGGCGCCGCAAGCTCGCGCTGTGGTGGATCAAGCAGGCGGTAGCAGCGAAGCTGATTTGGATCGCCGCATACACCGTCTCACTCGTCTCTCACGTCAAGCTGACCTTTGCGCCATTGCCTCTCGAACACCCAGGCGGAGCACTCCCCGAAGTCATTGCAGGCGTCATCCTCGTCAGCACGTTCAGTGGCGCCTTACACGTCGCTGCGACCTACCGAGCCACCCGCCCCGACATCTGCAAGTTCATCGAAGCCAACGCTAAAACTTGATGCGACGCATGATGGCGCGCGGGAGTGCTCGAATGACCGCCATGATGAGTCGCCACGGCGCGGGCGCATACACCACTGGCGTACCGCGATCGATCGCACCGAGCACCCGCTGGGCAACGGCGTCAGGCTCGCCGGCGAACGGTGGCGGTGCGAGACCCGCTGTCATGCTCGTCTTGACGAAGCCAGGCTTCACGGTGACGACCCGTAGGCCGTCCGCACGGTGCTTGTGATCCAAGCCCTCTAGGTAGTGAGTGAGGCCCGCCTTGGCCGCGCCGTAGATGATCACCGGCTTGCGCCCTCGTTCGCCGGCGACCGAGCTGAACACGCACAACGCGCCGCCACCTTCCTCGAGCAGAGCCTTCTTCGCCGCCTCGCAAAACATGACGGTGTTGGAGAAGTTGATACGCAGCAGTCGCTCAGCAAGCACGGGATCGGCCTCGAGCTCGTCTTGAGTGGCGAAAACCCCGGCGGTCACGACGACGGCGTCCAGGCCTCCAAGTGCTTCTCGTGCGGAGGTGATCACTGACGCAAACGTCTCGGGGTTCTCGAGGTCGCACGCCACACTGCCCACTGAATCGGTCGCGCCGCGCACGCTCAAGTCGGCCGCGCTGCGCGCGAGGTCGACGCTATTTCGACCGAGGAGACAAATCGTGTCCCCGCGCTCCGCCATCCGACGCGCCAACGCCCGTCCCATCCCTTTGGTCGCACCCAGAAACGCAACTTTCATCTCAGTCCCCAAGCAAGCGCACAGACTGCGCGCTTCGAAATCTGTGGTTGGGATCCCAGCGATCGCGAACGGCCTTGAACTCGTCGAGACGGGGCCCCTCCATCGCTTCGAAGTGCTCGCGCCGGGTGAAGGAATCCTTGGCGAGGTAGATGCGCCCGCCCTCCTGAAGCACCTGCTCGTTCAGAGCGTCAACGAGCTCTTGGGTGTCGTCGCGCACGGCAATGTCGAGCGCCAGCGTGATGCCCGGGCGAGGAAAAGAGAGAATGCCGCGGCTCTCACGCCCGAAATCCTTGATGACACACAAGAAGGATGCCCCTCCACGGGCCGTGAGGACATCGAGCACGCGTCGCGCAGAGCTACGCCCCGCTTCGCGCGGCAACACGCATTGATACTGAGTGAACCCTCGCCGACCGTACATCCGGTTCCAGGATCGGATCGCGTCGAGTGGATAGTAGAACGGCTCGTAGTTCACGATCCCGCCCGAACGCTGACGCCACTGCTTGCGATAGTAGAACTCGTTGAAAAGCCGGATCGTGAGGCCGTTGAGGACCCAGGACGGCCAGTCGAAACGAAGGCTCGGTTGAAAGCCTTGTTTGGGCGGCTCCGTCGGAGCCTGTTGTGCGTCGGCCCAGCGGCCGGTGGTGAGAATCCCGCGCCCCATGTTCTTGCCGCGCGCTAGGCAATCGATCCACCCCATGGTGTACGGCCACTCGGGCGAAGCGGCTTCGAGTGCGTCCTGGAACTCGTCGATGTCGCGAATGCGCCGATTCTCGTGCCAGATCCACTGTGAAGGGATCGGGCGCAGCCCGAACTCGACTTCGAGGATGTGGCCCGTCAGGCCCATACCGCCGATCGTCGCGCGGAAGAGGTCGGGATGCTGCTCCGGCGAGCACTCGAGCACGCGGCCGTCGGCCACGCGCATCTTGAGCGAGGTGACGTGGTGGCCGAAGTTGCCGTCCTTGTGTTGATTCTTGCCGTGCACGTCGGCGGCAACCATCCCCCCGAGAGTGACGAACTTCGTGCCCGGGGAGACCGGCGTGAAGTAGCCGCGGGGCATCAGCAGACGATTGAGCTCACTCAACGCAAGCCCCGACTCCGCTCGGAGAAGACCCGTGTCCTCGTCGAGGCTCAAGATGCGATCGGCGAACGTGGTGTTCAACACGTCGGGCTGATCCTCGGGAGGCAGGGACGCGTCGCCGTACGAACGGCCGAGGCCTCGTGACAGATTCGCTTCGGCGCTCATGCGCTCGAGATCTTCACCCAGACGCTCGCGCCCTCGAGCCGAATGCCGGCCCCAACCCGAGAGCGTCGAAAGCGGTGGCTCACGCATGACGTGGGTAGTGTAGCGCGAGGAGTGCCAGGACCCTAGCGCCCACGCTTTGGCATGAGCGCTTTGCGAAGCTCATCGGCGCGATCGGTGCGCTCCCACGTGAAGGTCTTCTCGGTGCGGCCGAAATGGCCGTAGGCTGCCGTGGGGGCGTAAATCGGCCGGAGGAGGTTCAGCGTGTCGACGATCGCCGCCGGGCGGAAATCGAACAGCTTGGAAACCACTTTACTGATCGTCTCGTCGGACACAACGCCAGTGCCGAAGGTCGTCACGTACACACCCATCGGCTTCGCGACACCGATCGCATAGGCGACCTGCACCTCGCAGCGCGAAGCAACCTTGGCGGCAACGATGTTCTTGGCCACGTAGCGCGCGAAGTAGGTCGCGCTCCGGTCGACCTTGGAGGGGTCCTTGCCGCTGAAGGCGCCACCGCCATGCCGTCCCATGCCCCCGTAGGTGTCGACGATGATCTTGCGGCCCGTCAGGCCTGCGTCGCCGTAGGGGCCACCAACGACAAAGCGGCCGGTCGGGTTGATGTGAAACTTGGTCTTCTTGTCGATCATCTTGGCTGGAAGGGTCGGCTTGATGACCTCTTCGATGATCGCATCTCGGAGAGCGCGTTGCTTGACGCTCGCCGCATGCTGGGTCGACACCACGATCGCGTCGAAGCGACGTGGCTTATCGTCTTCATACTCGACGGTGACCTGGGTCTTACCGTCCGGACGAAGCCCCTCGATGATGTTCTTCCTGCGAACCTGCGTGAGCTTGCGCGCCAGCTTGTGAGAAAGGTCGATCGGCATCGGCATGAGCTGCCGCGTCTCGTCGACGGCATAACCGAACATGAGCCCCTGATCGCCAGCCCCCTGCTCTTTCTTGGCGCTAGAGTCGACGCCCATGGCGATGTCCGGCGATTGCTGCTCGACGGCAGCTAGGACTCCGCAGGTGTCGGCATCAAAGCCCATGGAGGAGTCGGTGTAGCCAATCTCTGCGATAGTCTTTCGCACGACCTTCGCAATCTCGATCTCGGCCTTCGAGGTGACCTCACCGCCGCAGACGACAAAGCCGGTCTTGACCATGGTCTCCACCGCAACGCGCGATTTCGGGTCCTGCGCGAGGTACGCGTCGAGTAGCGAATCGCTGATTTTGTCGCAGATTTTGTCGGGGTGACCCTCGGTCACGGACTCCGAAGTGAACAGATATTGGCTCATATAGGCCAGGCCTCATATCCGTGAGGACCCCGGTAGTCAATCGGACCCCAACGAGCCGAAGCAAATCAACTAGATCACCGGAGAACGGCCCGCGACGCACGTGCTCGCGCTCGGGAGCCCCGTCGCCACGGCTCCACACGTCGATACACGACTAGGCGCCGACCCAATCGCTGTGCCGCACATCGCGAGCCGTTCTCCTATGTAGAAGTCGACGTACGGGGGCACAGTAGGACACGGAGGCTTGGGCATTCTCGTGCAGAGGGGCACCCGGGACTGGCTGTTGTCTTGAAGAGGGGCGAGGCTGGCTGGCCATTGTCGTATGGAGGGGCACGGGGGAACGCGATGCGGGGACCCAGCGGCGTAGCGAGTGACAATCGGCCATGGAAGCAGCCACCGCCGATTGGGCGCGAGCGCCGAGGGGAGGCTTGCGTGGCCTCAGGCCCCAAGCCCCTCCGGCCACATTTGCAAGCCGACCCGTCCGCGGGGTTCCCGTGTCGCGTTCCCCCGTGCCCCGGTTGTTCTTACAGTTCGACGGGGATCTCGGGTCCGTAAGTAGCGAAGATGTTTAGGCCGTAGTCGTCGCAGGTGCCCCGGAAGTCCCTGGCTGCGACGCCGACTAGGACTCTCCCGATGCTCCCGATCGCTCCGGAGTCGCATCTCCGTTCGATGCCGATGGTGTCGCTCTCTGCCCTGCAGAACTTGAAGCTTCCGACGGAGTTGGTCGACCCGGAGCACTTGTCCATGCCGTCGGACTTGTCCGGACAGAGATAGGCCAAGTAGAGGACTCGGTCGCTCCGTCCGCCGTAAGCTTGGGCGAAGATCGGTGTCGGTGCGTCGAGTACCTGCAGTTCGTAGTAGTCGATATCTTGGGGGCTATGGAGCGTGGCCTGGAGGTCGATACGCCAAGCGTCCTGACGCCAAGCGTCCTGCATGCAGCTGAGGCTGCTTCCCGCTCCGCAAACCACCGGAGGGCTCTGGAACGAGTCGTTGTACTCGTATGGGTCTTCGCAGACACACCGTCCCGCTTCGCAGTGATACCCACCTTCGAAGCCGTTGTCGGCACAGGTGCCGCAAAGGGTCGGGGATCCGCAGATCGCAGTATTGCCGCACTCGACTCCTTGGGCCTCGCAGGTGCAGTCCCCAAGGCACTCGTAGACGGCGCTCTCTGCGAGGACGCAATCGTCTCCGTTCGCGCACGCCGGACAGTGGGTGAGGCCCCCGCAGCCATCCAGGAGCCCTCCTGGGGGCGAACATTCGTGCTGGGCGCACGGGTAGGTCGGCTCGCAGCATTGACCATCGACGCACACTTCTTGGCCGCGACACTGGTCGCCACAGTCGGTGTCGCAGTTGACGCCTGGAGGGCATGCGCACTCGTTGTCGTCGCAGACGAACTCACCGAAACAGCCACCGCAGAAGATCGCCTCTTCCTGGCCGCCGCAGCGGGTTGGAACTGGGCCACACTCGGCCCCGCCCCCGTAGCTGGCGCAGGTGTTCTCCTCGCAGCCGCAGACGAAGTTTTGGCCGTTCGCGCCGCAGACGGTTCCCTCGGCGCAGCCCCCCGCACTCGATCGACCCCTCACACCCGTCGGGTAGTGAGCCACATTCGATCTCGATTCCGAGAGAGGCGAAGTCGGCCATCACCTGGTCACAGGTCTTGGGCAAGCACTCGGGCTCTTTCGCATCGTAGCAACGGCTGTCGCTGTTCCAGCAGAAGTACCCCGACGGGCAGTCGGTAGGCTGCCCGCAACCAAATAGGCCATTTGGAACGGCGATGTCGCATCCACTGAGGGCGACGAAGGCGAGCATGAGAGCCAGTCGGAGCCGCATCAGAAGGTTCCTTTCACCGAGATACCGGTCGGGCCGATGCTGACTTCAGGCATGGCCTCGTCGTGACCGCCGGTGAGCTGCCAGATGATCCCGCCGATGACACCCGCTCCGCCCACGGCCATCAGCGCAATGCCCGCTGTGGTGCGCCGCGGTCCACGGTCCGCCATTTCTTGGACCATCGCGTAGCTCGACCCTGGCGCCGCGCTTTCGACGCTCTTCTGGTCTCGTTGCCCGAGCCCTACGAGAATCGCTCCCGTCACCACCGCAGCGCCCCCGACGCCAATCGTGATCCAAGGGCCTGGGCCGGGTCCGACGTGTTGAGTGAGCGGCCGTTCTGCTTTGACCCTGGCTGCGGCCTCGATCGCCGCGCTCCGCGCCTCGATTTCGGCGTCTAGCTCTGCGCGCCGGCGCGCCTCGATCGCAGCGCGCAAAACGTCAATTCGGCTCTCGACGTGCTCCCGGTCCGCCGATTTCGGGCGCGCTTCGAGATACCCCTCATATGCCTCGAGAGCGTCTTGGTCGCGCCGCATCCGGTCTGACACCGTAGCGATGTTGTAGAGAAGATCGGGACTGCCGGTGAGCTCGTAAGCGCGCTGAAAGCTCGTGAGCGCTGCGCTGAACTCGCCGTTTGCGTACGCGCGCGTGCCCACTCCAAACGCCTTCTTTGCTTCGGCGATTCGAGCTTCGCGTGACTGCGAGCTCTGTGCGCGGACGCCCGCGGCGGACATCAAGCACGAGAATGTAACTGCTAGAACAAGAAGGAAACGCATCTCTCCCCCGAGAGTAAGAACACGCACTAAACGCGCTCCTACAAGGTAGCAGCCCGAAAACGTGGAAGCTCACTCGTGGGTGATGCGCGGGGGGGAGTCCCTCGATATGCGGGTGTCACCCCGCCATTCGTCACCCGCGTGCGGGTAGTCGAGATTGTAATGCAGCCCACGACTCTCTTTGCGCGCGCCTGCGCAACGGATGATCAGCTCGGCCACGTCCGCGATGTTTCGCAGTTCCAACATGTCGCGATTGACCAAGTGTGCCCAGTAGTACTCACGAATCTCGTCCTGCAGCATGGCGATGCGGCGTGACGCTCGGCGCAAGCGGCGATCCGTACGAACGATCCCTACGTAGTTCCACATGAATCGGCGTATCTCGTCCCAGTTCTGAGACACCACGACGGCCTCGTCGCTCGGCACGGCCTTGCCGACGTCCCAGTCGGGCACCTCGGCTAGCTGCGTTTCGGACATCGCGGCCAGTGACTCTCGGGCCGCGACCGCGGTACGATGGCCGTACACCAAGCCCTCGAGAAGCGAGTTGGAGGCGAGGCGATTGGCGCCGTGAAGGCCCGTGCAGGTCACCTCGCCCACGGCCCAGAGGCCGGGAAGAGTCGCACAGCCGTTTTGGTCGACTACCACGCCGCCGCACATGTAGTGCGCCGCCGGGACCACGGGGATCGGATCCTTCGTAATATCGATCCCGAAGTGAAGGCACCGCGCGTGAATGTTCGGAAACCGCTCGCGGAGGAAGCCGGCCTCCTCGTGCGTCATGTCGAGGTACACGCAATCATCACCCCTCAGCTTCATTTCGTAGTCGATCGCACGAGCAACCACGTCGCGAGGAGCGAGGTCCTTCATCTCGTGATGGGACTCCATGAAGGCCTCGCCGCTTCGCAGCCGAAGGACACCGCCCTCCCCTCGCAGCGCCTCGCTGATGAGAAAGCTCTTGGCTTCGGGATGGAACAGGCACGTCGGGTGAAACTGAAAGAACTCCATGTTCGCGAGCTCGGCACCGGCCCGGTACGCCATCGCGATGCCGTCACCGGTCGCGACGTCGGGGTTCGACGTATAGAGGTACACCTTGCCCGCGCCTCCCGTGGCCAGAACCGTTGCGCGCGCCGGATAGGTTTTCACGCCTCCGGTCTTTTCATCGAGCACATAGGCGCCGACGACTCGGCGAGGCCCTCCAAACTTCGAGGCTTCCACGAGGTCGATGGCCATGTGGTCTTCCATGATCTCGATGTTGGGCGATGCGACCGCAGCTTGGAGGAGCACACGTTGGACCTCTTCGCCTGTGATGTCTCCCGCGTGAACGACGCGCCGGGCGCTGTGACCACCCTCTCTCGTGAGATCGAGCGAGAGTCCCTCCTCGCCTCGACTGAATTGAGCCCCGAGGTCCATCAGCTCCTTGATTCGTCCGGGGCCGTCACGCACGACCATCTCGACGACCTCGCGGTGCGAAAGCCCGCCGCCGGTGCCGATGGTGTCGTTCACGTGAGCCTCGAACGAATCGGCGGGGTCGAGCACCGCAGCGATACCGCCCTGTGCCCAACTGGTTGCGGAGTCGGCGCTGCCGCGCTTCGTGACCATCGTCACTCGGCCGTAGCGCGCCGCTTCGAGCGCGAAGCTCAACCCGGCTACTCCGCTACCCAGCACCAGGTAATCACATTCCGCTCGCATGGACGGGGCAGTCTAACAGGCGCCGCAGCAGTCTTGCAGGGGGTTTTCGCCAAACTCTAGAGTTCGAGCTCGCAGGCTGGCCGCGGACCCGAAGGCGGGGCGAAGTATTGGAAATAGCTCACGCGATAGCCTCCAAGCGTCTGCACCACGTGATCTCCGAGCTCGTACCCGGCAACCGATAGCTCTGGCTCGGCCTCGGGCAAAAAGGTAACCACGTCGAAGGCGCGCGGCCGAAAGAGCTCGACAATCGACCCAACCAAGCCGCCAAGGTGACCTCGAAAATCGTAGTTGGTTTCGAAGCTGACGTAGCTCCCGGTCTCTTCAGGAGTGACGTGAAAGACGTAGTACTCTTCGCCCTTCACCGCATTGAGGGAATATCCGGGCGGGTCGAAGACATGTTCAGATGTGGCGAACCCCGGAAGGATGGCAGCCATGCCCGACGACACCGCAAGCGAGGTGTCTTCCGGAGCGGGAGTGGTCGCGAACTGCTCGGCAACGTCCGCGTCGATCACGTGCATGAGCACTTCGAGAGTCGGATCGTTCTTCTCGGGGGTATACGGACGGGTGGTATGGAACATCTGAATGTAGCGCCCGTGCTCGTTACCGAAGCGAAGCGCCCGCCCAGGAAGCATCGTGTGAAGACGACGCGCGTCGTCGTAAAACGTGGTCGGTTGGTGTTCCGGGAAGTGCTCGCTCTTGCGCTCGTACACGAGGAACGCGATCGACTCTTTCGGAATCGACCGCAGGATCTCGGGGACGGCGTCGACCAAGGTGGTTTGACCACAAGTAATCAGGACGAACCAATCGTCGAACACGAAGAGGCTGGACTCCGACAGGAGGTACGCGTCGGAATGTTGGCTGCGGAGAACCGAGATGACCTTGGCGCCGGCAGCCTCGACGACGCGCCGCCATACCTCGTCTCCCAAAGAGCGCAGGGGCAGGAAGCCCGGAGTCACGACCACCTCCAGCTTCTTTTCGGGGCCTTCGAAAAAACTCGGCGTCGCCATCGAACGCCCCATCATGCGCAGAAGCGGCTGGAGCGCAAGCGCGAGGGGCCCATTTTGGCGTGACTCAGCACCCGGGGATACACTCCCGAACGATGGTTTCGCGGTTGTTGACGGTAGTGGGCGTGGCGGGCCTGATCGTGGGGACCGCAACGCCCGCTCGGGCGGACATTTATCGATGCAAGCGCCCCGACGGGACGCAGCACTACACGAACATCAGGGAACCGGGCCGCCGCTGCCAGCTTGTCGTGCGCGGCAGCAAGAAATCCCAGCCGAAGGCCAGCGGGCAGAAGAGGCGCTCGGGGACGAAGGCGCCGAGCGCCAGCCGCCACAAAGACCCGGCTCGCTACAGCCGCTACAACAGCCTGATCGGCGAAGCAGCGAGACTGTACCAACTCCCCGAGTCGTTCATTCGCGCGGTGATGCGCGTCGAGAGCGACTTCAACCCCACGGTGGTTAGCCGGGCGGGCGCGATGGGCCTGATGCAACTCATGCCGAGGACGGCGCGGTCGATGGGAGTGTCGGACCCTTTCGACGCGCGCCAGAACATCCACGGCGGCGCGCGCTTCCTTCGAATTCTCGCCAATCGATTCAAGGGCGACCTGGTGTTGACGGTGGCCGCATACAACGCGGGCCAAGGCGCTGTCGAGAAGTACAACGGCATCCCGCCGTACAAAGAGACGCAGCGCTACGTGCGCCGCGTCCTCAAGCACTACTACGCCTACCGCGCCGAAAGCACGCCCTAGCTCATGACTGCAACGCTCATCGTCGCCGCGCTCGTCGGATTGGCGGCGCCGGTCATCCGGGGGTGGATCTGGGGCGTTCCGTTCAGCCTCTTGTCGATCGGTGCAGTGTTGCGATCGTTCGTCGGGTCCACGTTGACCGTACTGGTGATCGGAATAGCCTCGTTCTTCGCACTCCGCGCGACGTCGATGCCTCAGGATCAGGTCAACCGAGTCGCCGCTTTGCTCGGCGGGGGCCTCGGGTTGGTCTTGTTGCTCAACTCGGCATGGAGGCTACGCCAAGTGCGCGGGCTCTCGATCCTCTGCCAGCGCCTACAGGAGGAAGACGCCCGGCCCACCGCGACCGCCGCGCTCGACCGGCTTCTCGACAAGGTGCGCCGCAAGGATGAACAGCGGTACATCGCTCTGGTGCTGATGGCGACTGGACCGCTCACGCAGGCCGGGATGTGGGGTGAGGCGCGCGAGCGTCTGCGCAGCCTGGACGACGAGGTGCTGTTGGAGCCGCAGGCGGTACTTCGCAACCAAGCCCTCGCTACATGCGAGCTCCAATTCGATGACGTCGATGCCGCGCAACGCGCGATCGATCACATCCAGCGGCCCACCGAGAGCTCAATCGAGGTGTGGTTGGTGGCGATGGAGGCTCTCTTGTTGGCTGTCCGGGGCAAAGCCGAACGAGCGCTCGCGCACCTCGGCAGGCAGGATGTGGAAGACCATCCCTCTCTTCGAGCCTCGCATCGCCTCGTGCATGCACACGTCCTCGCGGAGCGGGGCGACGCGGAGGCTGCGCTGGACGAGTTGCGCTCACTCCAACGGGAGGCGGGTCGATCAGGTCTCGAGCGTGTCATGCTGCCGCGCGGACCGGCGAGCCCTCTTGCAGAGCAACTGCTGCGGGAAGCTGATCAATCCGGCTGAAAGATCACCTGCTGCGTCGGGTCGTCGTCGTAGAACTGATGATAGCGGTCGAAGGTCACTGCGCCAAAGGTGTTGACGACGATCGCAAACACGGCGCAGCTCCAGAATACGACACCGAATCGACGTCGGCTAAGGGCGACGAGCACGAACAGGAGCGGCAGATAGTCGAGGGAAAACCGATAGCCGAACTGCACCCAGCCGGTGTTCTGGTAGAGCAGCGTGCAGAGCGCAGTAGGAAGGACCGCCGCCCATAGTGCAACGATGGTCGCGTCGGGCTTCTTCGGCCAAAGGCTCCACAACAGGTTCGGGCTCGTGAACCAGAGCGCCAACCCGTGGCGGGTAATGCGGACGAAAGGGTTCGATTGGAGGAGCCAAGGCAGAGAGAGAAAGAAAACGGTCAGGTTCCTCGGGAGATAGTGCGTACTAAATAGACCCCAGGTCTCGATCCTCGATCGCCAACGGATCTGCAAGAATCGATGCCCGAACTCGAACGGGTCACCGAAGCGGGCTGCGTTGTGCCACATCGCGATGGCGACGACGGCCGTGAGCGGAAGCGCAAACATGGCGAGCGTGCGGAGAGGCGCCTTCTTCGGAGCGATCGTCGCCTGAAGTACGAAGAACCCGGCCAGCAACAGGGTCGCCGGCCGGCATAGGAACGCAAGGCCGAGGACTAGGCCCGCTGCGACGGGACGACGGGCGCCGAAGGAGAACAGGAGATACAGACAGATCATCGCGGCCGCGACGACGTGGGCTGCAAACCACACGGTCCCCTGCACTGCGACGAAGTAGTAAATCGATCCGACCGCGAAAATCGTCGTGACGAGCAGATCGTCGCGTTGTGAACGCTCGCTTCGACCGGATACCCTGAGGAAGCGCAAGACGATGAAGAGGAGCATCGGCGCCAGGCCTGCAACGAGCACCCAGAAGAGCGCGTCTAGGGTGCCGAGCCCGAAGATCGCGACGACCGGCAAGAGTAGGACCGCAGGCAACGGAGGAAACGAGACATACCACCGGTAGCGCTCGACGTCGGGCCCTGAGAACGCATAGCGGCCGGCAGGGCAAGGCCCCTGCGCCACGGTGTCGAAGCAGGCCCAGTCGTTAGTGCCAGGCGGATCGCCCCCAATGTCGAGGCGGCCCTGGAGCCACGCGTGCGCCAGGTGCACGTAGTGGTTGTTCGGAGAGGGCTGGAGGAGACGCTGCGCTGAAGTCGCACAGTAAACGGCCGCACACAGGACGAAAATCCCAAGTGGAAGTGCCCACCGCCGCTCCCAAACCGACACCGCGGCAGCATAACCGGCCCCGGAGGCTATCCGAAGTTTGTCCACCTTGACGGGACGAAACCGACGCTCTAGATGATTTCGGTTCTACTGACTCTGGAGGTTTCGATGGGGTCCCCCACCCTCGACGCAGTGACTGAAGCCCTTCGCAACGTCGAAGATCCGATCTTTCAAAAGCCCCTGGGCGCTTTGGGAACGCTCGTCGACGTGCGCCTCGAAGAGGGCCGTGTGTCAGCGAAGGTCCGGGTGAGCTCGCCCTCCGAAGAGGTTCGGCAAACCATCCGGACGCGGGTCGAGGCGGCACTCGAGCCTCTCGGCGTCGAGTTCGTCGAGCTGGAACTCGAGATCAACGTGCCAACCCGCGAGGCGACCAGCGATGACCCGATCCCCGAGGTACGGAATGTCATCTTGGTGATGAGCGGCAAGGGCGGCGTCGGCAAGAGTACCGTGGCGACAAACCTCGCGCTGGCTCTACGGCGCCTGGGCACACGCGTGGGTCTGCTCGACGCCGACATCTACGGCCCTTCTCTGCCCACCATGATGGGTATCCAAGGGCAGCCGACTTCTAAAGACGGCAAACGGATTCAGCCACTGCAGCGCTTCGGTATCAAGCTGATGAGCATCGGCTTCCTGCTAGAAGATCCAAAGCAGGCGGTCGTGTGGCGAGGCCCGATGCTGCACGGCGCACTCCAGCAGTTCGTGAGTGACGTGGACTGGGGCGCCCTCGATTACCTCATCATCGACTCGCCCCCGGGCACGGGCGACGTGGCGCTGACGCTGGCGCAGAAGCTCGAGATCACGGGCGCTATCATCGTCACGACGCCACAAGAAGTGGCCCTTCAAGACGTCTACAAGTCCGTATCAATGTGCGGGAAGCTCAACATCCCGATCCTCGGGGTCGTCGAAAACATGAGCCATTTCATCGATAGTGCAGGCGTCAAGCACGAGCTCTTTGGCAGCGGGGGCGGCGAGAAGATCGCCGAGTTCGCCGAGGCCCCGTTGTTCGGGCAGGTGCCCATCGACGCCCAGGTGCGGGAATGGGGCGATCAGGGCACCCCGATCGTTCAGGCCGCCCCGGCTTCTGCCGCCGCCCAAGCTTTTGCGGGGGTCGCCGCCGCTCTCGCCGAGCGGATCGCCAAGGAGCACTTCGAGCGCGGCGGGGGCGAAGCAGCGCCCGAGGGCGAAGGTCCCAAGAGGCTCCGCGTCCTCCGCTGAGCTATAAGCGGCCTGTGGACCTCTTTGAGCGACAAGCGGAAATCAGCTCCCCGCTCGCCGATCGGATGCGGCCGAACCGGCTCGAAGACGTAGTCGGACAAGCGCACTTGCTCGGGGACGGACACATCCTGGCCCGGGCAGTCCGCGCCGACCGCATTCCGTCGATGATCCTTTGGGGGCCACCCGGGACGGGCAAGACCACGCTCGCCCATGTCATCGCACACGAGACGAGCTCGATCTTCGTTGCGTTCAGCGCGGTGCTCGGCGGCGTCCCAGAGCTTCGCAAGATCATCGCCGCCGCCAAGGAACAGAAGAACTACTACGGGAAGAAGACGATTCTGTTCGTCGACGAGATCCACCGGTTCAACAAGGCGCAGCAGGATGCGCTCCTTCCCCACGTCGAGAACGGCACCGTCACGTTGATCGGCGCAACTACGGAAAATCCTTCCTTCGCGGTCAACTCCGCCTTGCTGTCCCGCACGCGCGTGTTCGACCTCAAGCCCATCGAGGCCGGAGACCTGCGCACACTGCTCGAACGGGCACTCTCGGATGACACTCGTGGGCTCGGACACGTCCCTCACACGGTCGACGACGATGCGCTCGCGGCGATTTCGCAGAATGCGCGGGGCGACGCGCGGCGCGCCCTGTCGGCGCTCGAGCTGGCCAGCGACTTTGCCCAGTCTGCGGGCGTCGAGGCGCTGACGGTCGCAATCGTTCAAGAAGCGCTCGCGACCCAGACACTGCTCTACGACAAGTCCGGTGAAGAGCACTACAACGTCATCAGCGCGTTCATCAAGTCGATGCGCGGCAGCGACCCCGATGCGGCAGTCTATTGGCTGATGCGAATGCTCGAAGCCGGCGAGGACCCCCTTTTCGTGCTTCGAAGGATGCTGATTTTCGCAAGCGAGGATATCGGCAATGCCGACCCGCGAGCGCTCGAGGTCACGGTCAGCGCGGACGCAGCATTTCGGCGGCTCGGAATGCCCGAAGGCATCTTCCCGATCGCGCAGTGCTGTACGTACCTCGCCAGCGCGCCGAAGAGTGATGCGAGCTACAAGGCATGGAAGATGGCCCAGTCCGACGTGCGCGAGCACGGAGCGCTCCCGGTGCCGCTCAAGCTCCGCAATGCCCCGACCGAGGCCATGAAGTCGTGGGGCTACGGAGAGGGCTATCGCTCCCCGCACGACGAGAGCGGCTTCAGTCCGGGGGAAACCTACCTTCCCGACGAACTCGTCGACCGCAGATACTATCGTCCAACGGACCACGGCTTCGAGGCGCGGATTCGCGAGCGCCTCAGCGAGCTCCGAGCGACGCCTAAGGGGAAGGGGGGCGGGTCGGACGGGCCTGACGGAGAAAGACCCTGAAGATGGCCGCGCCTCGTTCGCCGTCAGCCTCGATCGTACCACCCACGCCGTCGAGCACGACGGCCGCAGCAAAGAGGCCGGCGAACCGGCTGTATCGCCCATCCAAGCGACCCTTCAACGCGTTCTGCCCCTCGAGCGTGAACGCTAGTTGCCGAAGCTCCGGAGCGATCGCCTCCCCCGCGTCCTGCACTTCGATCACGACGTGACCGCCCCGCTCGCACAGGCGAACCGTTGCGCGCGGATCGGCGACGTGGGCCCGCGTATTGTGGAGGAGAAGATCGACGACCTCGACGGCCACTTGTGCGCCCTGGGCATAGAGCTGATCGCCTTTGGCGATCTCGATCGTCACCGGCACCGGCGTATCCACCCGCTCGAGTCGCTCCAAGAACACGCCTGCATCGCCATTGGCCGCCTCGAGCGGGACGTGCCCCGTGAACCAACGGCTGATCCACGCAAGCATGTCGAGGCCTCGGCGCAGTTCCCCGACGGCGAGCTTCACGTCTTGCAGAGCTTCGACCGAATCGTTGTCGACGAAACCAACCTCTTGCAGAAAGTCCGCGTTCGCGGTGATGGTCGCCGCCGGATTGCGAAAGTCATGCACGAGTAGGCCCAAGACCTCCCCCATCTGGTCCGCATTGATCACGTCCGGCTTCGCCACGCCATCTCCCTACCACGGGGCATAACTCAAGGGAAGAACAGCACGTCGTCCTCGCCGTGCTCATCGATCAGCGCTGCGATGTACGAGAGAATCGCGGCCCGGCGGTCCAAGACGTCCGCGATTTGCGCGGCGCTCAAGAGAGGCTCCGCCTCGTGGCTCGGGTCTCGGGCGAGCTCGGCTCGGATCGACCCTTCGTCGAGGACCTCCAAGTGGCGAACCATGTCTTTGGAAAACCGCTCTGTCCGCGTCAGTCCATCGAGCAGCCTCTCATACCGGCGCTCCAGCAACGGCGTCGAGAACGAGCGATCGTTGTCACGGAGAAATGCGCGCTGTTGCTTCGAGCCGGTTGGCAGATTGCCACCACTGAATCGATCCCAATTCCCGATCAGGAAGTCGAACACGACCATCGTCGAGAGGTCTCGCGCCAGCGCAGCTTTGCGCTTTGGGATCGCCCCATCCTGCAGCCAGCTCTGCCACTTTGCTTTGTTCTCGAGACCGACCGACCTCAGGCCCTTGACCCAATAGACCGCGGCGCCGGGAGCCGACCCGTCCTCGTCCCACAGCACGGCTCGCCGGATCGAGCCCCGCCGCTCGAGCATGTCGTCGTGGAATCGCTCGCGGATCTCGTTCCACGTGGCCCGGCGGTACACTGCCGGCGGTACGTTATCGAGACCGAGCAGCCGGCCAATACGATAGGCGGCGATCTCGTGTTGATAGCCGCGCTGAATCTCGTGGCTCCGGACTCTCAAGGCAGCGGTCACGCGCGCTACGGTTCGCATCCGCAACACGACGGAGCTGTGGCCAACCGGCTTGAAGCTCCGCGACTCCGCAGACGCGATGACCTCGAGGATCTCATCTTGTTGGACGTCCGTGCCAACGAACCGGGGCACCGGTTCGAGCTCGGCGCTGGCCACAGAGCCCAGCCAACCGGCAACAACTGCCGCCAGAACGAAGCTAGCGGACGCCCGCGAAAAGATTCTTGGCAATGACCATCCGTTGGATTTGGGAGGTTCCCTCGTAGATTTGAAGGATCTTCGCGTCGCGCATCAGCTTCTCGACTGGGTAGTCCGTGATGTAGCCGTTGCCGCCGAAGACCTGCACCGCGTCGGTGGCTACTTGCATGGCGCTGTCGGCGCCGAAGGCCTTGCTGTACGAAGCGACCAGCGAGTTCGTTCCGCCCTGGTCGATCTGCCAGGCCGCTTTGTGCACCAGGAGACGGGTCGCCTCGTACTTGATGCCCATCTCCGCGATCATCGCCTGTACCATTTGATGCTCCGCAATCGGCACGCCGAACGTCTTGCGTTCGAGCGCATAGGCGATCGACTCCTCGAGGGCGCGGCGCATCAGGCCACACGCTCCGGCCCCAATGTCCGGGCGGGTGCGGTCGAACGTCTGCATCGCCAGCTTGAAACCGTGCCCTTCCTCGGCGAGCACGTTGTCCGCCGAGACGCGGACGTCATCGAAGTTGACCACGGCCGTATTGCTCGCCCGCTGGCCGAGCTTGTCTTCGGTCTTTCCAACGCTGACGCCCTTCGCGTCGCGGTCGATCACAAACCCCATGATCCCGCTATGGCGAAGCGACGGATCGACGGTGGCGAACACGATGTACCAGCTGGCCCAGGCGGCGTTGGTGATGAAACACTTCGAGCCGCTGATGATCCAGTCGTTGCCGTCCTTGCGGCACCGCGTCTGAATCGCCGCCGCATCGCTTCCGGCTCCCGGCTCGGTCAGTGCGTACGCGGCAAACACCGGCTCCGATGTGAGCCACCCAAGATACTTCTTTTTTTGCGCGTCGTTGCCCGCAATGAGAATCGGCGTCGCCGCCAGCGCGTTGGCCGTCATGCTCGTTTGGATGCCCGTGCAACCGAAGGCCAGTTCTTCTGTCACGAGAACATGGTCGACCTCCCCGAGGCCCGCTCCGCCGTACTCCTCGGGGATGTTCGGCGCGACCAAGCCAAGCTCCCACGCCTCTTTGAATACCTCCATGGGGAACTCGTGGGTCTTGTCCGCCTCACCGGCGATGGGAACGATCTTCTCGCGAGTGAAACGGCGGGTCTCGTCGACAAGGGTCCTTTGTTCGGGAGTCAGCTCGAAATCCAGCATGTCGCTACCTCCTGATCAACGGCGCCGTTCGTGTTCGCGGCGCTCGAGCTCGGCCCTCACCGCCCGGGCTCCCATGCGAAACCCGAGCGCAAAGCCGATCAACAGGATACCCGGAATGTAGATGATGTGGGCGATGGACGGCATTACCCGCCCTCGGAAGCTCGAATCTGCGTACTAAGCCGTTCGAGCTCTTCGGCCGTCTGGCGTTGTACGCCCCGTATTCGCATCAAGAACAGGAACAAGAGCGCCCACACGATCGCATAGGCGGCCAGCAAAAGCGGCCCCCCCGGGATGCTCTCCGCTTCGGGCCCGCGGACACCGACGAACTGCGTTGCCCTCTCCTCCGCAGCGTCTTCCTGCGTTTCGGAGGCCGTGGTATCCGGCTCGGGCGACGCGTCTGCCAGAGCCACGGGCGTAAGGAGTATCGTGCATCCCAGCACGAGCGCGGCGGTCAGAGTTCGCATGAACATTTCCTTCATCGGTGCATCAACTCGAGTCGTAGTCGGGCGGATTCCTCGCGTTGCCGCTCCACGGATGCGCGCGCCCAAATCAAGAGCACGGCCAACCCGGTAAACGCAATGAAGCTGAGCCCGAGCGCCCAGTACATCTCGGACTCGAGGCCTCCGCCTTTACCCGTGATGACGGTGGGGTGAACGCCGCGCCAACGCTGAACGCTGAAGTGAATCAATGGCAGGTCCACCAGCCCGAAGAGCGCCAAGCCAGCCGCGAATCGCTTTTCGACGTCGCCGGCATCGCCCATCGACCGAAGCGCGAGGTAGGCGGCGAAGATCATGCCGGCGAGAAGCGTCGTCGTGAGCCGCGGGTCCCACGTCCACCAAACGCCCCATGCCTTGCGGGCCCAAAGGGGCCCCGTCAGCAACACGATCAGACAAAACAGCGTTCCGACCTCGGCGCCGGCAACCCCAAGTGCATCCCACTTCGGGTCGCGTTTGAGCAGATACCCCGCGCTACCCACCGCGGACACACCGAAGCCGAGGTACATCGCGTAGGCGCTCGGAACGTGGAAGTAGAAGATCTTCTGAACGATGCCCATCTGCTGTTCGACAGGGGCGACGACGAAGATCGTGTAGAGCGTCACCGCGAACAGCGCCAGGGTTGAGAACAACACCAGCGACCACACGGTCGAACTGCCAGACTGACGTGTAGGGCTCATCATCGCGCTCGCCGGAACGCTAGCATGCAGTCGCGGAGGCGTCAGCCTCCGCCGTGCCTGAATTCGGCGATTAAACGCCGTCGGTTTGCCGCCGTTCCTGGTCGCCGCTAAAGACGCCGCTCATGGATTTGCTCGACCGGCGGTTCCTTTTCGTAGTTGGCAAAGGTGGCGTCGGGAAGACAACCGTGGCGACTGGGCTGGCTCTTGCGGCAAGCCGCCGCGACAAGAAGGTGCTGCTCGCTCTCGTGAACTGCAAGGAGCGCGTGAGCCAGCTCCTCGATACCGAGCCGATCGGGCCTGAGATCGTCTCCGTTCGGGAGAACCTCGACGTCGTCAACATGACGCCCGACGCGGCGCTGGAAGAATACGGGCTGATGATCCTGAAGGTGAAAGCCGTCTTCAACGCGGTCTTCAAGAACCGCTTGGTGCGGGCATTTCTGAAGGGGACGCCCGGGCTCGAAGCCTGGTCGATGCTTGGAAAGGCGTTCTACCACGCGTGCCCGGCCAAGGGAGAGCCGGGCTACGACCTGGTGATCGTCGATGCCCCGTCCACCGGCCACGCGCTCGACATGCTCCGCGTGCCGTTCGTTATCGAGAACGTGGCGCCCCCTGGCCTCCTGAGGCGAGACGCTTCACGCGCCGCCGCCATGTTCCGTGACCCGGAACAAGCCGGCGCGGTTCTGGTCACGCTGCCCGAGTACATGCCAACGAGCGAAACGATCGAGCTCTCGAATGCCCTGACGAACGAGCTGGAGATTCCCGTGCTGCATCTGGTCATCAACCGTGTGCTGAATGTGCTCTTCACCGAGAAGGAACGGCCTGTGCTCGAAGGCCTGCCCGCGGAGGTCTCCGAAGACAGCGACATCCGCGGGCTGACCGTGGCCGGCAAGCGGCGCGCCCTTCGCGAGACGGTTCAGGCGAGGGCCGTCCAACGGGTGTGTGGCCACATCGACGCGCCGTGCAGCGAGCTACCCTACTACAACGGCCTCGAAAACGACACGGCTGCGATCGAGGCACTGAGCGAAGCGCTCCTCGTCACCGTTTGATCGCTTGCAGCCGGTCGACAATCCAGTAGCTTGCCAGGCGAGGTCATCATGCCCGGCTCGGCTACGTCAGGTCTCTCCTTTCAACCACCACTGATCTTCGAGCAGGGCTCGCCCAACCGTCATGGGGCGTCTCTGTTGCCCGACGATCTACCCGAAGTCGACGCGAAGAGCGCGTTCGGGGAAATGGCGCGCGAGGCCCCTCCCATGTTGCCAGAGGTGTCCGAGCCCGAAGCCGTCCGCCACTATGTTCGATTGAGTCAGCAAAACTTCGCGATCGACACGGGCATGTACCCGCTCGGGTCTTGCACGATGAAGTACAACCCCAAGGTCAACGAGTGGGCCGCGCGGTTGGCCGGGTTCGCAGACCTCCACCCCTACATGCCGGACGAGCTGGTCCAAGGCGCTCTCGAACTGATGTGGCGGCTTGAGCGGGGGCTCGCCGAGGTGTGCGGCATGGATCGCGTCTCGTTGCACCCGGCCGCCGGAGCGCAGGGCGAGCTCGCCGGATTGATGATGATCCGGGCTTACCACCAGGCCCAGGGGCGAGACCCGAAGAAGGTGCTGATCCCTGACACGGCGCACGGCACCAATCCCGCATCGTGTGCACTCAACGGCCTGCAGGCGGTACCCTTCCCCGTCGGAGAAAACGGCATTGTCACTGCCGAGGCCCTCCAGCCGTTCGTCGACGACGACGTAGCGGCGATCATGGCGACCAACCCGAACACCGTCGGGCTCTTCGAAACCCACATGCCGGCCATCGCCGAGCTGATTCACAGCAAGGGCGCCCTCGTCTACGGCGATGGCGCCAATCTCAACGCGTTGATGGGCAAGGCAAGGCCCGGCGATTTCGGGATCGACGTGATGCAGCTCAACCTGCACAAAACGTTCACGACTCCGCACGGCGGTGGCGGACCTGGCTGCGGCCCGGTTGGGTACAAGGCACTTCTCGACCCGTACGCGCCGGTCCCGGTCGTCGAGGAGCAAGATGGGGGCTTCGTCCTCGACTACGACGGCCGCCCTGCATCCATTGGGAGGCTGCGGTCCTTCCAAGGCAACTTCGGAATGATGGTGCGCGCCTACGCCTATCTGCGGGAAATGGGCGCCGAAGGCCTCAGGCGAGCCACCGAGCTGGCGGTGCTCAACGCCAACTACCTCCGGGTCTGCCTCGGCGAGCTCTGGCACGTGCCCTACGATTCGATCTGCATGCACGAAGTGGTGATCAGCGATCGCCACCTCAAGCCGTCGGGCGTCACCACGATGGACGTGGCCAAGCGGCTAATGGACTACGGCTTCCACCCGCCAACGGTGTACTTCCCGCTCGTCGTCAAAGGCGCGATGCTGATCGAGCCCACCGAAACCGAAAGCGTTCAGACCCTCGACGAGTTCGTGGACGTCATGAAGACGATCAGCGACGAGGCAACGAAGGATCCCGACTTCGTGAAAGCCGCGCCGCACTCTACACGTTTGCGTCGGCTGGACGAGACGCGGGCTGCTCGGCAGCCTGTGCTGCGTTGGACAGCTCCCGAAACACCCCCCGAACCATCGTCTGCTTCTGGTGAAACGGCAGAAACGCAGCCTTGAAGCCGTTGATGATGATGCGGTGAATGTCGTCGCGGTCCAACCCCATCTGGGTGTGGCAGAGCCAGAGCTCCCGTGAAACAGTCGTGTCGGTGATCAGCCGGTTGTCGGTGTTAACCGTCACCCGCAACCCGAGGTCGTGGTAGAGCTTGAGAGGGTGCGAACGAAGATCCTTCACTACGCCTGTCTGCACGTTCGAAGACGGGCAACACTCGAGCGCGATGCGGTGATCGTTGACGTAGTGCAACAGGTCGCCATCTTCCCGTAGACGACAACCGTGACCGACCCGGTGCGCGCCGCACACGTGGATCGCCTGGTGAATCGACGCAGGGCCGTATGCCTCACCGGCGTGGATGGTCACCGCAATGTTGTTGTCGCGGACGAGCTTGAACGCGCGAAGGTGATGCTTGGCCGGATGGTCATACTCAGCGCCCGCAAGATCGAACGCCACCACACCGCGGTTCTTGTAAGCCACCGCCAGTTGCGCCATTTCGAAGGACGATTCGGGCGAGATGTTCCGAATGCCGCAGAGGATGACGTTGGCAACGACGCCGTGATCTTTCTGCGCATCCCAAAGCCCCGTAAGCACGGCTTCGACGACGGTCGTGAGCCGAAGACCTCCGCGCGTATGGAGCATCGGCGAGTAGCGAACCTCCATGTAGCGAACGTTCTCGGCAGCGGCATCCTCGCTGAGCTCATATGCAATCCGGTAGAGCGCCTCAGCGGTCTGCAAGACTTTGAGCGTGGTATCGAACGCTTTAAGGTAGTCGACCAGCGACGCGGCGATCTCCCCGCAGTGGAGCGCACGGCCAAGAGCCTCGGGCGTGTCTGCTGGCAACTGGATGCTCTGCTCGTCTGCGATCTCAAGCATGGTCGACAGTCGCAGCGAGCCGTCTAGATGGACGTGGAGGTCGGTCTTGGGTAGTCGCTGGATGTCGGAGAGCGTCAGCTCCATCTCTTCCATTGTACCCGGTTAACGCGCAACCTCGAAACGGACCAAAACCTCAATGACTTCGTCGAGACGCTTGGCGGCGACGCTCACCCGCGTGGGCATGCCGCCGTTGAGCCCGAGGGCGCTCACCAAGTCGATGCCGCTGTCGAAGCGCGCCGCTACGGTCACGGTGGTTTCGTCATGCACCAACGAGATCGGTGCCAAGCGCTGACCGATCAACAAGAGTTCGGTCTTGTCGTACGGCCCATCCCGCCGCCGGGCATCGCAAATCGCGAGCTCACCGCGAACCTCGTACTTGGCCGAGAGGCGCTTGGCCTCTCGCTCCATCGCGTGTAGCGCTTCGGCCGCCGCCTGGAAGTCACGGTACATTGCCGCATCGCGCGCGCCGTCCGCGAGGTAGCGCACGATCAAGCCGCGAAGGGCTTCATCGCGTGGCCTGGCGCGCAGCGCCCGATCGAGAACCCGGGCGCGCTCGCTCGGCTCACCCAACCTCGTGTCGATGGCCCGGGCATCGGCATCGGCCCCCTCGTAGGGCTCGACCCCATCGCGAATCCACTTGGCCGCCGAGCAAAGGCCGTCGAAATCCAAGTGGCAGCAAATCGTGTCGACGGGACCTGCGGCAGCAACCCGCTCCGGGGTAACCATCTCTGGGCAGGCGCCGTGCTGCGCCTTGGTTCTGAGGACGAAACGGGGGTCGTCCGTGTAGTCGGGATGACGATCGTGGTCATGATGGTCGACCCACATCGCCAGCCGCGGACCCAGACCCTCGATGAATGGAAGGGTAGTCTTCTCGAAGCTCGCCCCTCCTGCATTGGCCGCAAACGCGACATCCAGCACGACCACACGCCCGGGAAGGCTGTCTGGCTTGGGCAGCTTACGGGGCGTTCCGTAGGCCAAATGCGGGAAAGCACCCACGTCCTGAGCATGTGGCCAGCCCCCGTCCCGCGCAACTCGCCGATGGTTGGATCGGTTTTTCCCAAACCGATGCCGCGACGAAACAACCTGGAAACGGAAGCCAGCCATAGATCCCCTCGTGCCGCCGCCGAGGGTGCGCTGCGGCCATGACTAAGAGGTACAAGATCATGGAAGAACAACTTTCGGAACTGACAACGTATGCCAACGCCTTGTGGGTTCTCGTTAGCGCGGCACTCGTTTTCTTCATGCATGCAGGCTTCGCTCTCGTGGAGAGCGGCTTCTGTCGCAGGAAAAACGCGGTTATGGTGCTGATGAAGAACTTCGGCGTCGTCGCGATTTCATCGCTCGCCTTCTACTTGGTGGGCTATGGCGTGATGTTTGGCGAAGGAAATGCCTTCATGGGGCTCGCGAGCTTCTTCCCGAACAACGGGGGAGCGGACGCGGACCTGCCTCCATACGTCTTCCTGTTCTTCCAGCTGGTCTTCGCCGCGACCGCCTGCACCATCGTGTCGGGCGCCATCGCCGAGCGTGGCCGGCTCCTGACGTTCTTCCTCTTCACGGCACTCGCCACCATGATCATCTATCCGGTGGTCGGTCACTGGGTCTGGGGCGGCGGCTGGCTCTCTGAAAAGGGCTTCGTCGACTTCGCAGGCAGCACCGTGGTTCACGGCGTCGGCGGCGGCATGGCCCTCGCAGGCGCGCTCATCATCGGCCCACGCCTCGGCAAGTACCTGCCCGATGGCTCGATCAAGCCGATGCCCGCCCACAACTTCCCGCTCGCCGCACTCGGTGTGCTCATCCTTTGGCTCGGTTGGTTCGGCTTCAATGGCGGCTCGGAGCTCGCCATTGACGCCGAGGTCGGCCGTATCGTCCTGGTGACCAACCTCGCGGCTTCGGCCGGCTTCATCGCCGGGCTGATCTGGATCAAGGTCCGCAGCGGACTCCTCGACCTCTCGATGGCCTTGAACGGCGCGCTCGCCGGCCTCGTGGGCATCACCGCCGGTTGCTACAACATCACCGGTGGCTGGTCGATCATCGTCGGCCTGGTCGCCGGCATGCTCTGTGTCGAAGGCGTTCTGCTCATCGACAAGATGAAGATTGACGATCCCGTCGGTGCGATCACCGTGCACGGCGTCTGTGGCATCTTCGGCACGCTCGCGGTGGGCCTCGTCGGTTACGGGAACGCAGCCACGGGCGAAGAGCCCATGGGCCTTCTCGTCGGTGGCGGCGCTGCGCAGCTCGGCATTCAGGCCATGGGCGCCTTCGCAGGCGTTGGGTTCGCCTTTGGCGTCGGGTCCGTCCTTTGGCTTGCGATGAAATTCATCGTGCCCGGTGGCGTCCGCGTCTCCGAGGCTCACGAGCTAGAGGGTCTCGACATCTCCGAATGCGGCGTCGAAGCCTACAACGAGGAGCTCAAGGGCTTCCATGCTGGGGCAGCGGCCGCGGAGTAGTGAGTTCGAGGAGAGGGGTGGGACGGCTCCCCGGTCTGTCTCGCCTCTCTTCTCTTCCCTTTTTTGAATGTCGGAGTTTTGGATAACGAGTTTGGGCGTGGGGACACGCCGGGAGCGGAGGTTGTGATGAGGAAGTTGTTTTTTCTGGCGGTGATGTGCAGTTTGGCATTCCCCGCAATGGCCCTTGCGCAGGATGACGCAGAGGCACCCGCGGAGGCCGAACCGGTCGCGGTCGAGGAAACCGAAGCGGAGGAGCCCGCCGAAGCGGAGGAGCCCGCCGAAGAAGAGATGCCGGAGGCGCCGAAGGTGGCTGCGGACGACATGGGCGAGGAGTACGCCGGTGAGGAGCCTGCGGAGGGCGAGCAGCCATGGCTGGACGGTCTGTCCTGGCAGTTGATGGCCAGCGCCTTTTACCGCATCGGTGGGTACACCAATGATGGTGTGCTTGCCGGCACCTACAACACGCTCGGCTACCCCTACACGAACTACCATGGCTTCGGTCTGGCCTTTGCCGGTGGCGACGTGATGTACGCGGGCGAGAAGTTCGCCGTCCGCCTGGATCTGCGCTGGGGCACGGGGGCGCCACTCTTGTCGCCCATCGCACCGGTCAAGCAGGGATACGTCTCTTGGATGCCGACCGAGAAGCTCAACATCGACGTTGGTTTCTTCGACACCATCTACGGTGCCGAGGTCGTGGATGAGTGGAACAACGCGAACTACACGCGTGGCGCGCTCTACTTCCTTCGCCAGCCGTTCAACCACGCGGGCCTGCGCATGGGCGCCGAGCTCGGTGAAATCGTGGGATTCACGGCGATGGTCACCAACGGCGGCGTCTACGGCGGAACTCCAATCGACGACAACGAGACACCGGCGCTCGGCTGGCAGTTCGGCTTCAGCCCGGACGGTCATAACAGCGTTCGACGTCGTGGTCTCCGCGAGGGCACCCGTGACGTCGGTCTGTTCATCGGCGGCAACCACGCCGCGAGCGGGCTGAATGGCAACAAGGACTGGGTCAGCTTCTTCGATGTCGTGCTCGCCATGGGCTTCGACTGGTTCCACTTCGTGTACAACGGCGACTTCTACCTCGACGGCAACAACACCAATGCGGCCGGGGAGAAGGCGGCGGACTTCCAGTACGGTAATAGCCTCGCGTTGATCTTCGACGTAGCGGATCAGTGGTCGATCGGCGCTCGCGGCGAGCACCTGAGCGGCAACGACCTCTTCCGGGAGACCACGACCGACTTCGGCGGCCTTGCCACTGGAACGCTCACTGTTCGCTACATGCCGGTCGAGTACCTGGTGATCAGCCTCGAGGGTCGAGGCGAGTGGGCCACGCGAGACATGTACTACTCGCGGTCCGCGCTCACCGATGCGATGACCGGCGATCTCATCGCGAACAAGAAGCAGAACTACGCTGCGATTCTGGGTGTGACGGCGCATATCGGGAACTAATCTAACTTAGGCACAACTGACAAAAGGCCGGCTCGGCAGAGCCGGCCTTTTGTCCTTAAACAGTTGCCGGCCGGCGTTCACGCTGACGCTGACGCTGACGCTGACGCTGACGCTGGCACTGGCACTGTAGACTTTCCTGGAATTTGTGGACACCGAAGAAGGCGCAACAATGCGCTGGGAGGCGTCCATGGAGAAACGGAAACGAAGGAAGTTCACCGACGAGTTCAAGCGAGAGGCGGTCCGCCTGGTGAAGCAGGGGGACGGCAACGCGAGCCAAGTGGCCCGCGACCTCGACGTGACCTTGTCCTCGCTTCGCAAGTGGGTGAAGGAAGCCGATATCGAGCAGGGCAAGGGTCCTCCTGAAGCCCTGAGCAAGGCGGAGCGAGAAGAGCTCCGCAAGCTGCGGCGTCGGGTGCGTACCCTCGAAGAGGAGCGCGAGATTTTGAAAAAAGCGACGGCCTTCTTCGCGAAGGAAAGCAAATGAGGTTTGCTTTCATCGACGCGGAGAAGGCGCATCATTCGGTCCGGACGATGTGCCGCGTGCTCACGGTCTCGCCGAGCGGGTACTACGCGTACCTGCGGCGTGGGCCGAGCCGTCGAAAGCAACAAGACGATGTGCTGAAGGTGCGCATCACCGCGATTCACGAGCGCAGTGGTGGCACGTACGGAAGCCCGCGTGTCTACAAGCAGCTTGGGCACGAGGACTTCGAGGTGGGCCGCGACCGCGTGGCCCGTTTGATGCGGGAATTGCAGCGCTATGGCACGCCCAAACGGCGCTACCGGTGCACAACCGACAGCGACCACGATGCCCCGGTCGCGCCCAATCTGTTGCAGCGCGATTTCGAAGCGCAGCACCCCAATCAGCGGTGGGTGACCGACATCACCTACGTGTGGACCTCGCAGAGCTGGATGTATCTGGCGGTCGTGATGGACTTGTTTTCGCGGCGTGTCGTCGGCTGGGCGATGAGACCGCATCTTCAAGCCGAGCTCGCGCTCGAGGCCCTACGCATGGCCCTAGGGCGTCGTATGCCCGAGCCCGGGCTCGTCCATCACTCGGACCGCGGCGTGCAGTACGCGGCGCACGCCTACCAGAACGTGCTCTACCAGCACGGCATCGTCTGCTCGATGAGCCGCAAAGCAGACTGCTGGGACAACGCCGTCGCCGAGAGCTTCTTTGCTCGGCTCAAGACCGAGCTCCTTCACCGACAGAGCTGGCGGACCGGACGCGCCGTCAAGGACGCCGTCGCCCGCTACATCGAGGGCTGGTACAACCCGCACCGCCTTCACTCTTCGCTCGGCTACCTCAGCCCCAACCACTTCGAACAAAGGTATTTTCTCAACCAGGCTCAGGCCGCGTAATCAACCCGTCCACTTTTTCCAGGGAAGATCACTGGCGCTGGCGCTGGCGGGGCCTAGATGACGTCGACCTTCCCGTCAATGTGTGGGGCCTCGGGGGTGAGTCGGTTGCCTTCTGGGTTGATGCCTAGGTGGCACGTGTTGCAATCGAACTCGGAGTGGAAGAGCGGTGGGTTCAGATGGCAGGAGTTACAGTGCAGGTTGAGGCCCTCTTCGTCCCAGGCAACCTCCGGCCTCAGGCCGCCTCGGACGTGGCATGTGGTGGCGCAATCACGGGTTTCGAAGTCGTATGTGCCGTCGGGGCCCCATGGAGGCTCGAACTCCACATCGACCTCACCGTTGGCGTGGCGACCGTCGAGCATCGTGAAGTCTTCACCATAGTGGCAGGCCTGGCACTCGAGGCCGCTGGGGTTGTTCGCCGACGACTCGGCATGAGGCTCGTGCGCGTAGCCCGCGGGAGGGCCGCGGAAGTAGCACTGGTCTCTCGGCGGATAAGCACGCTCTCCATCGCCGTGACAGGTCCCGCAGGACATCACGCCGCCGGGGAGACTGTGGCAGTCGGTACAATCAGTGGCGTCCGGCGGGGGGTTGAGTACCTCCTCACCAGGTGGGGGTGAACCCTGGTGACACAGGCCGCATGCATCGGACCGCGTCGAATCGATGAGCGGTTGCCAGTCGGTGTCTCTGAGATAGGTGCCATGCCAGTCATCGGCGCGCGGATCGGTCCACTGACTGGGGTGGGTGCTCCGATGCGCAGGAAACGCACCGTCGGTCACCCAGGTCGTCAGCCCGCGAGCCTGTTCGTCATCGAGCAGGTCCGCATGATCGGGACGTTCCAAGACGGCCAAGATCGGCGCGGTCGGGTCGGACGGCAGCGTCGCGGGCTGCCCCTCCGGATCCGGAATGCACCGAATCGTCTGGAAGTAGTCCTCGAGTCGATAATCGGCTTCCGCCGACGGGCCGCTGTGGCATTCGACGCAGCTCTCGTCGAGAATCGGTTCCACATCGGCAAACACGACTGGCGGGTCCTCCCGATCGCGCGCCTCGTGACAGCCGGCGAGCACGACGGCTACGAGCGACAAGGCCACGGTGCACCGGGGGCAGAGCATCGGGACGATAATAGGCATACGTAGCGCGCCTTCAAGTCTCTAGCCGTTAGCTCAGAGACAGGTGGGAGGGTTGGGGTCGCGGCCAGGAGGCGGCGGGTTCAGGTTCGGACAGTCACCCAGGTTAATGATGGAATCCCACAGGAGCTGCTGGATGTAGGTTCCGTTGTGGATGTAGCTAGCTGGGTCCTTCTCAGCCACGACGTAGTTGTACGCCGCTCTGAGCAACGTCCTGTCGAAGTCCCTATACCGGTTGTCGAAGTTGGATCCCATCCCGTTGTCGTGGAACCAGTAGGGGTAGTCGCTGCCCACGTACGTGATCGGGGAATCGACACCCAGCCCGCCGTCCGCCGCGTAGTCCTGGATTGCGGCGAGCAGCTGGCCCTTCAAGCGCCCGATGGCGAAGAAGTTGGTTTGCGGCGCGGTGCTCAAGTCTCGGAAGCGGGGTCCGCCGGAGTGGCACAAGGTGCAGTCGTCGACCTCCTGCGGCAGGAAGGTGTGCTTCGCTGGCGTGTCGGTGTTTGAGTTCATGTGGCACCCCAGGCAGTCGGTCAGGTCGCGCCCCATGGAGTCGTGGAGGCCCACGAACGTGTTACGGCCGCGATAGGTCTCCCCGGCGTACTGGTACCCGCCGTTTGCCTCGCTACCGAAGAGCACCGCCGCCGCGGCGTAGTAGTGAATGTTGACGAAGTCGAACGAGGGGGTGACTCCGTTGGCCACTCCGTTGTCGGTGGCGGCGTCCACGTCGAGGCCCGAAGAGCGGCCCTGGTGGCAACTCATGCAAAGGTTGCCGCTGTTCTCGAGCGTAAGCAGAGCCCCGGACGGGAACTCGACTGGCTCCAGCGGATCGCCTTCCTCGGATACGTCCCACCGCGTGGCCGTGTTGCCGAACAGATTGAAGCTGGTGTGACACGCCCAGCAGTCCACGCCGCTCGTGGCGAAGTGCGAGGTGATCGGATCACCCGTCGCGAACTGCGCGAAGCCGCCCGTCGTGTGGCATTTGGCGCAGAAGCTCGGGACCTCGCCGCCGTCCTCATCCCAGTGGCGGAACGGCTCCTCATCCGTAGCGCCGTGGCCGCTGAGCTGCCACTGCTGCGTCTTCGACGCCGTGCCGATCTCCGAGCCGTTCAGGCTGAATTCGCCGCGACCAATGACCTCCGCCGCGGTCGATCCCCCGATGTCCGTGATCGAGTCGTAGAGGATCTGCTGAATGTAGGTCCCGTTGTGGATGTAGCCGGCCGGGTCCTTCTGGGCGACCTGGTAGTTGTACGCAGCCGCAAGGAGCTTCGCGTCAAAGTCCACATATCGGTTGCCGAAGTTGGCACCCATCCCGTTGCCGTTGAACCAGTACGGGTACGCGTGGCTGTCATACTGGATCGGCATCCCTATCACGTCGGCCGCGTAACCCTCGATCGCCGCAAGGAGGTCGGCCACCAGGCCGGCACCTGTGGCGGTGCTGCCCCAGAGGTTGTCGTAGCTCTGGCCTGGCGAGCCCCTGAGTGTCTCGAAGCTGTCGCCATCATCGTGGCAGCCCACGCAATTTTCGACACCCGGCGCCCAGGTGTGGTTCTCGTTGTTCTCGGCGTTCCTCATGTGGCAGCCGATGCAGTTCGCGAGGTCGTCGGGATGCGAGGGGAAGCTGTTCCGCGACCGGTAATCCATGCCCGCGTACTGGAACCCGCCGTCGGCCTCGCCACCCATCAAGGAGGCCGCAGCCGGGTAGTAGTGGATATTGATGAAGCTGTAGGGCCCCATGCCCTCGTCGTCGGCAATCTCATCCTTCACATCGAGGCCGGACTCGCGACCCTGATGGCAGGTCATGCAGATGTTGCTCGCGCTCCAATAAGAGAGCTCGGCCGTAGAGGGGAACTCAACCGGCTCGAGCGCCGAATAGGTTTCGAGGTCCGAGTAGATCGTCGGGAATCTCTCGTGACAGGCTGCGCACTCGAGGCCCAGTGGAAGCGGGGCCGAGAGCTCGTTGCCGCCAGTCGTGACGTACTCGAGGAAGCCCAGACTGTTGCCCACGCCAGGGTTCGATTGCGCGGAGTGGCACTTCGCGCACGAGCTGCTGACCTCGCCGTCGTCGTCCCAGTGACGCCAGGGCTCGTCGGTGAGGTCACCGTGCCCGCTCTTCGCCCACTCCTCAATGTTGGACTCGCCGCCGTTGGTCCAGGTGTAGCCCTCCGACTGTTCGGGGGAGTACGCCTTGTTACTGCCG